>OLYC01000440.1_pt1 | contig 34391 bp, 21 predicted proteins | sample 1674271 | NCBI WGS metagenome assembly OLYC01 (sample SAMEA103958154, study PRJEB25191) | human gut metagenome
ACACGAACACAGTGGTTCACCGAAGCACGTTTCGGTATGTTCATTCATTGGGGCCTTTATGCGATCCCCGGACGCGGCGAGTGGTACATGAGCGAGGCAAAGATCCCTGCCGAGCAGTACGAGCGCTATACGCAGGAGTTTACGACAAAGGCTTATGACCCCAGAGATTGGGCGCGGCGCGCAAAACGGGCGGGTATGCAGTATGTCGTGCTGACCGCCAAGCACCATGACGGCTTTTGCCTGTTTGACTCCCGCCTGACCGAATACAAGAGCACGAATGCACCCTGCGGACGCGATTTGGTGCGTGAATTTGTGGATGCTGTTCGTGCCGAAGGGCTCCGTGTTGGTCTCTACTATTCTCTGATTGACTGGCATCATCCAAATTTCCCGAAGTTCAGCGACCTGAATCATCCAATGCGCGGTAATCCGGCTTATCAGGATGAGAAAATCGACTTTGACCGCTACCTTGCCTATATGCACGGGCAGATCGAGGAGTTGGTCACCAATTACGGCAAGATCGACATCCTTTGGTTCGATTATGCGTATGACGAGCTGCGTGGCGAGGCATGGAAGGCCACAGAGTTAATACAAATGGTTCGCCGCCATCAGCCCGATGTTGTCATTGACAATCGATTGGAAACAAGCGGCGAAGGGTTTGGCAGTCTTGTCACGGAGCATCCGGCGTATTACAGCGGCGATTTCGTCAGCCCAGAGCAGATCCTGCCGCCAGAGGGCATTCGTAATGTCAGGGGTGAGCGCGTTCCTTGGGAGCTATGCACGACCATGAACAATAATTGGGGCTACAACCCCTATGATACAGACTACAAGCCGGCTTCCATGCTCATCCGAAAGCTGGTTGAGTGTGTCAGCAAGGGCGGCAATATGATCCTTAATGTCGGGCCGGACGCTAATGGCAGATTCAATGCCGAAAGCTGTCGGCTGCTGGAGGAGATTGGCGCGTGGCTGGCAGTCAACGGCGACAGCGTCTACGGTTGCGGCAGTGCCGAACTTCCAAAGCCGGACTGGGGCTGGTACACAAAAAAGGATGGTCACATCTATGCGCATATTCTGGACAACCCCATCGGTCCGCTGGCTTTGACCGGCCTTGCCCCAGAGCGGGTCAACTCGGTGCGGCGTCTTGCGGACGGCAGTGAGGTGCTGCGGGGGGAGAGTTGGATTACAAACGCTTATGAAAACCTTGTGTTTGTCACACTCGGCACGATCCCGCACTTCACCTATCTGCTGCCCGATCCGATTGACACCGTGCTGGAAATTAAATATGAGGAGAGTCGCCTATGAAACCAATTACCGCAATAGTGCTGGGAGCTGGTCAGCGGGGAGCAAATGTGTATGCTGCCTATGCGCTGAATTTCCCAAATGAATTAAAAATTGTCGGCGTGGCCGAGCCGCGTGCAGATCGGCGTGCCGCGTTCGCTGCGGATCACGGCATTCCTGAAAGCCACTGCTTTGAAAGCTGGGAGGGCGCTCTTGGGTGCGAGAAGTTCGCCGACTGTGTATTTGTCTGCACGCAGGACCGGATGCACTACGAGCCGGTTCTGCAAGCCTTGGACAAGGGCTATGATGTGCTTTGTGAAAAGCCGATGAGCTATGACCGTGCGGAGCTCATCGCAATGGGCGAAAAGGCGCGGCAGACAGGCCGGATGCTTTCCATCTGTCACGTACTGCGCTATTCCCCCTTTTTTGTGAAGCTCAAGGAGTTGATTGAAAGCGGCGCAATCGGCCAACTCGTATCCATTCAGCATATCGAAAGCGTCGGCTATTGGCATATGGCGCACAGCTTTGTACGTGGGAACTGGAATCGCAGCGAGGACAGCTGCCCGATGATTTTGGCAAAGTGCTGCCACGACACAGATATTCTGACATGGCTGATCGGAAGCTCATGCAAGGCGGTCAGCAGCTTCGGTTCCCTTGCGCACTTCAACGCCTCGCACAAGCCGTCAGGTGCGCCGCCATACTGTCTGGACGGGTGTACGCATCGGGACGACTGCCCTTACTATGCGCCCCGGTTCTATTTGGAGCACCCGAGGGCTGTGTCTGACGGCTTTGTTTCCGTGGTCAGCCTTGATCCTTCACACGAGGCCGTGTTGAACGCTTTACAGCGCGGGCCGTATGGCCGGTGTGTCTACCAGTGCGATAACGATGTGGTGGACAATCAGGTCGTAAATCTGCTGTATGAAAACGGCGTCAGTGCCGCCATGACGATGTGTGCCTTTACCGAGCATTGTGAGCGTATCATCAATGTTATGGGGAGTCACGGTCAGATCCAAGGTAATATGGAATCATCCACGCTGGAAATCAGCGATTTCGCCACCGGCAATCGAACAACACTGCATGTGCATACACCTGCAGGCGGACATAGCGGCAGCGACGCCGCCATGATGAGAGACTTCCTGCAGGCACTGCACAGTGGAGGAGGAAGCAAAACCAGCGCGGATGCTTCGGTGGAGAGTCACCTTATTGCGCTGGCCGCAGAGGAGAGCCGCCTAAATGGCGGAAAGGCCATTAACATGAATGAATGGAGGACAAAAAAGTGAGTATTTTGAAGAACGCGGTACGTCCGCAGCACATCCCGACCTATGACGGTTCCAATCAGTCTACGCATCCTTCAGTGCTGCGCTTTGACGCTCCTTGGCATGGATACCTGTACTGGATGGCAATGACACCATACCCCTACAACAACGATGGGCTGGAGGATCCTTCTGTCCTGGTTTCCAACGATGCAGAAACATGGAGCGTCCCTGCAGGATTGACGAATCCGCTGACCCCCGCGCCGAAGCCCGGCCATAACTGTGATGTGGAGCTTGTCTATAATAAGGATTGCGACGAATTGTGGCTCTATTATGTGGAGGCGGACGATATTGTGCAGTCATGGGTCAAGCTCATGCGCTCTGCAGACGGCGTACACTGGACAAAGCCGGAGATTGTACTCCATGATCCCGTTCAAAAATACAGCATCCTTTCCCCTTGCATCCAGCGTATGCAGGATGGCGAATGGCAGATGTGGTATGTGGACACCGGCAACACTGGCTATCAGAATCAGGCAAACAAGGTGCGCGTTCGTACCTCAAAGGACGGCCTCTGCTGGAGCGAGGAAGAAACCTGTGAGGATCTCCTTCAGCCGTGCTACCAGATTTGGCACCTGACCATTTGGCGTGATCCGGAAGACGATTCTCTGCACGCCATTTATCCGGCTTATCCGAACGGGACAAACTGTGACTACTGCAAACTGTTCTACGCAGTCAAGAAGGCGGGGCAGCCTTGGAAGACCTTCCCGAATCCTCTGATGGAGCAGGGCGAAGAAGGAAGCTGGGACGATTTTTGCCTGTATCGAACCGCATTTCTGCTGGATCAAGGAAAGGATACTCTCCGTGTTTGGTATGGCGGGAAGCGGAAATCCGATGCCGCATGGGGCATTGGGTATACCGAAGGTCAGTATAGCGTGATTTGTACTGCTCTGGAGAAATAAGCGGACTATTTATGCGCCGTTTCGTCCGAGCCAATATTTGTTCCTCAAAGGAGGGCTGTATGAAAAATCCAACTCTTGTTATTTTGGCAGCCGGCATGGGCAGCCGCTTCGGCGGTCTCAAGCAGATCGAGCCAGTCGATCCTGGAGGCCATCTCATCATAGATTTTTCCCTGTTTGACGCATGGCGCGCCGGCTTTCGTAATGTGGTCTTTATCATCACCCATGAGATGGAACAGGAGTTTCGTAAGTGCATTGGAGATCGAATGGAGCGGTTCTTTCATGTCTCCTATGCTTACCAGGAGCTTGACCGGCTCCCGGAAGGGGTTTCCGTTCCTGCCGAGCGCACAAAGCCGTGGGGGACCGGACATGCGCTGGCTTGCTGCCGCGGTGTGATAAACGGACCGTTTGCCGTCATTAACGCGGACGATTTTTATGGCCGCACGGCTTTCACCGAAATATTTGATTTTTTGGCAAAGCAGACCGATGAGAGCAAATATGCGATGGTTGGGTACCTCCTGAAGAACACTGTGACGGAATTCGGCTCGGTTGCGCGTGGCGTGTGCCAAATCGAAAACGGCCTGCTCACAGGGATTACCGAGCGCACGAGGATCTTCAAAAAGGGAGCAGATGCCGAATACACGGAAGACGGCAACCACTTCATCACGCTGCCTGGTGACACGGTCGTTTCAATGAATCTGTGGGGCTTCTCCGCTAAAATTCTGGATGAGCTTTGGTTTCGTATGGGTGCGTTTCTGCGCGAGGCGATAAAAACAGATCCGCTCAAGTGCGAGTACTTCCTTCCGTTTGTTGTCAACGAGCAGCTTTCAGACAAGTCCGCAAGCGTACAGGTTCTTCCCTGCGAGGAGATCTGGTACGGTGTGACTTACCGTGAAGATTTGGACTCCGTCAAGCAGGCTGTTGCGAAAATGAAAGCCGACGGAGTCTACACGGAGGAACTATGGAAATGAACACAAACCTACTTGATGTGCTGCGTGGCTTCCGGCTGGACGCTGAACCGGTTTCCTGCGAGCCGTATGGCTGCGGGCACATCAATGTCACCTATTTGGCTGTCGCGGCGAGCGGACGCCGCTACATCCTGCAGAGGATCAACCATCACACATTCCGCGACATCCCCGGCCTGATGGAGAACATCACCGCAGTCACCGAGTTCCTGCGCGCAAAAGCAAATGACCCGCGCAGCGTTTTGACATTGGTAAAGACACATGACGGAGCGAGTTTTCTTCACACGCAGGACGCATACTGGCGTGTATACGACTTCGTTGAGGACACCATATGTCTTCAGCTGCCGGAAACAGACGAGGACTTCTACCAGAGCGCCATCGGATTTGGCACATTTCAGCAGATGCTGTCAGACTTTCCGGCGGAAAGGCTGCATGAGACGATCCCCAATTTCCACAATACGCCTGACCGATATCGTGCTTTTCTTGAAGTTTTGGAGCGCGACGCTTTGCGCCGTGCGGCGCTGGTTCAGCCGGAAATTGAATTTGCGCTTGCCAGACAGTCGGAAATGGGGATACTGCAGAGTGCGCTGAGCTCCGGGGAACTCCCTTTGCGCGTAACGCATAACGACACTAAACTCAATAATGTTCTGTTGGATGCAAAAACGAGAAAAGCCTGCTGTGTGATTGACCTTGATACCGTGATGCCGGGTACCAGCGTTTATGACTTTGGCGATTCCATTCGCTTTGGTGCGGCAACTGCTGTCGAGGATGAGAAGGATGTATCTAAAATGGAGGTCAGCCTGGAACGATTCAGAGTGTTTACCCGCGGCTACACTCGCTCCTGTCCCAATCTGACAAAAAGTGAGATTGCTTGCCTTGCCATTGGAGCAAAGACCATGACGATGGAGTGCGGAGTTCGCTTCTTGACGGACTATCTGGACGGAGATCGCTATTTTGCTACCCATCGAGAAGGGCAGAATTTAGATCGCGCCCGCACACAATTCAAACTTGTCGCCGACATGGAAAAGAAGTGGGATGCGATGCAGAAAATCGTGAAGGAGGAAGCAAAATGAATGTTCTTGTAACGGGCGGCGCCGGATACATAGGCAGTCACACCTGCGTGGAGCTGATCGAGGCCGGGTATACTCCCATCGCAGTTGACAACTTTGTCAACTCCAGTGCGGAGAGTCTGCGCCGTGTCGGTGAAATAACAGGGCAAAATGTGACTTTGATCGAAGGGGATATTCGTGATGAATATCTGTTGAACGAGATTTTTGAAAGCTGTGAGATAGCTTGTGTCATTCATTTCGCGGGCCTCAAGGCAGTCGGAGAATCTGTCATGAAGCCGCTTGATTACTATCAGAACAATTTGGATGCAACCTTGGAGTTGTGCAGCGCTATGTCAAGGCACAAGGTCAAGCGCATTATTTTCTCATCCTCCGCCACTGTCTATTCAGGCGACAACGAGATGCCCCTGCGTGAGACCTCAAAAACCGGGAACTGCACCAACCCTTATGGTTGGACAAAATTCATGTGCGAACAGATCCTGCGCGATATGGCAAAGGCCGACCCAGAGTGGTCGGTTGTGAATCTGCGCTACTTCAATCCGGTCGGCGCACATGAAAGCGGGAAGATCGGTGAGCATCCCAGCGGCATTCCGAATAACCTCATGCCCTATATTTCACAGACAGCCATCGGAAAGCGTGACCACCTGAATGTGTTTGGAAACGACTACCCCACGCCGGACGGTACCGGTGTGCGCGACTATATCCATGTGGTCGACTTGGCAAAAGGCCATGTTGCCGCCATCCAGTACCTAATGCATCACAACGGGGAAAGCGTCTTTAACCTTGGTACAGGTCACGGCTATAGCGTGTTGGATATGGTGCATGCCTTTGAAGAAGCCAATGATGTGGTTGTCCCATATCAGATTGCAGCGCGCCGACAGGGGGATCTGCCCATCTGCTATGCAGATACCTCAAAGAGCACAGAGCTTCTCGGATGGAAAGCGGAGAAATCTCTAATCGATATGTGCCGTGACACATGGAATTGGCAAAAGCAGAATCCTGACGGATACGGAGGATAAAATGTTGCATGTAAATTTCATTCAGGTGAAAGATTCCGAAGAAATGGGGAAGGCTGCCGCTGATGAATTTGAAGCCGTTATTCAGGCAAAGCCCTCCTGTGTGATAGGTCTCGCCACCGGTTCTACTCCCATTCCGCTGTACCGTGAGCTTATTCTCCGTGAACGGGCGGGGCGCATTGACTTCAGCCGGGTTCGGTCGGTAAATCTGGATGAATATAAGGGACTTGCTCCCGACCATCCGCAAAGCTATCGTCGTTTCATGCAGGAAAAGTTGTTTGACCATATCAATATTAAACCGGAAAACACCATTGTTCCCGATGGCCTTGCAGAAGATATTCCAACCATGTGCGAGCAATACGAGCGCAAGCTGGAGGACTGGGGCGGCATTGATATTCAGCTTCTTGGCCTCGGTCATGATGGGCATATCGGATTTAATGAGCCCTGCGACCATTTCCCAACTGCAACCCATGAAGTTCGGCTCACGGAAATGACTCGCGAGGCAAATAAGCGGTTCTTTGCATCGGTCAACGATGTCCCCGCATCTGCTATCACGATGGGAGTCGGCACAATTATGTCAGCGAAGAAAATCGTCATGCTTGTTACAGGCAAGGATAAGGCAGATATCCTCTTCCGCACATTTTGGGGACCTGTAACACCGCAGCTTCCCGGCTCAATTCTGCAATTCCATCCAAATGTCACAGTTATTTGTGACATGGACGCATCTGTCTCTCTGCCCCTGTGAATGAAAGGAGACTGCCATGAACTACCTTGGCATCGATTATTCTGTAAAAAACATGCCCCTATTAGATAATGCTTTCATCCCCTTCGGTGTTTGGGCAGAAGCATATCTGAAAGAGGCGGTACATCCCTTCAAAATTGCCATAGAAAGAGAAAACGGCTTTGTCTCTGTGTTTGAGACAAAGCTGCGCAGCGATGCGTTTGCAGCAGCAAATTACCGCTACGCTGAAAGATTTGTCAAAATGCTTTTATGGAGCGTTGGCGGCTGGCGCCTTTACCTGTGTGGCGATGACACAATTGCAAGGCGTTTACAAGCGGAATACTGTGCGGGAGGTCGCCGCCATTTTGACATCAGCTTTATGCAGGATGTCTACGAACGCCCCTTCGAGGTAGTGGTTTGCGAAGAAGCTGCCTTCCCGCAGCCCAATGAGCAGGCAAAAAAAGTGGGAGGGCATATAAATGGCTGCCGCATTGGTTTCGATGCGGGTGGTTCTGACCGCAAGGTTTCTGCGGTCATTGACGGCAGGACAGTCTACTCCGAGGAGGTTGTGTGGCATCCGAAAACAAGTGAAGATCCTCAATATCAATATGAGGGGATCGTGAGTGCGCTTAAGACGGCAGCGTCGAAAATGCCGCGGGTGGACGGTATTGGCGTGTCCTCCGCAGGCGTCTTTGTCGGAAACGCCCCTATGGTATCCTCCATCTTCATCAAGGTTCCTCGCAGCTGCAGGGATGAGGTAAAAACCATCTATGATCGCGCGGCAAAGGAGATTGGAGATGTCCCCATTGTTGTTGCTAATGACGGAGATGTATCCGCCCTTGCAGGAGCTATGAGTCTTGGAGCAGGCTCTATTATGGGGCTTGCGATGGGAACGAGTGAAGCTGTCGGATATGTAAATGCAGAGGGAAATCTGCTTGGATGGTTTAATGAGTTGGCCTTTGCTCCGGTGGATTTGAACGAGTGCGCCATGCGTGACGAGTGGTCCGGAGATATCGGGGTCGGATGCAAATACTTTTCTCAAGATGCTGTGATAAAGCTGGCGCCCGCGGCAGGAATCGCACTTTCTGAGAATCTTTCTCCTGCTGAGAAACTCAAGGAGGTTCAGAAGCTGACGGAACAGGAAGTTCCATTTGCGTGCGATATCTTCCGTTCAATTGGCGTGTATCTGGCGCACACTCTAAGCCTCTATGCAATGATTTATGATCTCCGCACACTGCTGGTGCTTGGGCGTGTGGCGTCTGGCATCGGAGGGAATTTAATTATAGAAGAATGTCAGCGAGTATTGGAGGAAGAATTCCCTGAACTGTGCAGGAAGCTTCGAGTTATGCTGCCGGATGAAAAATTCCGGCGTGTGGGGCAGTCAATGGCAGCGGCAAGCCTGCCGGAGGTGTGAAATGATATTTCATAATGCCCATATCTTTGTTGACGGTTCTTTCCGTCACGGCGCATTTCGGGTGGAGAATGGTAGGTTCACCGAAATGATAGATTCCACCCATACAGTTGCCGGTGGTATCGACTTGTCAAATCAGTATGTGATCCCGGGACTTGTGGATATACATACTCACGGAAATTCCGGCGCGGACTTCTCGGATGGTGATTATGATGGGCTAATCAGAATGGCTCGTTATCTGGCGCAAAACGGCGTAACCAGCTTCGCACCGGCCTCCATGACGTTGCCGTATCATGTGCTGGAAATGGCATTCAAAAACGCCGTTTGGCTCAAAAACGAGAAGCCGAGAGAGTGCGCAAATTTAGTGGGAATACAAATGGAAGGGCCGTTTTTTTCAGAAAAGAAAAAAGGAGCTCAGAACGGTTCATACCTGAAACTGCCAGATATAGAGGCGTTTCAGAAACTATATGATAGCTCCAAGGGGCTTATCAGGATTGTCGATGTAGCTGCGGAATTGTCTGGAGCCGAGACTTTCACAAAGCATGCGGCCACGCTCTGCAAAGTAGCTATCGCGCATACTGACTGCACCTATGATGAGGCCGAGACCGTATTCGATGCAGGTGCTTCCCATCTGACGCACCTGTTTAATGCTATGCCCGGTATCCACCATCGAAAGCCCGGACCCATAGGAGCAGGAAGTGAGCGTAAGGGTGTGACTGCCGAACTGATCTGTGATGGGTTGCACGTCCATCCCAGCGCCATTCGCATGGCATTTAAGCTGTTCCCCGGAAGGGTATGTTTAATTTCTGATGCTCTCCGCTGCTGCGGTATGCCGGATGGCAAATATACCCTTGGTGGGCAGGAGGTCTTTTTGAAAAACGGTGTCGCCCGCCTCGCAGATGGCACCATCGCGGGATCAGCGACAAATCTCTACGACTGTATGAAAAAGGCCGTGGAGTTTGGCATACCGAGGGAGCAGGCTGTTATGTCAGCGACAATCATTCCAGCTGCAGTGGTCGGCTGTGCGGATAAGGTTGGTTCGATTGCTGCTGGGAAAAATGCGGACTTTGTTGTTTGTGACGAGCAATTAAACCCGAAATCGGTGTATCTGAACGGGGTTCTACTGAAAAAGACTTCCGAACTGTCGTTTGATTCGTAAAAGGGGTGAATAGCCAATATAAATCAGCCTGTATTTGAAGATAAACTGACTCAGGTATACGGTTCGGACAGGTTAGAAAGCGCAAAAAGCCGCTGCACAGAGGTGACGGAGGGCTTCCGCCTGACCTTTGGCTATCCGGCGCAGGCGCTGTTCAGCGCACCGGGCCGCACGGAGCTGGGCGGCAACCACACCGATCACCAGCGGGGCTGCGTTTTGGCCGCCGCCGTGGATCTGGACATTCTGGCGGCGTCAGCCGTCACCGACAGCGGTGTTATCCGCGTGCTGTCCCAGGGCTATCCCATGACGGAGGTATCCCTTCGGGAGCTGACTCCGCAGGAGGGGGAGAAAAACACCTCGGCGGCGCTGATCCGGGGCGTGGCGTCCCGGATGCAGGAGCTGGGCTGCGCCCTGCGGGGCAGGGGTCTGGACGTGTATATGACCTCCACCGTCCCCAAGGGCAGCGGCCTCAGCTCCTCCGCCGCCTTCGAGGTACTGCTGGGGACGATGCTCAATGAGCTGCTCTGGGAGCGGCATTGTACGCCGGTGGAGCTGGCGCAGATCGGCCAGTATGCGGAAAACGTGTTCTTCGGAAAGCCCTGCGGCCTGATGGACCAGACGGCCTCCTCCGTGGGCGGCGTGGTGGCCATCGACTTTGCGGACACAGCCCACCCGGCGGTGGAGCGGCTGGACGTGGATCTCCACGCCTGCGGATATGCCCTGTGTATTCTGGACTCCGGCGCGGGACACGAGGATCTGACCGGTGAGTATAGCGCCATCACCGAGGAGCTGCGGGCGGTCTGCCGCGTGTTCGGCAAAGAGGTGCTGCGGGAGGTGCCGGAGGCAGACTTCCTTGCGGAGCTGCCCCAGGTCAGAAAGGCGGCGGGGGATCGGGCGGTAAACCGCGCCTTCCACTTCTACGGCGAGAACCGCCGCGTGCGGGAGGAGGTACAGGCGCTCCGCAGCGGCGATTTCCAACGGTTTCTCGCGCTGGTGCGGGAGTCGGGGCGCTCCTCCGCCATGTATTTGCAGAATATCATTCCCACCGGCAGCACGGCGGCGCAGGAGCTGATGGTGGCCATCACCCTGTGCGAACGCATGCTGGAGGGGCGGGGTGCCGTCCGTGTCCACGGCGGCGGCTTCGGCGGCACAGCGCAGGCATTCGTGCCGCTGGATATGCTGGACGGCTTCCGCGACAGGGTGGAAGCCTCGCTGGGACGGGGCTGCTGCCACGTGGTGTGCATCCGGCCGGCCGGCGGCATCCGGCTGGGATAGGAGGTGCGGCATGTGCTATCAGGCCATTGAAGATCTGCTGGGCTACGCCCTGCGCACAGGGCTTATAGAGGAATGTGACCGCACATGGGCCTCCAACGCCCTGCTACAAGCTATGAAGCTGGAATCCTGGGAGGGTCCGCAGACGGCGCGGGAGCGGCCCTTGGAGGACATCCTGAAGGAGCTGCTGGACGGCGCGGCGGCGCGGGGCGTCATACAGAACGAAATCACCAGCCGCGACCTGTTCGATACCGAGCTGATGGGCATGCTGACGCCCCGCCCCGCTCAGGTCATCAGTGAGTTCCGGCGACGGTATCAGGGCGACCCGAAGGAGGCCACAGACTGGTTTTACCGCTTCTGTCAGGACACGGACTACATCCGCCGTTACCGCGTTGCGCGGGACAGGAAGTGGAAGGTCGCCACCCCCTACGGGGAGCTGGATATCACCATCAATCTCTCCAAGCCGGAGAAGGACCCTAAGGCCATCGCCGCGGCGAAAGCAGCGCCCCAGCGGGGCTATCCGAAGTGCCTGCTGTGCAGGGAGAACGAGGGCTACGCCGGGCGGCTTGGGTATCCCGCACGGCAGAATCTGCGGCTCATACCCGTCACCCTCCAAAAGGAGCAGTGGTTTTTCCAATACAGCCCCTATGTCTACTACAACGAGCACTGCATCGTTTTGAACGGCCGGCACACCCCCATGAAGATCGACAAAGCCACCTTCCGCAAGCTGCTGGACTTCATCAGGCAGTTCCCCCACTACTTTGTGGGCAGCAACGCCGATCTCCCCATCGTGGGCGGCTCTATTCTCAGCCACGACCATTTTCAGGGCGGCCGCTATGCTTTTGCCATGGAAAAAGCCCCTGTGGAGCAGCATGTCACCTTCCGAGGCTTTGCAGATGTGGAGGCCGGCATTGTCAAGTGGCCCATGTCTGTGATCCGGCTCCGCTGCAAAGATGATCAGCGTCTGGTGGAGCTGGCGGAGCGCATCCTCACCGCGTGGCGGGGCTACACGGACGAGGCGGCCTTTGTGTTCGCGGAGACCGACGGCGAGTCCCACAATACCATCACCCCCATCGCCCGGATGCGGGCGGGGCAGTTCGAGCTGGATCTGGTGCTGCGCAACAACATCACCACCGAGGAATATCCTCTGGGGGTGTACCACCCCCATCAGGAACTGCACCACATCAAGAAGGAGAACATCGGCCTCATCGAGGTCATGGGTCTGGCGGTGCTTCCGGCGCGGCTGAAGGACGAGCTGGACGGCGTGGCGCGGGCGCTGGTGCGGGGCGACGATCTGCGCCGGGACGAGGCGCTGGCCAAGCACGCGGACTGGGCGGAGGAGCTGAAAACCCGCCATGTGTTCACGGCGGAAAACGCCGAAGATCTGCTGCGGCAGGAGGTGGGCGCGGTGTTCGCCACGGTTCTGGAGCACGCCGGCGTTTTCAAGTGTACCCCGGAGGGCCGGGAGGCCTTTTTGAGATTTATACATAGTGCTGAAATGTAAGGAGGAACTATATGGCAAAGAACAGGTATATTGGGGATTATCCCGCTATTGGTATCCGCCCGATCATTGATGGTCGCCGCGGCCCGATGCAGTTACGAGAAAATCTGGAGGATCAAGTTCTGGCGATGGCTTTGGCAGCCAAAAAACTGTTTGAGGACAACCTGCGCTATTCCAATGGCGATCCGGTTCGTGTGGTCGTTGCAGATAGCTCGATTGGGCGCGTACCGGAATCGGCTGCCTGTGCGGAGAAATTCCGCAGAGAAGGCGTGGCAATTACACTGTCTGTCACACCGTGCTGGTGCTACGGCTCCGAAACTATGGATATGGACCCGATGACGATTAAGGGTGTCTGGGGCTTTAATGGTACGGAACGTCCGGGGGCTGTATACTTGGCCTCTGTTTTGGCCACCCATGCGCAAAAGGGACTTCCTGCGTTTGGGATTTATGGCCATGAGGTGCAGGATCGTGACCAGGTCGCCTGTATTCCTGATGATGTAAAGGAAAAGCTGCTGCGCTTTGGCCGTGCAGCCGTTGCCGCTGCAACCATGCGGGGAAAAAGCTATTTGCAGATCGGCTCGATGTGTATGGGGATCGGAGGCTCAATTATCGACCAGCAATTTATGGAGGAATATCTCGGCCTCCGCGTAGAGTCTGTGGATGAAGTAGAGATCCTTCGCCGCATGGAGGAGGGCATCTATGACCACGCTGCGTATGAAAGAGCATTGGCATGGACAAAGGAGCACTGCAAAGAAGGTCGTGACGATAACCCTGAATTCGTCCAGTTTCTTGGAGAAAAACGCCGCATTAAATTCACTGCGGAGGAAAAGGAAAAGCAGTGGGAATTCACCATTAAGATGTACTGTATCATCAAAGATCTGATGCAGGGAAACCCCAATCTCCCAGATGGATTCGAGGAGGAAAAGTCCGGCCACAATGCCATTGCAGCAGGTTTCCAGGGACAGAGGCAGTGGACGGATCACTGGCCCAACTGTGATTATCCCGAGGCAATACTGAATTCCTCCTTCGATTTTGAGGGGAAGAAAGAACCGATGGTCTTCGCTACTGAAAATGATGTGCTCAACGGACTCAGTATGTTGTTTATGGGCCTGCTGACCAATCGAGCGCAGATTTTCGCCGATGTCCGTACCTATTGGTCGCAGGAAGCCACAAAGCGAGTTACCGGATATGATTTGGAGGGTCTGGCAAAGGACAACGGCGGGATTATCCATCTGCTAAACTCCGGCGCAGCCTGCCTTGATGCCTGCGGCGAGTGTTCCGATGAGAATGGGAATGCGGTAATGAAGCACTGGTGGGATGTCACAGATGAGGATATCCGGAAAATGACCGACGCAACAGTCTGGTGCGAGGCAGGACTGGATAATTTCCGCGGCGGAGGCTTTTCCAGCCACTTTGTCACCCGCGCAGAAATGCCCGTCACGATGATTCGCCTCAACCTTGTAAAAGGCCTCGGCCCGGTTCTGCAAATTGCCGAAGGCTGGACCGTCAAGCTTCCCGATGCAGTGACCGAAACGCTCATGGAGCGTACAAATCCCACATGGCCTTGCACATGGTTCACACCGCGCTGCAGCGGTAAGCCCGGCAGCCCATTCCAGGACGCCTACACCGTTATGCAGCATTGGGGCGCAAATCACGGCGCAATCTCTTATGGACACATTGGTGCAGATATCATCACGCTCTGCTCTATGCTGCGTATTCCCATCAGTATGCATAATGTGGATGAGGCTGATATCTTCCGACCGGCGGCGTGGAACGCCTTCGGCATGGATAAGGAGGGGCAGGATTATCGCGCCTGCGCTGCCTATGGCCCAATGTATAGGAATATCCGATGAAGGATTCGCCGCACCGTCTTCGACTCCATTGCAATTCCAGAAAGGTATCGTGATTCCATGCGTAATTTACTGGCTTTTGATTTAGGTGCAAGTAATGGCCGTGCCATCCTGGGCCGATTCGATGGCACAAGGGTTACTCTGCATGAGCTTCATCGTTTTGAAAACAACTACATCGAAATGAACGGTGTGTTCTATTGGGATCTGCCGTATCTTTACCAACAACTTAAGCTCGGCTTTCTTGCCTTTCGGCAGGCTAATATGGGTGAGCTTGACTGCTTTGGCATCGACGCATGGGGTGTAGATTACGGCTTACTGGACAAGAACGGACATCTTCTTTCTAACCCAAGAGCCTACCGCTACGCTCGGGATGAGGATATGGCCGAAGTCTGGAAGCAGCTGGACTTTGCTGTTCTCTTCGCCCACACCGGCATAGCCACCATGAACTTCAACACCATTTTTCAGCTCATGCGGCGCAGGTGCGAGGATGATGCAGCCCTGCAGAACGCTGAAACATTGCTGCTGATGCCAGATCTATTGGGATATTTTCTAACCGGTGAAAAGGCATCGGAATACACGAATGTGACGACCACCATGCTGTATTCTCCGGAGAAGCGAGATTGGGACAGAGAAATCATCTGCAAACTTGGTCTGCCGGAGAAGGTTTTCACAAGGATAGATTATGCAGGGGATCTTCGTGGCAAGCTGCGTTCGGAACTGGCGAAGGAACTTGGAATCAACCAAGCGGCTTTTGCCGCCGTTGGTACGCATGATACGGCCTCGGCTGTAGCTGCTATTCCCGGAAACGGCAACTTTGCTTTCTGCTCCAGCGGAACATGGTCGTTGTTTGGTGTGGAAACAGATCGTCCCGTTCTGGAGAGGACGGTGCGTGATGCAAACTTCTCAAACGAAGGGACGATTCAACGAGGCTTTTGTCCACTTAAAAGTATTATGGGACTGTGGCTCATTCAAGAGTGCCGCCGTGAATGGCAAAAGGAAGGAACGCTATACTCTTGGAATGAGATCGTGGATCAGGCAAAACAGGCGGAGCCCTTCCGATCTATCATCGACCCGGATTATGGAGAATTCTTCTCCGGCGGGGGAATGTCTGAAAAAATACAAGGCTTTTGCCGAAGAACAAACCAGCAGATTCCCGAGAGCGTTGGGCAGATCGCACGTTGTATCTATGAATCCCTTGCACTAAAGTACCGCTGGGCGCTGGAACGCCTTGAAGACATCAAGAGACATCACATTGATAGGCTGCACATCGTTGGCGGTGGTTCGCAAAACCGCTTTCTTAACCAGCTTGCGGCAGATGCCATTGACCGTTCGGTCATTACAGGCCCGGTGGAGGGTGCTGCCCTTGGAAATATCCTTGCTCAAGCCATGGCGCTGGGTGACATCAAGAGTATTGATGAGCTGCGCGATGTTGTTCGGGAATCAGTTGACATGGAGACTTATACGCCGAACCATACATTAGGATGGGAAGCGGCATATAGAAAACTATGTGATTTTTTATAAGGAGCTTTCATCATGAATATTCAATACAGTCACCCCGCAGATCAGATTGTAATGTTTATGCAGAGGGTCTACGACAAAAAACTCACCTCCATGTCCGGCGGCAATCTGTCGATCCGAGATAATGAGGGAAACATTTGGATCACGCCTGCCAGTATCGACAAGGGTTCACTTACCAGAAAGGACATCATCTGCGTTCGTCCCAACGGCGATTGCGAAGGCCCTCATGCGCCCTCTTCAGAGCTGCCTTTCCATCGATCGGTCTATAAGCTGCGTCCGGATCTAAACGCTGTTTTGCATGCGCACCCACCTGCACTCGTTGCATTCTCTGTCGTTCGCAGGCTTCCGGAACTTAACCTGACTCCAACGGTGCGGTATATGTGCAAGAACATAAAAATGGCGGCTTATGCCATTCCCGGAAGTCAAGCACTCAGTGCAGAGGTGGGGAAAGTGTTTGAACAGGGCTGCAACATCGCTTTGCTGGAAAACCACGGCGTATGCGTGGGCGCAGCGGATATGCTTACAGCTTTTCAGCAGTTCGAAACACTCAATTATGCTGCTGAACTGGAAGCTCTGGCAACTCGCCGTGGAGAGATTCGCCCACTGTCGGAAACTGCATGCCAAATGAGCAAAACAAATGTCTGTTCTGAACTGCGAAACGTATCCCCGCAACCTTGTAGTTCGGAAGAATTGGCAGCCCGGCGCGATTTGATTGCACTGATACGGCGTTCCTATAAGATGGGACTTTTTACGGCGGCTCAAGGAACCTATTCCACCCGGCTGTCAGACGGGAGCTTTATCATCACACCTCTTCATGCTGATCCTGCCTATTTGGAGGCAGATGACTTGGTACGTATACAGGACGGTGCGAAAGAACCTGGGAAGACCCCGGATGCAGATGTGTTGCTACACCAGAAAATCTACGATAAAAATCCCAAAATCGGTGCGATAGCCTTTGCTCAACCGGTTCATTCCATGGTGTTTGCTGTTACTGATATGCCATTCGACACGCGAATGATTCCGGAAAGCTATATTCTTTTGCGCGATGTAAAGCGGATTCCATTCGAGGCAGCTTATCAGAATTTGGACGATGTCGCAGCTGAGTTTGATAATGCCCATCCGGTTCTTCTTATTGAAAACAAATCGGTCATAGTAACGGGGGCTTCGATGCTGCAGGTTTTCGACCGTCTCGAGGTCATGGAAATGACGGCCGCATCTATTCTGAAAGCTCAGGCTCTTGGGACGATAGCCCATATTCCATCGGGCGAAATCGCGGCGCTGAAAACCGCATTTCACTTAGAGGACTAATCATCTTCGTTCCCAAGCCCAAAAATCCTTTTTCGCAGAAAACTGCGGCTAAAAACAGTGGAACCGCCGGACACCCGGCGCACACATAGGGGAAAATCACAGAAAAAGGAAAGGAGCGAAATAACAATGATGTGTTGGACCAGACTCTTTATAAAGAGACTGCTTCCACTTCTGCTGGCGGCTGTCATGTTGACCGGGATGCTGCCCCGGTTGACGGTAGTTGCGCAAGCGGAGGAGCAAGGCAGGAAGATCGACTTGACCGAAAGCAGCGTAAGTCATCATGGAACCACTGCGGACAATACGCGGCCCAAGCGATGGGTCGTGGACGGAGACCGGACACAGGCAAACTATTTCGTGACCGGCAATGATCAACCGCAGACGGCAAACACCGAAAATCCTGCGAACCCCGGCTACTGGCTTCAGCTGGATCTGGGTCAGAAGTACAGCATTACAAAGCTGAACCTGTGCATTTATTACGATGGACGCTACCTGAAGGATCTGGTGGTGCTTGCCTCAAATGAGGCGGAGTTTACCAAGGAGAACAGCCAGGTCGTCTACAATGCGGACAGCAACAACTTCTTCGGCCTCGGAGCCGGGACGGATTTGGAGATGCCTGCCCAAAACAACAGTGCTGGCTTTGACATCACGCCGACGCCAGTGGTAGAGGCTCAGTATCTCCGTATTTTCAACAACGGCAACAGCAAGAACGACGGCGCCCATTGGATCGAAGTGGAGGTCTATGGAACTGAGACAACCGGTCAGCCGATGCTCCATAATGTAGCCAACGGTCGCAAGGCCACGGTCAACAAGGACGGCAGTGTGGATCCCAATCGTCCCGCCTCCCTGATGACGGACGGCGACAAGCGCGTCGGTCAGTACACCGAGATCAGCCGCGACAAGGTTCAGGATAAAAACGATCCTTCCTACGCTCAAATCGACCTTGGGGATGTGTATCCCATCAGCCGAGTCAACTTCTGGAACTACTGGGCGGATGGGCGAACTCTCAAGGATCTGAAGATCATTCTCAGCGAGGACCCGCATTTCAACAACGCGACTACGATTTATAGTCAGGATTATACCGCCACCGAGCAGGGCCTTGCGGCCACACCTGAAAATCCTGTCCGTGCCCGCTATATCCGGGTGTGGAACGACGGACACGACAAGGGGAACGGTGGCCACTACATCGAGATCGAGGCATGGAGCACGGAGACCCAGCGGCCCGTGCAGCCGGAGCCCTTCCAGTTGGGCGGAATTCTCAATATCCCGACCTATACCGCCAATGGGAAGGACGGAGAAGGTGTCACCCACCCGGATGTCCTTGACTTTACCCAGATCAAGGGCACTGGCGGCGCAGCGCTGGACACCTGGGGCGGCTATCGCTACTGGATGGCGATGACACCCAACCAGACTGGCAACTCACAGTTTGAAAACCCCTGTCTCGCCGCCTCCAGCGACGGTATCACTTGGGTGGTGCCCACAGGCATCACCAATCCGCTGACCAATGTCCCAAGGGAACCTGACAACACCCACAACTGTGATACCGATATGATCTACGACCCGAACTCGGATCAGCTTTGGGTCTACTATATCTGGGAGCAGGATAGCCCCAGGGGCACCCCCTCCGAGCTGCGCAGGATCAAGGTGGGGTATTCTGAGGGCAACTTCACCGTCGGTCAGTATGAGGTATGCACAAAAAGCAGTTACCAGTACGACATGCAGTCTCCCGCCGTGGTGCGGAGGGGAACTGGTCAATGGTTGATGTGGTCCAATAACTCCGACCAGAACGACGGCGTTGCCGGCTGGCAGAATCAGAATGCCTTTGTGGAACTGCGCCAGTCACAGGACGGGAAGACCTGGGGGGCTGCCAAGAGCCTGAAGCAATCCCTGATCCTGAAAGGCGAAGGCGGTGTGGAGTACTATATCCCATGGCATTTGGATGTGCAGTGGATGGAGAGTGAGAACGAGTATTGGGGCCTGTTCTGCGCCTATCCGAAGGGCGGGAATACCCAGAGAACCTATCTCCTCTTCGCCACATCCGTCGACGGTGAGACGTGGACCAGCTATCCCAAGCCGCTCATCTCTCCCACTGATGGTGGGTGGTACAACAATTTTGTCTACCGCTCCACCTTTACTTATGAAAACGGCAAACTCCGCGTTTGGTTCTCCGGCGGCGAATCCCAAGGCTGGCGCATCGGCTACACGGAGTTCGACAGCTTCAAGACAACGGTCCTTCCCACTCTTGGAACAGCCTATACGCCGGACGCCCCCACTCCGCCGCAGCCCGGCAACTGGCGTGATGTCACGCCCGGAAGTGGAGACATCCTCTTCGACCCCTATACGGCGGCCAACGACGGCTGGAAGGTGGAAAACGATACGGATGCCGCCTCCTACCGCAAGGGAAGCAAGGCTACCTTCTGCTTCTATGGCACAGCGGTACAGTGGATCGGCCAGCAGGAGGACTGCTTCGGCCCTGCCGTCCTCTATCTGGACGGAAATCCAGTGGCCGAGGGTGACATTAAAAACCAGTACATTTCCAGCGGGAACAATCATGATGTGATTCTGTTCACTGCGGAAAGCTTGGAGAACAAGGCTCATGTGCTGACCATTGAGCCTAAAAACGATGGACTGCGTACGCCTACAGGAGGAGGACCACGGCCCCACGACGGCGTACAGATCACAAAGCTGCAATATAAGGGTCCGGAGAACGGGCAGGCCCCCGACGGTCTGTATTCCGTTGAGATCGATCAGACGGACATCCCCGTGGGAGGAACCGCCCGGATCACCGCCCTGGCACCCTTCAACTCCGCCAGCTCCGTCAGCTATGAGTCCGCTGACAAGAACATTGCCACGGTCAGCACCGACGGTATTGTCACCGGCGTGGGAGCGGGGCAGACGACAATCACCGTGAAGCACGGAAGCGACAGCAAAGAGGTCGCCGTCACCGTCACGGCCGGTCAGCTCAACACCTGGGTGCGGGTGGACAGCCATGACGGGCGCATCTCCTACACCGGCAGCTGGATCGATGAGAACAGCAGCGGGCATTATCAGGGCAAGGCGAAGGAGGCCAAGGACGCCCCCGGAGCGGCAGCCAGCTTCACCTTCACTGGCACCGGCTTCCGCTGGATCGGTCAAATGGATAGCAACTACGGTCTTGGCCGAGTATATGTGGACGGCAAGCTGGTGGCCATCGGCGATGCAAACGCCCCCAGCGGTAATCCCCTTCAGGCCATGATCCTGGAATTGCGGGGTCTGCCCGAAGGACAGCACACCGTCAAGGTGGAGGCAGAAAGCGGTGCTCCCATCCAGGTGGATGCCTTTGAGTATTACAACGGTACGCTGGATACCACCGTCAGTTCCGTGGTCATCCATCCCTCCGCGCCCATCCTCCTGGAGGTGAACGAGAGCATCGGCGTCCTTGCCACTGCCATGCATGGCGACCGGGTGGCCGTCCTCACCGACCAACTGGAGTACGCCGTGGAAGCGGATACTCTGGCAAAGGTGGATGCCTCCGGTGCGCAGCCGATGCTGATTGGTTTGGCGGCGGGGCAGGGCAAGCTCGTCGCAAGGCTCAAAAATGACGGTGCGAAGTCCGCGGAACGGGCTGTCACCGTACTGAGCGGGGGCATGCAGGAAACACCGCGCATGCCGGTGGACAAGGAGCATCCCCTTCTGCTTGTCAGCATCTACGCACAGACCAAGAAGCAGGACTGGTGGGAGGCTGGCAAGCCCGCTGGCATCCCCTCCCAGGGCAATTTGAGTGTCACTGGCATCTGGAACAATATTCCGGATGATCTCAAGCCTTACACCGCCATCCAGCTCCACGCCGATGACTTTGTCGGTCACGGCTACGGCGGGTACGGCGACCACGACAGGCTTTGGGCATGGTACAGCTATTTCGTTGATCAGGCAGAAGAATATAATCGGAACGAGCCGGATTCGAAAAAGCACATCAACATCTACCTCACGCTGATGACTGGAGGAACCCCTCTCAGCTATCTCTCTCGTACCATCCCCGATGATGAGTTGGTCGCATTCATCAATGCCCATGAATGTGTCAAGGGCGTCGTCCTCTCGGAGAACTACAACAACGGCGACACGGTAGGCGTGGCAAAGGTGACGGCCAAGTACCTGAAGCTGATGGCACAGCAAGGCTGCTATCTGGTACTGACCGATATTGATAAGCCGGGCTCGAATATGATGGAGAAGTGGTTCAACGACACAGATGAACTGCATAATGCCGCTAAGAAGTACCACAAGTACCTTATCATCAACTCCAAGAGCACCTCCAGCTCCGGCTTTAATACAGTGCGTAGCTTCGCCGTGGGCGCATGGCTGGCTGGCCTGGCAGATAACTGGGGCGCACTAACCGATGCTTGGGCCTGGTATGAGTCTGGCTATGGACAGCTCTTTAAGCCAAACAGCAAGCCAAGCTATGAGGATGTGCGCAGGGTCTATACCTTCCCGGAAACTCTCTTTGCCATGAACATGCTCCAGTGCTATGCCAACGGCGCAGTGGTGTTCAACGCCGAGCATCCGTTCTACTGCACCGGCGTGGACGACAAACCCTCCTGGGTTCTCAAGGAGTCCATTCTGCCGGCCTTCCGCTATATCGTCCAACATCCCGCAGCGGACAAAGACACCGTAGCAAACCAGATCAAAGCGGGCATTTTCACCAATGGCGGGTATCTGCCCCAGAACTACGCAGCAGGTCTTTACGGAAACCACACCGACACCAATATTCTTCAGTCCACTGGGCGCTATCGGGTGCTTCCTCTCTTCACGAAGTATGTGCAGAGCGCCGACCTTGCTACGATCAGCCAGACCCTGTCCGTCAGTGATTTCAGTGGGAAGTCGGAGCAGCAGAAACAGGATATGCTGGCCGCCAACTACCCGGCCCGCTACCAGGGCACGGCCTTCGCCGAGGAACTGCTGGGCGGCGGTCATCGCTGGCTGGTGATGAACAGTTCCTTCAACGAGAATACGAATCAGTCCGCTAATATCACCCCCATGCAGGGCAGCTTTGCCACCAAACTGGAGTTCACCCTGACGCCCCACACCTACCTGATCTCCAGCGAGACGGCGGATGCTCTCGAGATCGAACTCAATAACTTCCGTGCTGACAAGGACGAGCTTTGGGTATCCGGAAAGAGCCTGAACAATGTTGACTGGGCAACCGTATCCCCGGACGGCTCCTGGAACGGAGACAATCAGCGCCATGTAACGGAGTATATGGCCTACCACATCGAAAATCCCCAGCTTGATAAGCGGGACGGGGAGCGGCATGATCTCCGGGACACCGTTATCAAGGTGACCTCTGACAATCCGCTGACTGCCTCTGTGGAGCGGTTGGGCGAGGGCAGCAAAAAGCAGGATGCCTTCTATACGGAAAAGTACGAGGCTGGAGTCTACACCCTGACCATCACGCACAACGGTCAGGTTCGTGTTGCCATCCGAGCCAAGGCCACCGCTCCCGCGCTGCCGGATATTGCCGTCAGCCAGAAGTACACCGTGACCACCGGCGAGAAGGCGATCGGCTCGGTGATGCCCGCTGACGCAGGCGCGCTGACCTATACCAAGGGCACCGAGAGCAAGACCGGCTCTGTGACAGTCACGGATTGGAATGTGGATCCCACCGGAAAGGTGACCTACACCCTGTCCAGCGGCGCGGCTGGCAATACTGTCACCCTGCCCGTGACCATCGGCTCCGACAACTATGCGGATGCCACCGTCAATGTGGTCATCACCCTCACGGCCAAGGACGACCAGGCGGCTCTGACCCTCACCGGCGGTACCACCGTGGTCTATGGTCAGACCCTGCAGCTGGGTACCAGCGGCGGCACCGGCACCGGGGCTGTGACCTATGCTGTGACCAACGGCACCGGCGAGGCGACTATTGACGCCGCCACCGGCAAGCTGACTCCCGTTAAGGTCGGTACCGTAAAGGTGACGGCCACCAAGGCTGGCGATGCAAGCTACAACAGCATCACCAGCGCAGAGGTGGAGATCACCATCACCAGAGCGACCCCCACCGGCGCACCCAAGTACACTGCTATCACCACCAGCGGCAAGACGCTGGCGGATGCTGGCTTGACCACTGCCGGCAGCAACCTCTCCGTCCCCGGAACAGTCAAGTGGGTGGATGATACGGGTGCGGATCTGCCCGCCACCACCACCGTGGAGGCCAACAAGCTCTACAAGTGGGTCTTTACCCCCGCCGACAGCGCCAACTACACGACGCTGACCGGCACCATTGAGCTGTATCACAAGTCCAGCAGCGGTGGTGGCGGTTGGTACTACACCTACTACACCATTAAGGCAACGGCCGGCACGAACGGCTCCATCTCGCCCTCCGGCTGGACCTCCGTCCGTGACGGCAGAGACCAGACCTTCACCATCACCCCGGATAAGGGCTACGCCGTAGCCAAGGTGCTGGTGGACGGCAAGAGCGTGGGTGCTGTGAAGTCCTACACCTTCAAGAATGTCACGAAGGATCACACCATCGAAGCCCTCTTCATGAAGTCCAACGGCAACCCCCAGACCGGTGTATTCGTCGATGTAGCGGAGGGCAGCTACTATGAGGAAGCGATTGATTGGGCAGTGGAGAAGGGCATCACCAACGGCGTGAGCAGTAATATGTTCGCTCCCAACGATCCCTGCACCCGCGCGCAGATCGTCACCTTCCTGTGGCGTGCGGCCGGTTCTCCCGCCCCCAAGAGCATGAGCAGCTTCACGGATGTTCCCGCTGACGCCTTCTATGCCAAGGCTGTTGCCTGGGCGGTCGAAAACGGCATCACCAGCGGCACAGGCGCGGGCAAGTTCAGCCCCAATTCTACCTGCACCCGTGCGCAGGCGGTGACCTTCCTCTATCGTGCCTCCGGCAGCCCCGCAGTCAGCGGCAGTGCCGAGTTCAGCGATGTTTCCACCACGGCCTTCTATGCAGATGCAGTGACGTGGGCAACGAAGAAGGGCATCACCACCGGCATCGGCGGCGGACTGTTCGGCTCCGACAACGATTGTACCCGCGGTCAGATCGTGACCTTCCTCTGGAGGGCCATGGCTGAGTAAATCAAGCAACTGCCAGATCATCCATTCGCTGGCATAATTCCACAACAGGCAAAGGACAGCGCGGCGGACGGTCAACAACACCGGCCTCCGCGCTGTTCCTTTTTCGCCACAGGAAACTCTGTACGCCATTCACAACCCATGAGCCATGCCGCCTTCCCACGCGGCAGGAGAAAACACTATGAAAAAGATCACTCGCTTTCTGTTTTGCACCTTCGTCGCCATTATGCTGATGGGGACGGCAATCAGTGCCACCGCTTGCCATCAGAAAGAGGAATATCCCAGCGTACCCGAAGTGACCGAGCCACAGCCCGCCGGCGAGATCATCCCCACCGTGGACCGGCAAAAGGAGCTGAAGGCCGCCAAGAAGAATAACTCCGATACCGTGGCATGGCTGTATATGCCCGGTGCCGAGGTGGACGACCCCGTGGTGCAGGCGAAGGACAACGCTTACTACCTGCAAAAGGACGAGAACGGGAACTACAGCGAATGGGGCTGCTACTACGCCCACTGTGACAACCGTTTGAGCAGCCGGAGCAAGCTGGACAGGAATACCGTCATCTTCGGACACTCCGCCAGCAACTGTGACCCGGACGGGCCCAAGCTCACGAAGCTCCATCGGTATATGGATGCGGACTATGTGAAGGAGAACCCGTATGTCTACCTCTCGGTGAAGGGAGAGAACATGGTCTTCCAGATCACGGCCTGCTTCATCACGGATATTGACTTTGATTACATCGCTCCCGACCCCACAGGTGAGGAGCTGACAAACTTCTTTGAGCAGGTGGCAAAGAAGAACTGGCTGGACTTTGACGGTGTAACCTTCGGCGAGGAGGACACCGTGCTGACCCTTTCCACCTGCTGCCGGAAGTACGATGAGTACAATACCGGCAATCAGCGGCTCGTCCTCATGGCGAAGCTGCTGCCGGAGGGTGCTATAGCGCAGGACTTCACCGTGCGCCTTGCTCCAGAACCGGAGATGCCTTAAAAAGACCAAAACGGAATACGATACCCCCTTGGAAAAGATCCGGCAGGCGTTCGACTGCAGGCGGTGCGGCGGTCATAAGGGCTGACGCACCCCCTGTCCAAGCTAACGGAACAACCATCATGTCGAAAGCGGGAGAGATTGCTGTATCGCAATCTCTCCTTTTTTCTGCCGTGATCTCCCGGCTTATCCGCAGGCGCCTCACTTGCACGGCAATGAAAAAACATTGGCTCAATGCCAGGACAGGCGGTTTTTATGGGGTATCCTCACATCCGCGGTACTGTCGTCGCTGCCGAATGGCAGCCTTCCTTCATTCACCTATGGCCGGGCATCGGATGCCCTGACTTTTTGCGCCCTTTTGAGGATACCCCGCCTCCGTCCGCCATTATTACCCTCGAATATCCTTATGCCCACAGCGGTGTCGCTGTGGGCTTTTTTGCGCCCTGTGCGCGCCCCCGCTGCCGTAGCCCTCCACCCGTTTCTGAGATTTGTAGCCAACCAAATTTCAGAATACGAAGGAACCATATATGGGCTTTAATTACGCGGCAGAAAAGAAGAAGTTTGAAACGCTGTGGGCAAGACTCCGGCGTGAGTATAGGGCGGCCGGGATGTCCGATACCGCCATCCAGAAGATGCACGACTTCGATTGGGAGGTATTCAAACAGGAGAGGATCTATCGCCTGCATACGCAGGACTTGGGCATCGGCATCTTTGACGAGCCTTCCGCCGAGCAGGAGGACAAGTCCGCATTGATGAAAAAGTTTCTGTATCAAAAGAAAGGCTACATTGAGCGCGTAAAGCGGGATTTGTATGTTGCTATCAGCCTGGAAACTCAACAGCCCATTGCCAACCGCTATGTGATCGCCTCTCACATCAGTAACGATGCCGCCGTGTCGTATCACAGCGCGTTCGAGTTTTATGGTTACAGCAATCAGGTCTTTTACGAAACGCAAGTGACCAGCGAGAGCCGGTTCCGGGATTTTGAATACGACGGCGTGACATACCGGCGGATTGCCCCGCGCATTACTGGCGGTATCACCGAGATAAACGGCACCCGTGTCACAACGCTGGAGCGGACGGTGATTGATTCTGTCAATCTGTTTGAGAAAATCGGTGGGCTGGAAGAACTTTTGCGCTGCCTTGCGCTGATCCCAGCGCTGAATGAAGCAGCGCTTTCGGCCTGCCTTGTGGAATATGAAAGCGGCTTCCTCTATCAAAAAACGGGCTATATTCTGTCCGCCTTTGCAGCCAGCCTCGGCCTCTCTGATAGTTTTTTCGCCATGTGCAAATCGCACCTCCCGAAAGGAAAATCCTATTTATCAAGCGAGAGCCAAGGCTTCATCTGGCACGAGGAATGGAAGCTGTATGCGCCGAAAAATCTGATGCACATGATAGATAAAGGGGAAAGAGCCACCCGACGGGAACGCAGTTCTCCGCTGGGTGGCGCTATGCTTTTACAGGAGTATTCTTTTATTGCCTACAGCAACGCAAGAAAGCCCGTGAATTGGGCTTCGTCCGTGATACCTTTGAAAAGGTCTGCCGTTTGGCCGATGTGCTGGATTTTATTCAAAAGGATGCGCTGCTTTCCAACGCGCTGGCGCTGAAAGGCGGAACGGCCATTAACCTGACTATCTTCAATTTACCCCGGCTGTCTGTTGACATCGACATGGACTTTTCTGAGAATGTTCCCCGTGAAGAAATGCTTGCAATACGGAAGCAGATCACGGAGCGGATCAGTAAATACATGACCGCCGCAGGGTATCATCTGAGCCAGAAATCCAAAACGTATCACGCTCTGGACTCCTTTGTTTATGAGTATCAAAATACTGGCGGGATGAAAGACAACCTCAAAATCGAGATCAATTATATGCTTCGCTGCCATGTGTTAGCGCCGGTGCGCAGGACGGTCAATCTGCCTTGGCTGGAACAGGAGCTTACTGTTTTGAGCGTCGATCCGCTGGAAATCTACGGTTCAAAGATCGTTGCACTTCTCAACCGCGCAGCTCCCCGCGACCTCTATGACATACATACAATGATGGAGTATGGACTGTTTGACGAATCGCAGGAATCCATGCTGAAAAAGTGCGTTATGTTTTATAGCGCCATTGGTTCCGACAGCGTTCCAGACCGATTCCATTTTGAGCAGATCGCCTCGGTGTCCCAGCAGCGTGTCAAAACCGACCTTATCCCGGTACTGCGCCGTGGCACTTGGTTCGATGCGCAGCAGGCGCATGAACAGGTCATCGCCTATCTGGAAAAACTGTTGACACCGGACGAACGGGAGCTTTCCTTCTGGACTTCGTTCGGCCAGCAGGAATACCGCCCGGAGCTGCTTTTCCAAGACGCAGATATTCTCGCTCGTATCGGGCAGCATCCGATGGCACTCTGGAAATGCAGCGATAAGCAGAATAAGCCCACAGCAGAAACGGACTGAGGCCAGTATGAAGAAGCACGGACATTACTGTAAAATCTGCGGCGAATATAAGTCAAATGAGAAATTTTCCGGCAAAGGTCACGCCGCCCACATCTGCAAAGCCTGTTCTGCTCTGCCATCGGAAAAGAAAGCTGAAATGCTGGCGGTCAACCGGCTGCTGAATCTTCCGTGGCAGCTTTCCAAAGGACAAAAAGATTGGTTAAAGCGCAGGACGCATGATCGCCGCACCGAAGTCAAAGCACTTGCCCAGCAGCAATATGAAGTGCGTTTTGGATACACGCACACTTGTAATGAGCTTGATGACGCAGAAGAAATAGAATAGTGCAAAACGGTCTGCTTCGGCAGGCCGTTTTGCTTTTTGAGTCTGCAAATAAAAAGTCAATAGGAAATTGAGAAAAATTTGCAGACTCAGGAGGAGGCGAAAGAGAGCATAACAAAAAGACCGCCGCACAAGCGCCGGTCAAATTGAAAGAGTATGGAAGTGGTCAATCAGCGTTTTCCCGTGAAGCCAGATACTCCTTTACCCGCCCATAGTAGATGCGGAGGAACTTGTTGGCTCCAGCTGTCATGTAAACCAGATAAGGCTTTCCCTCGGCTCGTTTCTTATCCATGAAACGGTACACCGGGTCATCTTGGGGCATGGTTTTCAGCAGGCAGTCCATGACCAGGAAGAGTGCTTTGCGCAGTTCTGGCGGCCCACTTTTGGAAGCCCTTGTGCTCTTTGCCTCATAGGTTCCAGATTGGTCAGCACCAGGATCAACCCCTGCAAAAGCAGTAATCGCGTTTCTGTGGGTGAACCGGGTCACATCCCCAATTTCCGCCATGAGCTGAGGGCCGAGGGAATCTCCCACACCGCGCATAGCCATGACAACTGGATATTCGGGAAGTTGGGCGGCCAGAGTGAGCGTTTCAGCCTTTAGGTGTTCCAGAGACCTGGAAACAGCGTTCAGCGCGTCAATGGCCTGCCGGAGCATTGTTTTGGTCAGGGCGTCCTTGGGGAGCATGGCAATCAAATCCCGCGCGTCTGTGTGGATCTCAACAGCACGGCTCTGGCTGAAATTGTAGCCATGTCGTTTGCACCACTTGCGGTAACGCTCGGTAAAGGCGGCGAGGCTCATGCTTCGCACACAGTCCACATGCCAAAAGGCTGTGGCAAAGTCCACCCACTTCTGGCTGCCATCCTCACGGACAGGGCTGTCGAACAGGTTGTTGACACCGGGATAGGTCTGATCCAGGAGGGCGATGAGGTTGTTTTTCATCATCGTTTTAGTCTTGGAGTACAGGCCCTGCTGCCGATTCAGCGTTTTCAGTTGCATACGAATCGTGTCCATAGGAGTATGTTGGCGCAATTCCGCCCAGTTGTCAAGCCCATAGCGAGCAATCTTCCTGGCATCTGCCTTGTCAGTCTTTACTTTGCGCAAGGAGTTGTTCCCGTAATCCTTGATGAGTTTAGGATTGACCGCGCTGACAAAGATGCCCTCCTCAGGGAGAAAGCGGGCCACTGGCTCATAGTACCGCCCGGCGTGCTCCATGACCACCCGTGTCTCACCGTCCAGGCTTTTCAAGTAGTCTGCCAGCTCCTTGAGTTCACTGCCGGTGTGACCAACAGCAAATGGCTTTGTCACCACTTCCCCAAAGGGACGGAGAACAGATACCATGCTCTTTCCTTTGGAAACATCTACCCCTGCCACATTGTTCATGTACAACGCTCCTCATCGTGGATTTGTCTTTTGGCGTCCAGCCATTTCATCATTGCCTATCCAATCTATTTGATGACACGGGCGCACCGGTGTGGCAGCTCAACCTGCATAAATCGAACGCTGCGAATGAGAGGCTGGCTGACGGACTTAAAATCGGACGCAACGGTCCTTGGAGGTGAACATCAGACCAAGACTCTCTCATTCTAACAGCTTAGGCAACAATGTGGAAAAAGGCACGGCTGGCTGCTGTGCCTTATCCCGTAAATTTATAGCATCGGTCTGGTCAAAAAAGATCGACTGACCTTTTCAGATGGTCAGGAACATACTCTTGACCTGAACGGAAAGACCTTGACGCTGACGAGTATGTTTCAAGTTCAATGCAATCACATGACGAGGATTGTCTAGTTGAGAAATGGGGTGAATAATTATGGCTAAAGAAATCACGAAAAAGATGTTTCTATCTATAGCATCTGTGATGGGCAGGAAGAACTGGCTGTTTGCCAATACGCCGGGCGGCGCACAGGCCAGTGCTGTGATCTACAGCCTGATTGAAACGGCAAAGGAAAACAGCTTAGATCCGTACCGCTATCTGCTGTGGGTTCTGCAGGCTGCGCCACAACTGAGCGAAGAGAATGCCGCATAGGCTGAAAAGCTGCTTCCCGCAAATGCCCCAAAAGAATGCTATATGCCGTAAAAAATAATTGACCGCCATCTCGGTGAGCTGCTGCTCACTTTCAGATGGCGGTCTTTTTATACGCGGTTACGTTTTACGCTTACCACATAACAAAAGAGAAGGGCGGAAAACCACCCTTCTCTTTTTGCATAAGTCCAATCGCCCAAGGGCTGATCAGCCCGTCATCGCGCTGTTGACGCCGGATTTGCCCGAACCGTTGACCAGCTGATCATACAGCCGCTGCAGATCCAGGATACTCTTCTCCGAGGTATCGTTATCCCGGTTGACATCCGACACCTGGGCCGCATAACCGGCCAGCAGGTCGATCCCGGTAACATGCTCGTACAGCCGCTGCAGGTCGTACACATCCAGCACACCGTCCAGGTTCACATCACCCGATTCGGCAAGCATAAAGCCCTCCAGGCCGCTGACCGTCCCATTCTCGACCGTCACCGTCTCGCTGCGGGTCACATAGTCCTCTGCCGCCACAGTCAGCGTATAAACGCCGTCCGCCACCGCATTGAAGCAATACTTGCCGTTATACGACACAGTCTTATACTTAGCCGTGCCGTCCTGGCTCAGCGTCAGGATCGCCTCATTCACGGCGAATGTATTGCTGACGCTCTTGCCGGATACAGCAGCACTATCCTCCTGGATCTCCACACTGCCCGCTGCGTCCACCGTAGACAGGGTCAGATTCTCCAGCTTCGCCACATTCACGACCAGCGGCGCATCGCTCCGGTTCTCCGTGCAGAGCAGCACCTCCAGCTTTTCGCACTTGCTGGCATTCAGGCTCGTCAGATAGTTCCGGCTGCAATCCAGACTCGCCAGTGCCGGGTCGGCCGCCTCATCCGCATAAGTCGCAGGAGAGAAGAACGCCGCGATGCGGGAGAACACGCTGGCCTCCACACCTGTACCCGGCAGATACAGCACGGTCAGCTTGTTTCCGGCGCAGTTCAGATACTGCAGCTTCATATGCTTGCTGACATCCAGTTCAGTCAACTGATTCTCTTCGCAATACAGATATACCAGATCCAGATTGTCGCTGAGATCCAGCGCCGTCAATTTATTGCTGTCGCAGCCCAGATACATCAACTTCGTATTGTTGGAAATATCCAGCGTGGAAAGGCCGCTCTTCTCGCAGTACAGCTCCAGCAGCTCGGTATTCTTGCTGACATCCAGCGTACCCAGCGGATTATCTCCACATGCAAAGTAATCCAGTTTGAGATTCCGGCTCACATCCAGCGTGGTCAGTTGGTTGGTGTAGCAGACCAAATATACCAACGCAGGATTGCTGCTGACGTCCAAGGCGGTCAGTCGATTCTCCTCGCACATCAGATACTCCAGCTTTGCATTCTTGCTGACGTCCAACGCCGTCAATCGGTTGTCAAAGCAGCGAAGATCCGTCAGTTCAAGGTTCCGGCTCACATCCAGTGTTTCCAAAAGATTCTCGCAGCAAATCAGGCAATCCAGTTTGGGGCAACCGGAAACATCCAAGGCGGTCATCTGGTTCCCATAGCAATTCAGGGTACGCAGGTTGGGCAGGCTGATCGTCAGCTCCGTCAACTGGTTATTAGAGCACTCCAACGTTTTCAGATTGGGGAACAGCTCAATACCCGTCAGATCCTTGATACCCCGGTTCGAGCAGTCGATATAAGTAACACACTCCGCAACCACGCAGTCATCCGTACCAAATGTTTCATTCAGATAACTGCGGAACTTTTCATCGGGAAAATTCGTAGCATTCAGCTCCACGCTGGTTCCTTCTATTACCTTGACAGGCAGTGCCGCTGTACAGCCGCCCATACACACTGTCAACTCATATACATCACCGACCTCGTGGTAGTCTCCATCTTCTATCCAGCTAAAACGGAAGCCACCCATAGCCTCTCGTAAATCCCAAGGATTTCCGATAATATAACTCTTTCCGAACTTCGCTTCGCCGGCAGTGGTCAATGTCACCTTCAGCTCCACGTCCTCGTCAAAAAAGTCATTGTTTGCGCCGTAATAGTCCTCCAGATACTCACGGTTATAGAGCTCAATATTACTCACCAGTGGCCCGGACAATGTAACCGGAACAGTGCAGGAGACCTTCCCGAAGTACACAGTAAAGCTATGACCCGTATCTCCAATCTTCCACGGATTTTCACACTGAGCATCACATGCATCGTCATCCTCTGTCGGTTGCCTGTCATTATAGCCCAACCAATCATAGATTTCGGCACCTGTGCCCTCGATTACATTGCCATCATTCAGCGTCGCCCGGAATTTGACTCGTCCGTCTTCAATAGCGTTCGACAAATAATAGACATCGATTTCGTTTCCACTGTCGTCGTAATCATTACGGCTATCCGCTCCGGTTACTAATTCGACCGCATCACCTATAAGCTGAATTGACTGGATTCTTGTTTCCTGAACCAGCTTCACCAACACATTCAAGGTTAGTGTACTATCAATATCTTCTCCGTTCTGTATTGTTACAGGACAGTCATACATGCCATCGTCGCGCAGCTTCCAGCCATCCTCGGTAGGATTGCTGCTGGTAGCATATGCATTATAGAACCAGTCCCTAAGTTTACGCCACGACAGTGTCAGTGTATCATCTTCGATAGCATAATACTGCTTGGCCTCTTCGGTCAACGTCACGGTCACTTCGGGATTGCACGCATCTAACGGACTGTAATAGAATGCGCCGTTGTAGCAGAACGAGTCATCTATGCCTTCGGTCAGTTCGAGAACTTCATTTGGGTTTGCCAACTCGATAGATGTAAAGTTTTGTTTCGGCAAGTCGGAATAAGGCGCACCGGCTATTACAACCGGAACCTGACAACTGGCGTCGCCCAGCGTCAGCGTAAAGTAGTACGGGCCGCCGTCAATTTCCCATGGCGTAGTTTGGTCGCTGTCTTCTTTCATGGAAATGCCGAACGTGTCCGTAATCTTCTGCCACGTCCCCGTAAAGGTGGTGCTATCCAGTCCATACTTGGCCTTTCCGGCTTCAGTCAGCGTCACGATGTATTCCGGGTCGTCAGCGATCATCAGCGAATAGCATATACTTCCATCCTCCTGTACGAAGCCAACGCCCTCTGTAAGCTGCACGGGTTCAGTACCGGCGTACTCTAGTCCGGCAAAGGAGCTTTCATCAGAGATATTGACCTTTACTACGCAACCCACATTTTCACAGCCGACCCACATGGAATATGTATTGCCTGCTACAAAATCGCAGGCGTTGTCGTAGGAGTTCGAAGAAAACCACGCCATACATTTTCGTTCGATTTCTGCAAGCGTCCCTGTAACCGATGTTCCGTCAGTCAACTGCGCCTCGAAGCGTGCCTTGCTGTTGTCTGGCGCATAATACCATTTCCCATCATAAGAAAAACCATCTTCATTTTTCACCAGCGTAATAGGATCGCTGCCCAAGTATTTCAAGGACTGGTAGGGGTTTTTAATAATCTCCAGCTCTACGGTGCACTTTGCATTATCGTAGGTGCTTACTGTGACCGTATACGTATCGCCGGCTTTCCAGTCGGCGTCGTTGCTATTGTGGTCACCTTTACTGATAAGTGCGGTTCCCTCCATACGCCATGCGAGATCATAACCAGACATGGTCTCAGTCTTCTCAACACCACCCTCATTATAATCCACATAGGTAACGGTGTACTCCAACTGGCTCATGACATAGGGATCGCGTTCAATTGTTACCGTATCACGGCTATTCCAACAAACGGTTTTGTCCGCTCCCTCTCTCAACTTCACCGGCTGCTCTCCCGCATACTCGATGCTTTTGACTTCAATTCCTCCCGTACTGGCCAGCGCCGTCACCGGCACCAGCGTCAGCAGCATCATGACGCAGAGAAACAGGCTCAACAGTCTCTTTTTCACGTTTACGCTCTCCTTTCATTCATCGCGCCTCTCCCGGCAGGGGAACCCGTCTGTTGTCCGCACAGCGGACAACAAAAACGGATATCCGTTTTGGCTTTGCCGGAATTTCGCCTCTCTTCATCATTTTATCACCCGATATGGCACGATGCAAGCAGAAAACATACAGCATATTGTACGATTCAGGCCATTTACTTTTGCCATTTCCCACAAACTGAAAAAAGCGGCAGCAGCGTCTCCGCTGCTGCCGCTATGTCGTTTTCACGCGTTCACAGTTCTTCGTCTGTGATCTCGCCCTTGCAGACGATGTTGGTGGGGCCGGTCAGGTACAGGTTCGTCACCCGATCCCCCTCCCGCTCCACGTCCACCACCAGCTGGCCGCCGGTCATGTC
>OLYC01000453.1_pt1 | contig 33960 bp, 25 predicted proteins | sample 1674271 | NCBI WGS metagenome assembly OLYC01 (sample SAMEA103958154, study PRJEB25191) | human gut metagenome
TGCTCTATAAAGAATATATATATAAATATATATTTATATATATATTCTTTATAGAACTATTTTTCTATTTCCAAAATCGAAAATGACAAAAATGACTTTGACAAAAATGACAAGATTCAGATAAGCTAATACCCAGTAAAACTATATTACATTTTTTACAATATTGCAACTTACAGAATATTGAGTACAAACATAACAAGGAAAGCATTTTGAACTTGCGATTTTATGCATAAAAGTTAAAAATATCAAGTTAATATCTTATCCTATTTTGCATAAATTTTTGTATATTGCCTGATTTTAAAGAGAAGCAACTTGCATATTTATTTAGCCACACCCCAAAAACCAACATGCATAAATATGTAAAACTACAGATAGGAGTGAAATGAATAAATATACATCTCGAAAAACGAAAAGGATTCAAAGGCGGAAAAGACCGTAAACAATCGTGACAAATCAGATTTTTCCATCAGCAATTCTATTTGTCAAAAAACACATGATGGGAAAAATCCATGAGCAAATCACGAATGAGCATTTCAGCTCTTTGACTGATGAAAATCAGAAAAAAGGACAAAATGTATATGATAAAATCGAATAATTTAGACCTGTACGGTTGGAAAGTCCCAAAACTTCTATAAGCAGCACGCCCTGAAAGGGCAGAAGCTCATAGCCAAGGGCAACGCCCTGGGTAATAATGGCAATCAGCAAGGCGCCCTGTAAGGGCAAAAGCTTTACTAATTGTCTGGAGTTTTAAAGCTTTTGCCCTTACAGGGCGACAGGTTTGCGTCCGTAATAACCCAGGGCGTTGCCCTGGGCTAAGAGCTTCTGCCCTTTCAGGGCGTGCCAACCATACAGGTCGAATAATTTTAGTCAAGAATTAAAGAATTAGAGAAGCCATTTCCACGGCCATCGAGCGATGTTTCTCTAATTCTTGACAGTAAATTCCACCTCAGCTTTCGCAAATGGGGAAATAACTGAAGATGAAGAAGCGATTATCTTATCACCTTCACCTCGCCATTCTTGCTCAGTTTCACAATGCAGGAAGGCGTGTGGGGCTTGTGCTCCTGGCGGCGACTCCAGCAAACATAGTCGACAGCCTCCAGGATTTCGGGCGAAATATCACGATAATTCTGTGCCGCAGGCTCACCACTCACATTGGCGCTGGTGCTGACCAAAGGCTTCTGGAAGCGGTAACACAACTCCTTGCTGAAAGGCTCGAAGGTGACACGCATGGCCAGACTGCCATCCTCTGCCACCAGATTGTTGGCCACGCCCGTAGCATCGTCGAGGATGACGGTTGTAGGCTTCACAGGCATGGCTGCATCGATAAAGTCCCACGCCACCTGAGGCACATTGCGGAAATAACGCGCCATACGGTCAGCGCTGTCTACAAGACAGATGAGCGCCTTGGAATCGTCACGACGCTTGATCTGATAAACCTTTGCTACTGCCTCGGCATTGGTGGCATCGCAGCCGATGCCCCATACCGTATCTGTGGGATAGAGTATCACTCCACCCTTTCGCATGCACTCCACTGCATTCTTAATGTCTTCTTGCTGTGTCATAATGCTGATATTATAATATGTATAATGTTTCTAAATGTTTTTATACTGCTCGATGTCGCGCATACCGTTGAGGAAGTCGCGTGCCTCCATGCGCTTCTTGCCGCTTATCTGAATGGTGTCGAGCTGCAGCCACTCGTCGGCACAAGCCACGAGCAGACTCTTGCCCTCTACACGGAGCGAGCCCACAGCGATGCCTTCTGCCAGTGCCTTGCCGGTCTTCGTAGTCTTGAAAACCTTCAGCACCTGAGCCTTGCCGCCCTCCTTCTGTATCTCGGTCCATGCGCCAGGATAAGGCGACAGACCGCGAATGAAGTCGTACACCTTCTTGGCTGGCTGGCCGAAACTGATGCGACAGGTCTCCTTGAAGATTTTGGGTGCATGATGCAGTTCCTGCTGTTCTGCCACCAACTCGTCCTGCGAGATGGAGTCGATGTTGCCATCGGCAGCTATCAGCTTGTCGATAGTCTTGAGCGCGATACCGGCACCGAGGTGCATCAGTCCGTCGTAGACATACTCCACATCGGCATCGTCGGGAATAGCGAAAGGCTCCTGCATGATGATGCGTCCGGTGTCGATGTCGTGATCGAGGAAGAAGGTGGTGACACCAGTCTGCGTCTCACCATTGATGACAGCCCAGTTGATAGGCGCTGCGCCACGATACTGAGGCAACAGGGCGGCATGCACATTGAACGTGCCGAAACGGGGCATGGCCCACACCACCTCGGGCAGCATGCGGAAAGCCACCACCACCTGAAGGTCGGCACGGAAGCCACGCAGCTGTTTCACGAACTCGGGATCTTTCATCTTGACAGGCTGCAGCACGGGCAAGCCCTGCTCCAAGGCATACTGCTTGACAGGAGGCGCCTGCAGCGTGTCCTGATGGCGTCCTACGGGTTTGTCGGGCTGAGTAACCACAGCCACCACATTATATCCGCCTTCTACGAGGCTCTTGAGGGATTCCACCGCAAACTCGGGTGTTCCCATAAAAACGATTCTTAAATCTTTCTTCTCCATAACAGTTGGGTTAAAGTTATTCTGCCGACATATCGGCCACAATCTTGCGATACACCGAGTACACCTTGGTACGGCTGATGTAGCCTACGAGCACGCCGGCTGTGTCGACCACAGGCAGCTGGGCCGCATCGGTCTGGTCGAACTTCTTCATCACCTCGTCCATCGGCTCGTGGTCGGAAAGTACAGCCGATGGCTGCAACATGAGCTGTCGCACGGTGAAACGGTTGTAAAGCTCGGACCTGAAGATGATGTGACGGATGCGGGTGATATCTATCACTCCCAAGAGTACACCTCCCTTGTCGACCACTGGCAGGAAGTTGTTGTTGCTGCGGCTTATCTCAGCCACGAGTTTGCCCATAGGCAGATCGGCATGAATGGGATGATAGTCTTTCTCGATGACACTCTGCATGCTCATCAGCGTGAGGGCCGCACGGTCGATGTGATGAGTGAGCAGTTTGCCCTCTCTTGCCAGTCGCAGGGCGTAGATGCTGTGGCTCTCGAAGATGCTGATGGTGAGGTATGACGAGATGCAGACGATCATGAGCGGCATGAAGAGCTGATAGCCTCCCGTGAGCTCGGCGATAAGGAAAATGCCCGTAAGCGGCGCATGCATCACACCCGTCATCACGCCTGCCATGCCCATGAGCGTGAAGTTCTGCTCGGGCACGTAGACACCTATCTCGTTGGCATTCCAGAAGCGGGAGAAGAAGAAACCCGCAAAACCGCCGATAAAGAGCGAAGGTGCGAAGGTTCCACCACAACCGCCACTGCCATTGGTTGCCGATGTGGCAAACACCTTGGTGAGGGTGACGAGTCCGATATAGACGAGCAGCAGATGGCTGTTGCCATAGAAGAGCGAGTTGCTCATCACCTGCCCCCACTCTGCCTCTGTCCTGCCCTTGAGCAGGATGTTGACAGCCGAGTAGCCCTCGCCATAGAGCGAAGGAAACAGGAAGATAAGGCTGCTCAGGATGAGTCCGCCCAAGAGGAGTTTGGCATAAGGATGCTTGCCCAGACGGGCGAACATGCCCTCGCAAGCCGACATGGTGCGCATGAAGTAAAGGCTGACAAAGCCGCAGAAGATGCCCAACAGGATACATACCGGCGCACGGTCGAGCACCCAGGGCGAGGTGAGCGTGAAGTCGAAGAGCGACTTAGAGCCCATCAGAATATAGGTGAAACAGGTAGCTGTGACACACGAGATGAGGATGGGCAGAAGCGAAGCCATCGACAGGTCGACCATCAGCACCTCGAGCGTGAAGACCAGTCCGGCTATAGGTGCCTTGAAGATTCCGGCAATGGCAGCACTGGCTCCGCAGCCCACCAGCAGGATCATCGTCTTCTTGTCCATGCGGAAGATCTGTCCCAGGTTGGAACCGATGGCCGAACCGGTAAGCACAATAGGCGCCTCGGCTCCCACAGAACCGCCGAAGCCAATGGTGATGCCAGAAGCCACCACCGACGACCAGCAGTTGTGGCCGCGCAGCTTGGAGTTCTTGGTAGAGATGGCGTAGAGCACGCGGGTAATACCATGCGAGATATTGTCGCGCACCACATACTTGATAAAGAGCGACGTGAGGTAAATGCCCACGATTGGGAAGAGCAGGAAGAGCAGGTTGTACGTGTTCTTGACAAATCCCGATGTGAGCAGAATCTGTATCTCGTGCACGATTCCATGCAGGAAATAGCCTGCCACCGAGGCGAGCACCCCGATGACAAAGGCGAGGATGAGTGTCATCTGGCGGTCGGAAATATGTTCCTTCTGCCAGGCCACCATCTTGTCGACCCAACTTTTCCTTGCTTCTAAAATATCGTCATCCATTAATATATATATTCTCCTTTATTATTTTATCTTGGCACAGATTACGCGGATTACACGGATTTTATCTTCTGACTGCCACAACGCTTTCACCAAGGAATATGGCATCAGCCTCTGTGTTGTCCGCGCCTCATCATTCCTTAAAACTCCGAAGTGAAATGGAACCTGATATGTTCGAAGTCCTGCTGTGCCATGCTGAGCACATAGCCCGAGTCAGCGAGGAACACGTCTCTGCCCTCTATGTCCTTGGCCATGTGCTGATACTTGCGCTTCTTGAAGTTCTCCAGCTCCTGCGCATCGTCGGCCTCTATCCAGCAGGCCTTGTGCAGGTGGACAGGTTCCCAGCGGCACTTGGCATTGTACTCGTTCTCCAAACGATACTGGATGACCTCGAACTGCAACTGTCCTACGGTTCCCACGATGCGGCGGCCGTTGAACTGGTTGACAAACAGCTGTGCCACACCCTCGTTCATCAACTGCTCCAATCCCTTCTGGAACTGCTTGCTCTTCATTGGGTCGTCGTTCTCGATATACTTGAAGAGCAGAGGCGAGAACGAAGGCAAACCACGGAAGTGCAGCTGCTCGCCCTCGGTGAGCGTGTCGCCAATCTTGAAAATGCCGTTGTCGGGCAGACCTACGATGTCGCCTGGATAAGCCTCGTCGATGGTGCTCTTGCGCTGCGCCATGAACTGTGTAGGCGAAGAGAAACGGACGGTCTTGCCCAATCGTACGTGCAGGTAAGGCTGATTGCGCACAAACTTGCCCGAACAAATCTTGCAGAAGGCAATACATGAACGGTGGTTGGGGTCGATATTGGCGGTGATCTTGAAGATGAAGCCAGTAAACTTGCTTTCCTCTGGCTCTACCAGTCGCTCCTCGGCCTGAGTGGGCTTGGGCGACGGTGCTATCTTGACGAAGCAGTCGAGAAGTTCCTGCACACCGAAGTTGTTGAGCGCAGAACCGAAGAACACCGGTGCCACCTCGGCCGAACGGTAAGTCTCCACATCAAAGGCTGGATAAACGCCGTTGACCAACTCCAGATCCTCACGCAACTGGGCAGCCTCGCGCTCACCCACATGCTGATCGAGCGCTTCGGAGTTGACGTCCACTTCCACCTTCTCGGTCACGCGCTGCTTGTTGGGAGTAAAGAGGTTGAGCTGCTGCTCGTAGATATTGTACACGCCCTTGAACCGGGCACCTTGTCCGATAGGCCAGCTCAGGGGTCGAACCTTGATCTTGAGTTCTTCCTCCAGTTCGTCGAGCACGTCGAAGGCATCGCGGCCCTCACGGTCCATCTTGTTGATGAAGATGATAACAGGCGTATTGCGCATACGGCACACTTCCATCAGCTTGCGGGTCTGGGCCTCCACACCCTTGGCTGAGTCGACCACGATGATGGCTGAATCAACGGCTGTCAGCGTGCGGTAAGTGTCCTCGGCAAAGTCTTGGTGACCGGGAGTATCGAGGATGTTCACCTTGTAGGGATCGCCATGCTCGCCATCGGGCAAGTAGTCGAACTCCATCACCGACGTGGAAACAGAAATACCACGCTGTTTCTCTATATCCATCCAGTCGGAAGTGGCTGTCTTGCGTATCTTATTGTTCTTTACGGCACCTGCCACCTGTATCTGTCCACCAAAGAGAAGGAACTTCTCGGTCAGTGTGGTCTTACCTGCATCAGGGTGAGATATAATGGCAAACGTTCTTCTTCTTTCAATCTCTTTCATCTCGTTGTATATATATTTTGAACTTTTCTCAAGTTCTGTATATTATTATAAAATATGTATATCCTAAAAATTAAACACTACATGTCGTCGTCAAACTTCAAGCCCTCTGTACGGTCCTTAAGGTAATAATCGCTCAGCATGCCCACGAAGGTGCTGATCTCGGTCACGGCACGGGCTGTCTCGGGCGTTATCTCCTTCTTCTGCAGGCGGAGCATCATCACGCCATAGAGTGCGTCTAAGCAGGTTTCTATCTCGTTCACGTCCTTGTCACCCTTGTTGCGCAGCTCTACGATGTAGGGCAACACCTTGTAGTATTCGGCATTATAGATGGGGAACTTACTGCTCTGCAGCAGCATTCCGTGCAAGTCGATGACGTCCTTGAGCAACACGCGGTTGATATCGAGATGTCCATACTCGCGCTTTCCTTCCTCGTTCATCATGCGGATGAGGTTGCCAAACCAGTCCAGCTCCTCGGCTTTCTGCTCGTCGGTATAGTCGAAACGGTCGATATACTGCTTGCGGATAACGGGCAGCGAACAGCCATAGGCACGGATAATGTCCTCCACCTGCCACATATACAACAGGTATTCGGCGATACTTTTCTTTCTTAACTCTTGTGCTACAAACATATATTTTGTGAAAATAATATTCTCATATAATCTTTCCGGGCACACGCCCCGTAGGACAGCCTAAAACTCGGGCAGATGATACAGGTTGAACACCGTGCCTATCAGCGCTATCAGCGAGAAGATGATCACCACACTGCCTATCACCTTATTAATAATAAGAATGCCGTTGGTGTCGAACTTGCCGCGTATCTTGTCGATGAGCCAGGTAAGACCAAACCACCACAGCAAGGCGCCAAACACGATGCTGAGATAGCCCACGCCCATCTCAATAGGCATGTCGGGAACCACAAAGGCAAACTGCGCAAATGTGGCCATGAAGAGGAACACGATGAGCGGATTGGAGAGGGTGACGAGAAAGGCCGTCAGGCCGTTGTGGAACAATGTGCCCTGCTTGTTGCTGCTCTTGTGCATATTCTTCATCGGGTTGCTCATGAAACAATACACTCCGAAGACAAGCAGCAGCAGACTGCCCGAAATCTGAAGATAGAACTTGTTCTGGGCATTGTTGACAAAATCCATCACAAAACTCATACCCAAACCCGTGAACATGGCATACACGATGTCGCTGCAAGCAGCGCCGATGCCTGTCACAAAACCATACCAGCGCCCCTTGTTCAACGTGCGCTGAATACACAAAATACCTACTGGACCCATGGGAGCAGAGGCAATGATACCTATGACAATACCCTTGAAAATAAAATCAAGGATGTTTATCTCTATTGGAAACAATGAATTCATACGAGGTGCAAAGATACAATTTTTTAATCATACAATGCAAATTTTCCGTCTAAAAGTTTGTCCGATGCATTTTTTTTCTTATCTTTGCCATCAAATTTTAAAACTCTAACTTATTAAAAAACATAAACAATATGACAGAAAATGCATTGAAGCCGTATGTAATCGGCTTGGACCTTGGCGGCACCAACTCTGTTTTCGGTATCGTTGACGCACGTGGTGATATCAAGGCTACTACAGCCATCAAGACCGGTGGCTATGACAACGTGAATGATTACGTAAAGGCAGCTGTCGAAGCACTACAACCTATTATCGAAACTGTTGGTGGTATTGAGAAAATCAAGGCTATGGGTATCGGAGCACCTAATGGCAACTTCTATAAGGGTACTATCGAGTACGCTCCCAACCTTCCCTGGGCTCACACTTGTGTAGTTCCTTTGGCAGACCTCTTCAGCAAGGCTCTTGGCGGACTCCCAGTAGCGCTTACCAATGATGCCAATGCGGCAGCACTGGGCGAAATGACTTATGGCGCAGCACGTGGACTGAAGAACTTCATCGACATCACTTTGGGTACTGGCGTAGGCTCAGGCATCGTGATTGATGGAAAGATGGTTTATGGCTGCGATGGTTTCGCAGGCGAGCTGGGCCATGTGGTTATGGTTCGTGGCAAGGAAGGCCGTACATGCGGCTGCGGCAGAACTGGCTGTCTGGAAGCTTACTGCTCTGCAACAGGTGTGGCTCGTACTGCACGCGAATTCCTCGAGAAGAGCGATGAGCCTTCATTGCTCCGCGAAATCAAGCCAGAGGACATCACCTCTTACGATGTAAGTATTGCTGCCGGCAAGGGCGACGCCCTGGCTAAGCGCGTGTACGACTTCACTGGCAAGATGCTGGGTGAAGCTTGTGCCGACTTCGCAGCATTCGCTTCACCTGAGGCTTTCGTCTTCTTCGGCGGTCTTACCAAGGCTGGCGATCTCTTGATGAAACCTCTCAAGGAGTCATACGACAACGCCGTATTGCCTATCTTCAAGGGCAAGGCTAAGTTCCTTGTGTCAACTCTCGACGGCAGCTCTGCAGCTGTTCTCGGCGCAAGTGCTGTGGGTTGGGATATGTAATTTGTCATCATCTTTACAAAAATCCTGGACTTTTTTTGTTTATCGTTCCAGGAACATACAGAATGCCTCCGAAGTGACTTCGGAGGCATTCTCGTTTTTATCACAGATGTATTTAGTGACAAATGACACATTGGTTTTGATTGAACTGCTGCATTGTTTTAAAGAAAAAGAAGCATTGTTTTTAAAAAGAACAGCTGCATAATCGTGACAGAAATCTACATTTCAAGCACTTTTTACATGACGAAAATCAATTTTTCCTCTTATTCCGCACTTTTTTCTCAAAACCTCGCTCGTTCTTATAGTTTTTTCGTACCTTTGCACAACCAAACAAAGGTGCGGACAGGATTGTAAACAAGATAACATGACACATCACAGTCGTCCGGCACTCTCATACAATTGTATTGAACATCATTTCAAGTTAAGAATCACATTTAATTAAGAATCACATAAGAATAAGTAAAAATGAAAAAGATTTACACAGTGGCTAAATACGCCAAAAGCATCATGCTCGCAGCTGTAATGACAGCAAGCGCTTTGACTACAGTAAATGCTCAAGAAGCCGACAACACTACCTATGCTCCAGCAGAAGCCAACAGCTGGTGGAGAGGCGAAGAGGTAACAGGTGAAGAACAGCAAGTTTAGGTATATAATGTTGGCGCTGGCATTTTCGTAACTACCGACGACACTCCCTCTGAGAAAAATATCGACAATGCTGCACTCTGGACACTTTCTAACAACCAGTTCAGTTGTGGGGATTACCACATAAATATGTGGAGTGATTTAAACGCGGGAGTTATATGGGATACAGCAATAAACACAGCCAAAGCCACTACATACAAATTGATAGCAGGAAATACAGAAGACAGAGGATTTTCGTACAAGTTATCCAAAAAGGACGGATGGATTACTCACTATTTCAACGTTGATGACAACGAATACACAGCAGCAAAAACCAAGAGCGAATACAACGACTTCCTCTTTATCTCTCCTGAACAGAAAGAGGCTTACAGCACATATTCTGCACTCTACAAAGAGGCAAGTGAATTGACAAGCAACGAGAAAATTTCTACAAGTTTGCTCAACCAGCTGAAAGAAATCCTCACCTCTACAGCTACAGCCAATTACGGTACATATACTGCGAACAAGACCACATTGCAGAACATTATCGATACGATCAAGACTTACCTCAATAGCACTCCAACAGGTATCGACAACATAAACGCTACCTCATCAGCCAAGACTGAAGCTATTTTCAGCGTGAACGGGGCTCGTAACGCCCAGCTCAACAAGGGACTCAACATCGTGAAGATGAGCGACGGTTCTGTCAAGAAGATCATGGTTAAGTAATCTTCTACTACAATACTACATACAAAAGCGAAAGGCTGTGTCAAAGGGATTCTTCCCAAAGACACAGCCTTTTTTGATTGAATACTTAGCCATAAAACATATGGCTTTAACTCCTTTAACTTCTTTAACTTAACTTCCCCATTTGCGAAAGCTGTTTTTTACTTCTGCAGTGTGATTCCCATCAGTCCAACAACCACCTCGTTGCTCAAGGCGCGGAGAGTCAGCGAACGGAGTTTCTTCTTGGCGTTGAGAGGCATGTCGAGCATCGTGGCAGCGCCACCAGGCAGGGCACACATCGCCAACTTCATATCAGGAAGATCACCGACAGTGGCTGCCTCCTGATAATGAGAGTCGCGGAAAAGATGACGGCTCACAATACCTGTATTCAGACCTATGCGGTAAGGACGAACGGCAGGCATGGCAAAAGCCACAGCGTTCTCCACAAAGTCTTGCTCGATAGGACACCAGTTGACGGGTGGAACAAGCATCAGCTCGTCTGTCGTACCGTCGGTATATTCCACTCTCACCACGGCATTCTCTATGGCAAACTGCATGGGGTTGGTAGAGCCAGCCATCAGCAGATAGGCATGCGAAGCCTTGCCCGACAAAGGAATGGTGATGCTGTCGGGATAATTGTCCCACAAACTGGTATAGGCAATATTCTTGCCCTCGGCAGGTGTGCGGAACGACAAGCCTGGCAAGGTCTCAAAAGATCCGTCCTTCACCATGCTGCGCAACTTGGAGTCGTCTATCTTGGCGAGTTTCTTCGTTGAACACCAGTCGCCCATTCCCTGCGTAGGCACACAGAGTGTGGTGTAAGGCGAGCGGGGTGTGAGGTATTGGTTCTTGAAGATGTCGCTCACTTCCGAATTGAAGGCAGCATCCATGTTCACCATTCTTCGCTTTCCGTCGTTCAACTGGTCGAAGTCATTGCCCACACCTGTCATCGTTCCCCATCGGTCGGCAGTCTGTTCTGCCACGGCATCAGCCAAGGTGTAAGTTTTCTTTACCTCAACCTCATCATTGTCTACGGGCTTGATGGTTGCCAGCTCCACGTGCTGGCGCTTGTCGGCTGTCAGTTCGGTATCTTTATATTTTCCTTCACCCATATTCTGACGTATCACAATCTGCAGCGGATGGGCGAAGTTCTGCTCAATGTCGAAGATGTCCTTATCGCCCACTCTTCTGAACGAGTAGTCCAAATAAGGCGTATGCACCGACGCGCTGTCCCATGCTGCGGGGAAACCTGGACGGATGATGCACTTGCCCTCTAAAGCATTGGGCGTGATGCCATAAAGGCCTTCGATAAACGCACGCGACGAGATGCCCGTCACATCAGAGAAGTCGCGATAGCCCTCGCCTGTGGCACGGTCCATCGTCGACAACTGTCCGAAGTTGCCCGGACTGCTGCCAAGATACATGAAGTCGAGCACATTGGCTTTCAGCAGTCGGTAAGCCTCCTCCGCTCTTCCTGCCTGATAATAAGCCAGCACGGTATGCATCACCTCTGCCATCGCCACATTGTTGATACTCCATTCGTAAGGCGACCAGTCGGATGTGCTCACCGTCTGATATTCCTGTCCATCATATATATAAGGTACGCGCGGGATGTGCCTGTCCACATACTTCGTTGCCAGATAGTTCTGTTCGCCAGTTCCTGCGCCACAGTCTATCGGTGTGTAGATGCTCCACAGCGCTGCGTCCTTATGAACTCGCTTCAGTCCCATGAAGTCCTGATATTCAGCCCAGTGGCCGAAATCTTTCAGCCACAGTCGGCTGTTCATGGCTTTCAGTATCCTGTCGGCTTCCTCACGATAAGGCGCAGGATTCTCGCCTATCATCTCTGCCATGCGGGCAGCCAAGAGGTTGGCACGGTAGTTATAGGCCGACGAATGGGTTACGCCACCGCTGTTGTATTGCAGCGCATCGCTTGCCCAGATACAGCAATAGGCATCGTAGAGTCCGTCGTTGTCGGGATCCCAGGTGTTCTTCTCCCAGGCGAGATGACTCTTGATGACAGGCCACATCTTGCGCATATAGGCTGTATCGGCATCAAACTGGAAATGCCAGAGCAGCTCGTCGATATACACCAGGTTCATGTCGTAATGGTGGAACTGCTTGTTGTTCTCTGGATTGCGGCAGATGTAGCCATTGCTGTACATCGGTGTGCCCCATTCATAGGCGCCACGCGAGAGATTGTGCTCCTTGTCCATCACATGAGGACGGGTCACAGGGATGTCGGTCACCTGACTCTTGGCATAGGCGTCGAAATGAATGCGCTGGCGGTCGAACATACCCAAGAAATCGCCCATATAGGCTGCACGCCAGCCTGGCAGAGGCATTCTCCAGCCCACAGCGCCATGCGTCCACACTTGCCCGTTCCAGGCTCCGTCTGCAGCCATGACCATGGTTCCGCCTACAGGATTCAGATAAGCATCAGGAGTATTGAAGATGACGGAAGAAGACAAGTCGGAACGCCACTGCTCTGCTGCCTGATAACGCTTGCACATCTCTGAGTTCTTGCCTGTCGACAAGACGGTGTTGTCGACCGAGAAATACAGTTCGGCAGCGCCCTTCTGAGGCATCATGCCTGCAACGGTAGAGAGCATCTTGGGCTGGGCAGGCGCATCGAAGGCCTCAGGACCGTCGAACTTGCCGATGTCGCCGGCTCTCTTAAACTTGCTCACCCTGGTTTCGCATATCATACCCACAATCTCTATTTTCGCCTTGCCAAAATTCTCGGCAGCGAATTTCCAGACAGCACCTTCCATCTGCGGATAAGCCAACACCGAGAGCTTCAGCACACCACTACCCCATCGCTTGTCCTTCATCAGATACTCACGCTTTCCAGCCTCATATCTTGCCTTGCAGTACTCTACCGAATCGAGTTGAAAAGCCTGACCGTTGCATTTGATCACGAAACGGATGTTGCGATGATTGTTCTTCTTAAAGATAGCGAATATAGGACGGTCGCTGGTTTCCAGTCGCCATTCATCCACACTGCCATAGAGGGCGCGTGTATAACGATTGTTGCCATTCACACAGCTAAAACCTCTGCCGTCGGGGTGGTAGTTGGCAGTACGCTGCATCACTCCTTGCGCTGACGAGGACAACATTCCCATCATACAAGCCGATACGACTGCAAAAGTTTTTAATTTAGTTTGTTTCATGTTGGTTGATGGTTTCTTATTATTCAAGTTTTATATTTTATTCAAGCCTTGGTTAAGTCTCTTTTCTGTTGGATTTACGACTTTCTGTCTCGTCCAAGCCGCATGGCTTGCCTGTGTCTCGCATACCTATTAATATAGGCATCCCAAGCTGGTGTGTACAAAGATAAGCAAAATTTCCGACAGCACAATCATACACCCCTCGCTTTTGTACGGTTTTACATCTTTATGGACGATTTCTTATGCTTTATTGAACTATTATACCTATCTTTGCAGAAGATAAGCTGCATCTCAGCAAAATATTCAAGCAAGCTTGATATTCTGCATTCGATTTGCATTATCTTTGCAAAAGAAATAAAAACTTAAAGGCTATTATAATCGATATGATCAGACAACAACGCAAAAGACTTATTGCAACATGCCTCACCTGCGCACTGCTCACAGCAGTCAGCGCACAGGCTCAGTTCTTGCCTTCCCCCACACAGGAAGCCAAACCTGGTATAAGATGGTGGTGGATGGGATCGGCCGTCGACAAGGAGAACTTGGGATGGAATCTCGACCAATATGCCAAGGCTGGCATAGGCGCAGTGGAGATAACTCCACTCTATGGCGTACAGGGAAACGACAAGAACGACATACCTTACCTCTCGCCACGATGGATGGAGATGCTCAGATTCGTGGAAAAGAAAGACAAGGAATTGGGCATTGAGACCGATATGGCTACTGGAACAGGATGGCCTTTCGGCGGACCTTGGGTTCCACTGAGCGAGGCTGCCTGCAAGGCTGTTTTCGTCGACACCATTGTAGATGTCAAGAAGAAACTCATGGACATCAACTTCACCCTGCCCGAGAAAGAGCGCAACTTCGCCAAACTGAAAGTCATCAAGGCTTATCCTGTGGCAGGAGCCACCAAGAAGAAACGCGTCATCGCACTCTACGAGAGCCGCACCCGACAGATGGTGAAGCGTGCTGCGCCTGGAGGCGAAGGCTACGTCATCGACCACTTCGACTCTACTGCCGTAGCCCATTATCTGGCACACATCGACAGCGCCTTTACGGCTTCGGGAACACCTTTTCCACATACTTTCTTCAACGACAGCTACGAAGTGTATGGCGCCAACTGGACTCCTACCCTGCTGACTGAGTTCGAAAATATGCACGGCTACAAATTGCAGGACAAGTTCCCCGAGTTCCTGGATGGCGACGCAATCGTTGTGAGCGATTATCGCGAGACCCTGGGAGAGATGCTGCTGCACAATTTCACCAAACAATGGACAGCATGGGCACACAAGCACGGAGCCATCACACGCAACCAGGCGCACGGCTCACCCGCCAACCTCATTGACTGCTATGCGGCTGTCGACATTCCTGAGATAGAAGGCTTCGGACTGACCGACTTCGGCATCAAGGGCCTGCGCAAGGATCCGGGGAAGACCCGTCCCAACTTCAGCGACCTGAGCATGCTGAAATATGCTCCTTCGGCTGCCCACATCACGGGCAAGAAATATACATCAAGCGAGACTTTCACCTGGCTCACCGAGCACTTCCGCACGTCACTGAGTCAGATGAAACCCGATATGGACCTGATGTTCTGTGCCGGCGTCAACCACATGTTCTTCCACGGCACAGCCTATTCGCCAAAGAACGATCCATGGCCAGGATGGAAATTCTATGCTTCCATCGACATGAGCCCCACCAACAGCATCTGGCGCGATGCGCCCGAACTGATGAAATACATCACCCACTGTCAAACCTATCTGCAATGGGGACAGCCCGACAACGACTTCTTGGTGTATCTGCCCGTAAGAGACATGTGGCGCACTAATACCAAGAAATGGCTCATGATGTTCGACATTCACAGCATGGCGAAGAAGGCTCCCGAGTTTATCAAGTGCATCCTCGATATCGACAAGGCCGGATTCGACTGCGACTACATCAGCGACCAATACCTGCGCTCGTGTACTTATAAGAACGGCATGATAGAGACTGCTGCCGGAACACGATATAAGGCGCTGGTCATTCCCGGCAACAACATCATGCCAAGCGACGTGATACAGCACATCTCGCAGCTGAAGGCGCAAGGAGCCAAGATTATCAAGGGCGACAACTCTGAGGCGATGGCAAAGGCTGCCAACCCTGAAATGATGAGAAAACTATATGGACTGAAGCTGATACGACGCAACAACAAGTATGGTCATCACTACTTCATCGCCAACCTCACCGACCACGACATCAAGGCTCAAGTGGCATTGGCTACAGGAGAGAACGCTGCGCTGTGGTACAATCCGATGAACGGATCTTACCATGCTGCTGTGATAAACGAACGCGGAGAACTGGCCATCAACCTCAAAAGTGGCGAAAGCAGAATCCTCCTCAGTGCACAGAAAGAATCGGCACCCTGGTTGCAAGACAAGAAACTGCGCCTGGCAAAGACAGAACCTCAAACCATAGACAAGGGTGAAAGCATCGACCTCACCGCCAACACCTGGAAGCTCTCCTTCACTGAGGAAACACCCAAGGTAGAGGAAACCTTCAGCCTGCAGGGACTCAAGACATGGGAGAGCCTCAGCGACAAGGCCCAGGTGACGATGGGAACTGGTGTCTACGAGACAACGTTCAAGCTGTCGAAAGAGCAAGCCAAGAAACAATGGAGCATCGACTTAGGCGACGTGCGCGAAAGTGCCCGCGTCTACATCAACGGCCATTACATAGGCTGCGCCTGGGCTGTGCCTTACATTCTCCACTGCAAGGATGCACTGTCGAAGGGCAAGAACACCATCCGCATAGAAGTGACCAACCTGCCTGCCAACCGCATTGCTGCACTCGACCGCGAAGGTGTGAAATGGCGCAAGATGAAGGAAATCAACGTCGTAGACATCAATTACAAGAAAACCACCTACGACAAGTGGAAACCTGTGCCAAGCGGACTCAACAGCACCGTCAAGCTGGTGGAAGTAAAAACAGACATAAACTGAATAAACAACAAAACAAATAAACAACTCAACAAATGAAAAAACTGATCTTAACATCACTCTGTGTACTCATGGGTATGAGCTTTGCCTCAGCCCAGAAAGTTCATAGAAACGTAACAAACCTGAAAAAGGAAATCATGGAGGTGGCTCATCGCACCAACAACTATTTCATGGCAAAGTACAGCGACCCTACACTCGATACCTTTGTCAAACGAGTACGTACCAGCAACCTGTGGACACGCGCCGTGTACTACGAGGGACTCATGGCACTCTACGAGATTGACCCTCAGCAGAAATATCTCGACTATACAGATCGCTGGGCTGACTATCACAAGTGGCAGGCTCGCAGCGGAGAGACCAACGACAATGCCGACAACCAGTGCTGCATGCAGGTTTACATCGACCGCTACGTACAGAGCGGAGGAAAGAAAGACTTAAGTCATGTGAAGGCAAACCTCGACCATCAGATTGCATCCAACCGTGTTTCTTACTGGACATGGATCGACGCCATACAGATGGCTATGCCTATATATGCAAAATATGCAAAAGTCAGCGGCGAGAAAAAGTATCTCGACTATGCCATGAACTCCTACAAGTGGACACGCGACACACTGGCAGGCGGACTGTTCAATGAGAAGGAAGGTTTGTGGTGGAGAGACAAGGACTACGTTCCTCCCTACAAGGAGAAAGACGGCAGCAACTGTTACTGGAGCCGTGGCAATGGCTGGGTTTACGCAGCCTTGGTTCGCGTGATGGAGACATTGCCTGCCAACGACAAGAACTACCAATATCTAAAAAAAGACTTCATCAACATGAGCAAAGCTCTGCTGAAATGCCAGCGCGAGGATGGATACTGGAATGTAAGCCTCGTTTGCCCCGCCAACTATGGCGGCCCTGAAATGACGGGTACTGGTCTCTTCCTCTACGGCATGGCATGGGGCGTGAGACAGGGCATTCTGCCTGCTGCCACTTATCAGAAAGCTATGGACAAGGCATGGAAGGCGCTGGCTGCATCGGTTCATGAAGATGGTTTCATCGGTTACAACCAGGGCACTGGCAAGGACCCATCGGCTGGACAGCCTGTCACCTATACGTCTGTTCCCGATTTCGAGGACTACGGCACAGGATGCCTCCTGTTGGGTGCTGCTGAATACTACAAACTTTTAAAAGTAAAAAAGTAAAAAGGTAAAAAAGTAAAAAAGGTAAAATACATGAGAGTATATCTATATGTATTGGCTTGCTTGGTGGCGCTCATGCCACTGAGCGCCAATGCTTCCAAGAAGCAGAAGAAGGCAAGGAAGGCTAAGACAGAGCTCTGGCCCGACGGCACGAAAATGGACACTTGGTTCCTGCAGGCCCGAAAAGTGAATACAGACACCTTGGGCAAACAGTATGTCATCACCGATTACGGAGTTAAGAATGACAGTACTTTGTTGCAGACCAGCGCCATACAGGGAGTCATCGACCTCGCCTCAAAGAATGGAGGAGGCGTCGTCGTCATACCTGAAGGCACTTTCCTCAGTGGCGCCCTCTTCTTCCGTCCCAAGACTCATCTGCTCCTATCCGAAGGAGGCAAGTTGAAGGCAAGCGACCGCATCGTCAACTTCCCCATACTCACGACACGCATCGAAGGCGAGACCTGCAAATACTTCTCCGCCTTCATCAATGCCGACCACTGCGATGGCTTCACCATTGCCGGAAAGGGAACCATCGACGGAAATGGCAAACATTATTGGGAAGAGTTCTGGATTCGACGTCAGTGGAACAGCCGTTGCACCAACAAGGATGCACAGCGTCCAAGACTCGTATACATCAGCAATTCCTCGAACGTGACTCTTCAGGACGTGCATCTGCAGAACAGCGCTTTCTGGACCAATCACATCTATCGCTGCGACCATGTGCGGTTTCTCGACTGCTACATCTTCGCTCCTACTCAGGGATTAAGGGCTCCCAGCAGCGATGCCATTGATATAGATGTTTGTCATGATGTGCTTGTGGAAGGCTGCTACATGAGTGTCAACGATGATGCTATTGCCATCAAGGGAGGAAAAGGTACATGGGCAGACCAGTCACCCGAGAACGGACCGGTATACAATGTCTTGATACAACGTTGCAACTACGGCAAGGTTCATGGATGCCTCACCTTAGGAAGCGAGAGCGTGAACGACCGCAACATCGTGCTTCGCGACATCAGCGTAAAGAATGCCAAGCGCGTGTTATGGCTCAAACTGCGTCCCGACACACCGCAACATTACGAGTATGTCACAGTCGACAATATCAGCGGAACCACAGGAAGTTTCCTTACCATTCGTCCATGGACTCAGTTCTTCAAGCCTGGCGACAGAGAGGACATGCCTCTGAGCCAATGCAACAACATCACGATGAAGAACATCCGCATGGACTGCGACAACTTCTTCGATGTGGGCACAAGCGACAAGTATCGCCTCTCCCACTTCACCTTCGAAAACATATCCTGTACCGACAAGAAAATGGCATTTTCTGCAGATATAATAGAAAACACCATCTGCAAAAATGTCAATATCAGCAAAAAGGAATAAAAGAAAAGGCTATAAAGACAACATAATAAGGGTGCCGATCGTGTCATATATCAAACACGTTTGGCACCCTTATTATATAGGTGGCATTCCACTAAGCATTTACATCTCCAACCAGTTCTTGACGATTGTTTTTCCCTGGGGTGTCAATACACTCTCGGGATGGAACTGGATGCCATGAATGTCGTAGTTCTTGTGGCATAATCCCATGATACAGCCATCATCGCTCACGGCTGTGACATCCAGACAATCGGGGAAACCGCTGCGGTCAACCACCCACGAGTGATAACGCCCTATCTCTATACGCTTCTCCATACCGGCAAAGATAGGGTCGTTGCCAAACTGGGTGCAAGGTGTTGCCACACCATGATAAACCTCCGACAGATTGGTGAGTTTGGCACCAAAAGCCTCGCCTATTGCCTGATGCCCTAAGCAGACTCCCAGCATGGGCTTTCTGCCTGCATAGGTCTTGATGACATCCATCAGCAGGCCTGCCTCTGAAGGAATGCCAGGGCCAGGACTCAATATGATCTTGTCGAACCGGTCGAGTTCACGCAACTGAAACTGGTCGTTGCGGTAAACGGTTACATCGGCTCCCAATTCCTTTACCAGATGGGCAAGATTGTAGGTAAAGGAGTCATAATTATCTATGATTACTATTTTCATCTTTATAATGTTTAATGTGTAGTGTTTACTTGAAGCATTTGAATTCTTCACTCTTCACTATTCTACAGCTCTTCTGCAATATGAATTGCCTTGGTCAAGGCTCCCAATTTGTTGTTGCATTCTTCCAACTCATACTGGTCGTTGCTCTTTGCCACGACACCACTTCCTGCCTGGAACCACAGTTCACCGTTACGGCTGATAAAGGTTCTGATGACAATAGCCTGGTTCAAGTCGCCATTGAGTCCGATGAAACCGATGCAACCGCCATAGGCACCTCGGTTGTGCGGCTCCAGCTCTGAGATAATCTGCATGGCTCTTACCTTGGGCGCTCCACTCAATGTTCCTGCCGGGAAGGTATCGATAAATGCCTTGATATGATCGGCCTGCTCATCAAGCGTGCCGCTCACTCTGCTCACCAAATGAATCACATGGCTGTAGAACTGCATGTCCTTATAGAAATCAACCTTTACTCCATGACAGTTGCGGCTCAAGTCGTTGCGTGCCAAGTCCACCAACATCACATGCTCGGCATTTTCCTTGGGATCGTTGCGCAGGAACTCTGCTGCCTTGCGGTCTTGCTCCATGTTGCCTGTACGCTTGGTGGTTCCTGCTATTGGGTCGATGAAAGCCTTGTCACCGACTATGCGGTTGTGGGTCTCGGGCGATGAGCCGAAGATGCGGAAACCGCCAAAGTCGAAGTAGAAAAGATAAGGCGACGGATTGATGCTGCGAAGGGCTCGATAGAGTTTGAAGTCATCGCCCTCATATTTCTGCACAAACCTGCGGCTTACCACAATCTGGAACACATCGCCTCTCAGACAATGCTGTATGCAACGGCGGATATTGGCCTTATGCTCCTCATCGGTAAGGGTGGAAGTAGTCTCGCCTACAGGATGGAAATCGTAAGGTTTCACATTGGCCTTGTTGATGGCTTTCATGAGCGCATCGAGCTCTGCCTCCTCACCGAGGGTGATGAGTTGCATGGTGTTGTTGAAATGGTCGAAGACGATGATATTCTTATACATAATATAATATATATCCGGTGCATCGTTCTTCTCCATCGTCGTATCCTTCACGGGAATGTTCTCGAAGTAGCGCACGGCATTAAAGGTTGTGAAACCATACAGACCGCAACACTCACTGCCCTCCCCCTCTACATGGAAAGCCTGGATAAAGTCATTGAAGGCTTTCGAGATGGCGAGTTTGCATTCTTCTCCTTTGCCCTCACCGAAGGCGGGCAACTCTTTTTCCTCCACTCTTCCGTCGGGATAGGTGGCTGTCACCACTCCATGTCCTACGGCGATGCTTGCTATGGGGTGCACACCGATGAAGGAACGCGAGTTCTCTGTACCATGATAGTCGGAACTCTCCATCAACGCCGACTGTGGATAAATATCTCGTAATCGCATATAGACTCCCACCGGTGTATAGAGGTCAGCAAGAATCTTACGTGTTTGGGTCGTATAATTAAAAGTTGCCATATTCTCCTGCCATTTCTTTATGAGACAAATAAGTTTCAACATCCTTGTCACCTCGACCGCTCACTGTCAGGACAACGACATCGTCTTTCTTGAACTTCATTTTCTTCAGCGCTGCCACAGCATGAGCACTCTCTATGGCTGGGATGATTCCCTCCATACGTGTCAACTCATAACCGGCATAGATAGCCTCGTCGTCCTTGATGGCAAGCACATGACTGCGCCCACGTGTTGCCAAGTCGGCATGCATGGGTCCGATACCAGGATAGTCAAGACCTGCGCTGATGGTAAAAGCTTCCTCTATCTGTCCGTCCTCGGTCTGCATAACGAGTGTTCTCGCTCCATGGATAATACCTTCTGTTCCGCAATGCATGGTGGCTGCTGTATAGTTGGTATCGATTCCATGTCCTGCTGCCTCGGCAAGATAAATCTGAACGCGCTCATCATCAATATAATGATAAATGGTACCTGCCGCATTGCTGCCTCCGCCCACACAGGCGATGAGGTAATCGGGATAATCGCGACCCACCTTTTCCTGCAACTGCCATTTCAGTTCCTCGGAGATGACACTCTGCATCTTTGCCACAATGTCTGGATAAGGATGAGGACCCATGGTACTTCCTACGATATAGAAAGTATCTTGTGGATGACAGCACCAGTCACGTATAGCCTCCGAACAGGCATCACTCAAGGTCATGTTGCCCGTGCGCACAGGATTCACCTTGGCACCCAACATCTTCATACGCTCCACATTGGTGTGCTGACGCTCCACATCTGTAGCACCCATAAAGATTTCGCACTTCATATCCATCAAGGCACAGACGGTGGCAGTTGCCACACCATGCTGACCGGCTCCTGTCTCGGCGATAATACGGGTCTTGCCCATCTTCTTTGCCATCAGAATCTGGCCGATGGTATTGTTGATCTTATGTGCTCCTGTATGGTTCAGGTCCTCACGCTTCAGATAGAGCTGGCAACCATATTTCTCGCTCATGCGTTTGGCATAATAGAGAGGTGAAGGACGGCCTACATAGTCTCTGAGCAACTGATGATATTCTTTCTTGAACTCCTCGCTCTCAATGATAGGCTTGTAGGCCTGCTGCAGTTCTGTCACACATTTATATAATATCTCTGGCACGTATGCGCCACCGAATTTTCCAAAAAATCCTTTATCGTCAACTTGATACATCGTGAGTTAAATGTTAAATGTTAAATATTAAATTAGACTTTCGCCCTTGTGCCACAAACGAAACAGATGAATTCTTCACTCTTCGTTCTTCACTCTTCACTTATTTTTTCAGTGCCTCAAAGAGTTCATCGAGAGCCTTGTCTGGATCGAGTGTCTCATTGAGCAAGGTAACAAACTTGCTTCCAATGATGGCTCCCGCAGCATTGTCCTGGGCACTGGTGAGAGTCTGCTTGTTGCTGATACCGAAACCTATCATTCGGGGATTGCGAAGTTTCATGCCGTTGATATGGTTGAAGTAAGCGAGCTTGGCATCTCCGAAACTGCTTTGAGCGCCAGTGATACTTGCCGAACTGACCATATAGATAAAACCGTCGGTATGCTCGTCGATAAAGCGGATTCGCTCCTCGCTGGTTTCTGGAGTTATCATCATGATGACACGAATGTCATACTTGTCGGCTATAGGTTTCACCACCTTGAGATAGTCGTCGAAAGGCAGGTCGGGAATAATGGTTCCACTCACTCCAGCCTCAACACATTCTTTGAAAAAAGCCTCGATGCCAAAGTGCATGATTGGGTTGAGATAGCCCATCAGCACAAGAGGAAGGCTTACTTCGCCCTTGATGGCTTTCAGTTGTCCGAAGAGAGTCTTCACGGTCATACCGTTCTTCAGAGCCCGCGTTCCGGCACTCTGAATGACTGGTCCGTCGGCCAAAGGGTCACTGAAAGGTATGCCCACCTCTATCATATCGATGCCATGACGTTCCATTGCCTTGATGACATCGCCCGTGCCTTCGAGAGTGGGACAACCGGCACAGAAATACAAGCTCAGCAGCTTGCGGTCTTTACAACTTTCAAATAGTTGATTTATCTTGTTCTTTGTTTGTTTCATTTACTTTTTTACCTTTTCTAAAGCAAGAGGGCTCTTTTTACTTTTTTACCTTTTTACTTTTTTACCTTTACAAGGAATTGCTTGAGTTTCTCTACATCTTTGAGTGCCGGCTCAATCTCGAACTTCGAATTGAGGTCGATGCCTATGCACTTGGGATGATGAAAGTTCTTGATACGCTCTGCATCATCGGGTCCGATGCCACCACTCAGTAGGAATGGCACATCGCCATCATAAGCCTGCAGGACTTGCCAATCAAACTGCTCACCACTTCCACCCACAGTCTTACATTTGGTGTCGAAGAGGAAGAGGTCGGCAGCTCCTACATATTCCTTATATTTTTTAATGTCTTCGGCCGAACTTACACTGATGGCCTTGATTATCTTGATTTTGGGTTTGATATCGGGGTCGATAGTGGCACGCAGGTTCTCCAATGTCTCGCGTGGTTCGTTGCCGTGCAACTGAATATAGTCGAGTTTGTAATTATAGACTCTTGTCACTATATTCTGAGGCATATCGTCTACAAAGACACCTACCCTGAGTGGTGTCTTTCCCATGTCGGGTGCATAGTCGGGAATAATGCCAGCCCCACTGCTGAACTGCTGCACATATCGGGGTGACGGAGGATAGAAAATCAGTCCTATCATGTCGACTCCCAGTGCAGAAATATCGCGAATGTTGTCGGCATCGCGCATGCCACATACCTTTATAATCATGATGCTTTAAAGACGGTTCTACTTTTAAAATTACAAATTGGCTATAAACTCATTCAGGGCTATGCCCGGGTCGGCCTGTTTCATAAACAGCTCTCCCATCAGGAAACCTCTGAAACCGCCTTCCTCACGAAGTCTTCTGACAACTTCCGGATTGGAGATACCGCTTTCGCTCACTCTGCATACATCCTTGGGCAACTGTTCTGCCAGGCGGAAACTGTTCTCCACATCCGTAACGAAAGTTCCGAGGTTGCGGTTGTTAATGCCATACATATCGGGGGCCAACTCAGCATATTCGAAGTCCTGGGCGTTATGCATCTCCAACAAGACTTCCAGTCCCAACTGATGCGCCATATTCAGAAGATCTTTACATTCCTGCTTTGTCAGACAGGCAGCAATCAGAAGCACAGCCGAAGCACCACAATAGCGGGCTTGCAAAAGCTGATATTCCTCTACAACGAAGTTCTTATATAATATAGGTAAGGTAACACCCACATGGCGGGCCTCCTGTATATACTCGTCGTAGCCTCCGAAATAGTCGATATCGGTAAGAATACTCAATGCCGAAGCTCCACTCTGCTGATAGCCCAAAGGAATAACGCTCGCCTTGCCTTCTTTCTTGATCCATCCCTTGCTGGGCGACTTGCGCTTGAACTCGGCAATAATACCTGTGGATGATGACATCAAGGCGTCACGCATGCTGCCTCCTGGGGTAAGTCCCTCGTCAGCCTTTATCTTCCTGTCGGTCAGCGTTACCATCTGGCGTGGAGATATGAAGCGCTTGCGCTGCCCCATCTCTATTCGCTTATGAGCTACGATTTCTTCTAATATATCAGCCATGTTCTACTTTTTTACCTTTTTACTTTTTTACCTTTAACTATTCAGTTCCACAAATTTCTTGAAGGTGGCAAGTGCCTTGCCCGAGTCTATACTTTCGCGTGCTATTTCCACACACTCCTCAATGCTCTTCTTGCCCTTCTCCATCACCTGGATACCAAAGGCTGCATTAGCCAAAACGATATTCTTCTGGGCAGGAAGTGCTCGGTTTTCAAGTACGGCATCAAAGATGTCCTTTGCCTCCTCTTCGGTAGCTCCACCTCTAACCTCTTCCGGTTTGGCTGTCTCGAAACCTAAGTCTTGAGGTTTGAAGATGCGCTCATAGTCGTTGGTTGTTACCTTGAAGTCACTGGTCAGCGAAATCTCATCATATCCATCTATACTGTTGACGATGCCATAGTCGATGCCAATCTTCTGATATACCTGGTTATAGAGGCGCATCTGGTCGAGATTGGCAACTCCGAGCAACTGACACGAAGGCTGGCTGGGGTTGACCAAAGGACCTAAGAGATTGAAGACGGTAGGAAACTGCAAGGCCTTGCGAATAGGACCGACAAACTTCATCGCCTTGGCAAACAACTGTGCATGAAGGTACACGATACCAGCCTCATTGATGGAGCGGTTGAGTTTGTCGAGATCGTCAGTGAAATGTACTCCATGATTCAGAATCACATTGGAAGCTCCACTCACCGATGTGGCAGCATAGTTTCCATGTTTGGCCACCTTATATCCGGCTCCTGCTATGACGAAGCACGAGGTGGTAGAAATATTGAATGTATTCTTACGGTCGCCTCCCGTTCCTACTACGTCTATATATCTGTCGCAGTCGAGGATGGCAGGAACTCCTGTGGCCAGGATACCGTCACGAAAGCCCAACAACTCGTCCACGGTCACACCACGCATCTGCAAGCCTGTAAGCAAGGCTGTGATCTGTTCTTCGGGGAACTCACTCTTTGTGATGCCAACGATGATGTTCTTGGTTTCCTCTCGGGAAAGTTCCTCATGATTCAACATTCTGTTCAAAATGTCCTTCATTTCCATAAGTTTTATCTCCTATATTTTTTGTTGTTATCTTCGTTCAAACCCTCCTTCTACCTGTAACAGACCTTAAAGAAAAAAGACCTGTCGCAAGTTACGGCAGGCCTTTTCTATCTCTCTTAGGATTTTCATATCCACACACGGCTTATCGACTCACGACTGTTTCAATCTTGAGATACGCCACCACCATGCTGTTGAAGATACGAATGTTGTCATTTGCTTATTATTTATGAATAATATTGTTTCGTTATTGTTTCGATTGCAAATTTACACTTTTTCTTTCAATCTACAAACTTTTTGTCGATAAAAATTGCAATTTCGATTATTTTTTATCACTTTCTGCTTTTTTCCATCCCTCTTTCCGTCCCTATACCTTATTATATATACTCAACTTTCGCAAATAGGGTAATAAGAGAAGGTTTATCAAAAAAATCCTATCAATTCGCTTACTTTTTTTGTTAATTCTGCTACAAATCGATATTTTTTCCTTTATTATGGTTGTTTCTTCATTTTTTATACGTAACTTTGCGCCGTTAAAAATTAACGTACAGAATAAAACGAAAAGAAAAAACATTTATTATGAGATTATCCACATTGGTATTGGCTGCAAGCATCTGCTTGACACCCGCACTTACCACCCAAGCCAAGAGTAAAAAAAAGAGCCTTAACTTGCTGACTGCTAAGTCGGATTCCGCCAAAACAGACTACGCTAAAGTCACCAAGGGCGGAAAGAAAGATACAGGCTTATTTACTGTCATCTACAATAGCAAAAGCGGCAAGCTGTATTTTGAATTGCCCGACTCTGCATTCAGTCACCAGTATATCCTTGCCAACAGAATGGCAGCAACAAGCGACACACAGGATTTTGTGGCTGGGCAGATGATCAACACTCCTTTGCTCATACAGTTCTCAAAGGATGAACGAAACGTATATATCAATCTCATACAGAGCAACAATGTAGTAGACAAGAAAGATCCTATCGCAGCTTCTTTCGACAAAAACTTTCTGAATCCCCGCATGAAGGGCTTCAAGATTGTGGCTCGCAATAACAATAATGTTGTCATCGACGTGACCTCATTCTTTGGCACCAATGAGGCTTACATCTCTCCACTGAAAGAGGTTTCTATTTTTTCTAAACTCTTCGGCGATGCAAATGCCATCAAGGGTACTTTCTCTGCCGATGCTTCCAGCATCGACTTCGTGAAGACTTTCCCTAAGAACATCGAGATAGAGAGCACCCTGTCGTTCAACACCACAGGAATGGTCAAAAAGCCTTACTCTGTGAAGGTTCACCGTTCACTCTTTGTCCTGCCCGAGGATCCTATGCCTATGAGATACCAGGACAACCGAGTGGGTTTCTTCAATAACACCAAGAACATCTACAGTTCTTCCAAGGACAAGGTGGAGAGCAAGACCTACATCAACAGATGGCGCCTGCAACCCAAGCCCGAAGATATGGACAAGTACTTTGCTGGCGAACTGGTGGAGCCACAGAAACCTATCGTGTTCTATGTCGACTCTGCCTTCCCTGAGAAGTGGAGAGAAACCATCAAGACGGGTATAGAAGACTGGAACCAGGCTTTCGAGCAGGCTGGTTTCAAGAATGCCATCATTGCTAAAGACTATCCCAAGAACGATCCAGACTTCGATCCAGACGATATGCGCTACAACTGCTTCAAGTATGCAGTTACATCTACCGCCAATGCCATGGGTCCAAGTCATAAAGACCCTCGTACCGGCGAGATTCTCACTGCCGACGTCATCTGGTATCACAACATCGTATCTCTGTTGCACAACTGGCGCTTCATCCAGACTGCAGCTGTAGACAAGCGAGTTCGCAAGAACACCTTCGATGATGATGTGATGCGCGAGTCTATCCGTTATGCAGCAGCCCACGAGATTGGTCATACCCTGGGTCTGATGCACAACATGGGTGCCAGCTATGCTTTCGACGTTGAGCAGCTGAGAGATCCAAAGTTCACACAGCAGTATGGCACCACACCAAGTATTATGGACTACGCCCGTAACAACTACATCGCCCAGCCTGGCGATTTGGAGAAAGGCGTGCGCCTTACTCCTCCTGTTATCGGTGTATACGACAAGTATGCCATCAAATGGGGTTACAGAATCATCAAGGGCGCCAATACTCCTGAGGAGGAAGTGGCTACTCTTAACAAATGGATTGCCGAAAAAGCCAACGATAAGAAATTCCAGTTTGGCGCTCAGCAGGTTTTAGGTACTGTAGACCCAACCGACCTGACCGAGGACCTTGGAAACGACCATATCAAAGCCAGCAACTATGGTATCAGCAACATGAAGATTCTGATGAAGAACTTCGAGAACTGGACCATGGAGAAGGGCGAGAGATACGACGACTTAGAGGAACTCTATCGTGAGGTTACCAAGCAGTACACCCGCTACATCAACCATGTGGCATCTTATATCGGTGGCATCGAATATACTGAGATCAGACAGGGCGACGGTCAGGCTCAGAGCATGAACTACATCAACAAAGCACGTCAGAAGGAAGCCCTCACATGGCTGCTTGCACAGATGCGCAGCTTCGACAGTTGGCTCACACCTCATGCCCTGCTGAACAAGATGGAACTGAGTTTGGATGTCAACAAGAACATCTGCAAGCGCACCATTTCTTCACTGTTCAACCCCACAGCACTCTATCGCATCAAGGAAGGTGGAATGGTAAATGCCAACACCAACTACACCATCGAAGGTTATATGAACGACCTGACCAACATGATCTTCAAGGCTCCTGTAGGTGGAAAGCTTTCTTATGCCGAGCAGGCTCTGCAGTCTAATGCCATCAATCTGATGATGCAGCGCACTGGCTTGCAGCCCGAGACAGGCAAGAAGACCAAGGGTCTCACCGACGACCAGTTGTGGCAGAACGACCTCGAGATGTCGCAGCAGATTTGCAATGCCAACGATATGACCGACAGCTTCGTACGTATCAATTATGGTGGCAGCATGCTCAGCGATGCTGAGACTGGTGCCCTGATGACAGGAAGCCTGCAGCGTGTACTCAACAAGTATCGTGCTTATCGTGCTACCGCTACTGGCAGCACCCGCGACTTCTACTCTTATCAGATTCTTCTCATGGAGAAGTTGCTGAACAATAAGTAACTCTACTTTCGCAAGTTCAGAAGTTTAAAGGAGTTAAGGAGTTAAAGGAGTTATCGCTCCCTACGGTCGCTGAGGAGTTAAGACAATAGTCTTTTTAGCGTAATTTTTAAACAGCAAGACATACGTCTTAACTCCTTTAACTCCTTAACTTCTTTAACTCCCCCGAATTCCTCAAAAAGAAATCTCCCCAGAACAAGTTATATATTTGAAAATAAATATTTTTATGAGAGAGAACAAAACACTGCACTACTACATGAAGTGGGCACTCATGCTTACTTTCATGTGGGTATGTCAATTTGCAAACGCCCAGGACTTCGTCAAGGGTAAGGTGATCGACCAGGCTGGTGAGCCTGTCACTGGTGCCTATGTAAGGTGGAAAGACACCAAGATAGGTGCCAGCACCGATGTGGATGGCAACTTCTCCATCCCTGCCCATCAGGGTAAGTTGGTCATTTCTTTCCTTGGCTACAAGACCAAGGAGGTAAGCGCTCAGTCTGGCAAACAGATAGAAGTGAAACTGGAAGAAGACGCCCAGCATCTCGACGAGTTTGTCGTAATAGGTTATGGTCTTCAGAAGAAATCGTCTATCACAGGTTCTATTGAGACCATCAAGGCTGACGACTTGCTCATGATGCCTACAGCCAACCTCGACAATGCGCTTACCGGACAGGTGGCTGGTCTGCAGGTCATGGCTTCTACGGGTGACCCAAGTACTGCCAAGGAGTCAGACCTTCGCATCCGTGGTATCAACTCAGCACCTTTGCTCGTTATCGATGGTGTGCCAAGATTCGGTACTACCACTTCTGATGGTGAGACTCGTCTTTCCGACCTCAACCCCGATGACATCGAGAGTATCACCGTATTGAAAGACGCTGCAGCTGCTGCCGTTTATGGTTCACGAGCTGCCAATGGCGTAATCCTCGTACAGACCAAGCGTGCAGAGGGCAACCAGAAGGTGCGCATCAACTATCGTGGTCAGTACAACCTCCAGGAAGCTACCAAGCTGCCTGAGTTCCTCGATGCCTACGAGTTTGCCAAGCTTCGCAACCAGGCTATTGCCAACACTCCTTCCAGTACCCTGACTCCTTATACCGAGGAGCAGTTGGAAGAGATCCGCACTCACTCCAACCCCAACGTCTATGGCGACAGCAACCTCTTAGACTATCTTGACAAGACGGGCTACTCCACCACACATGCTGTTTCGGCAAGTGGCGGCAACTCTTACGTAAGATACTATCTCTCATTGGGCTATGCCAACTCCAAGGGCCTCTATAGTGGTGTAGGCCGCGACCGTATCAACTACTCTATGAAGTTGGATGCCACCCTCACCAAGGGTCTCGTTCTGTCTGTCGACTATACAGGATCCAACTCAAATTCCAAGAACAGCAGCTATACGACCCTCGATGCTGCCTACAACTATTCTCCCCTCCAGGTATTCGAGTTTACCAATGGCGAGTTGGCAAGTATCGACGGCATCAACCCGCTCATCAACCTCCGTGGCTTGGGCGGATACATCAAGGACCTGTCAAGAATAGGTACAGTAAACGTCAACCTGCGATGGGATATTCCTTGGGTAAAAGGTCTGAACGCTTATGTACGTGGAACCTTCGATGACAACCATCGCATCGAGAAAAAGTACAGTACACCAGTAACTCTCTACACCTATAATCCAAACACTGAAGAATTTGCCATCGACCAGAATACGGTTTACCCTAAGGCTAAGACAACCTTAGAACAGGCCGACCGTTTCTATAAGAGTCAACTTTATGAGGCTGGTATCAACTACAACAACACCTTTGCAGCAAAGCATACCGTAGGTGCCACACTGGTCATGAACTACCAGCGTCTCAACAATCAGTCAATGATTGGCACAAACCTCGACAAGACTTCCGTGCCTGAGACCATGGGTGTGGCCAAGAGTTCAAAGCTCAATGGTGACGAGACGATCAACGAGCGTGCCTCTACCATCGGCCGTCTCAACTACAGCTATGCCAACAAGTACTTTGCCGAGTTCAGCTTCCGTGTAGATGGTTCTACCAACTTCTCGCCCTCCAACCGCTGGGGTTTCTTCCCATCATTCTCAGGTTCATGGGTTGTCTCTAATGAGGAATTCTTTAAAACCTGGAAGCAAGAGGTTATCTCTAACCTCAAACTGAGAGCCTCTACAGGATGGTTGGGTAACGACGGAACGGTGGGACCATATTCGTATCTGAAGAACTACACCGAGTCTGCCAACTATGGTTACAGCTTCGGCAGCAAGGGTTCTGCCTCAGGTGTTTACCGTCCTGGATTCACACTCATGACCTATCCTAACACCGACCTGTCATGGGGAAAGACCCACGACTATAACTTCGGTTTGGACATGGGCTTCTGGAATGGCCGCATCGGTGTGTCTTTCGATTACTTCGTACGTTACGAGACCAACAAGATCACATCAGCACCCGACTATTTCTTCCCTCCTTCTACAGGTACCGATGGCGCCTATCCTTCTATGAACTTCAGCAAACTGAAGGCATGGGGCTGGGACTTCACCATCAGCCACAAGAACACCATCGGCAAGTTCAAGTACAATATGTCAATCAACCTGTCAAAGAGCAACGACAAATACCTCGACTATGGCGATGAGACCAATCAGTTGCCCAACCTTCGCCGTAAGGGAACCAGCAGTCTGACATGGAAAATGTATCAGGCAGCAGGTCTCTTCCAGAGCCAGGAAGAAATCGACAACTGGCCACTCGACCAGGACGGACGTGGAAACTCCACTCTGGCTCCTGGTGACATTAAATACGTAGACCAGAACGAGGATGGTGTCTTGGATTCCAAGGACTTAATCTATGTAAGAAACTCTTCACATCCTGACATGGACTTCAGCTTCCGTATGGGAATGCAATACAAGGGATTCTTCCTCAATGCCATCTTCCAGGGCGAGTCAGGCTATAAGCAGAACATTACCGATTCCTATACGATAGAGAACGGAACCTTGCCAAAATATCAGAAGTATCACCTTACCGACAGTTGGTCGGAGAGCAATCCTTCTGGCAAATATCCACGCGTGAAGATTGCCACCAAAAATGACAACAACCGCAAGGAATCTACATTCTGGATTGAGGACTGTAATTTCGTGCGCCTCAAGTTGCTGAACCTCGGTTACAACTTCCCAGGCAGTATCGTCAAGAAGATGAGCCTTTCTTCGCTCAGCATCGCTTTGCAGACAAGCAACCTCTTCACCATCAGCAGTCTGAAGAGCATGGACCCAGAGTCACTCCGTGGCTACCCTATCCAGCGCTCTTATGGTGTAACTCTCAACTTAGGTTTCTAACGAGACCACATTATATTATATATAGAACACAGAAAGTATGAAAATACAATTCAATAGAATCATAACCATCATTACACTCGCAGCCACCACCGGTGTGCTGACGAGTTGCGACAGCCTATTCAGGGATGCTCCTCTCAACAAGATTTCCGAAAAGTCGGTATGGGGAAATCCTCAGCTTCTCGACGAGTACGAGAGCTCCTGGTACCGCAACATGAGCAATGGCTTCGATACTTACGTCGGCACAATATCGTTGATGAAGAGTAAGTCGAGATACTTTATGCCTTGGTTTGGCGATCAGATTACAGTAGGAAAAAACAGCTACTTTTCTGGAGGCTATGGCGATCTCCTCAAAGGCAATGAAAAGCAAATCACCAACTGGGCAAGTGTTACATGGAGCAAATACTTTACACAGATTCAGTCCATCAACACCTTGTTGGAGAACTTAGGCGAGATCAGCAATGGCGACCAGAAGAACCGCATCATCGGTGAGGCGCACTTCATGCGAGGCTATTACTATTATATGCTGTGGAGAATGTTTGGTGGTGTAACTCTCATCGACCACACTTATAATCCGCTTATTAAAGAAGAGAAGTTCCCACGTGCAAGCTATCAACAGATGGTAGACTTCATCGTGGCTGAGGCCGATGAGGCTGCCAAGTATCTTCCCCAGGCTCATGCCACTACCGAGACAGGTCGCGCCACCAAGGGTGCAGCTATCATGCTCAAGGCGAAAACTTACCTCTGGGCTGCCAGTAAGGTATTCCAGAACAAGGGTGAGGAACTAACCTACTTAGGTTTTGCCGACGACCAGTCACACATCATGCTGGAGAAGGCCAAGAAGGCTTACGAAGACCTCTTCGCTCTGAACCAGTATAGCCTCATCCCTATCTCTGCCACCACACAGGACGAGATCAAGGAAGCTTATCGCAACATCTTCCTCACCAAGAACTCACAGGAGTCTATTCTTGAGGTGCAGCACTCTGACGATGGCGACTTTGCCAATAAGTTTGGTCATAAGCTCGATAGAGACGCGGCCTCTCCTTTCTTTACAGGAAATACAGCAGCATACACTCCTACCCAGAACCATGTGGACGAGTATGGCATGCAACCTGGCAAGACCTACGATGCACAGCATCCATACGACAACAGAGACTATCGTTTCTATGCCAACATTCTGTATGATGGATGCACCTATCGCAACCACGTGATGGACATTCACTATACAAACAACAAGGCGGGTGCCGACCTCACTCCTTATGGTTCCTCTTATTCTGCCGGTGTGAGCAAGACGGGTTATTACATGGGCAAGTTTGTGGACAAGAGTCAGACTATCGACAACAACGATACTTATGCCAGCAAACAGAACTTCATCATCTGGCGATTTGCAGAGGCTCTGCTCGACTATGCCGAAGTTTGCTATGACTTAGGAAACACAGACTTAGCCGAGGAGTATGTCAACAAGACCCGTCAGCGTGTTCACATGCCGGACATTGAGAATCCTACACTCGACGACATCAAGAACGAGCGTCGTGTGGAAATGGCCTTCGAGGAAACCACCTACTGGGATCTCTTCAGATGGGGTGTGGCAGAGCAGAAGATGAATGGCGAGACCAATCCTCTAAAGGCGATGCGCATAGATGTCACAACAGCAGATGGCAGGGTGACAAACACCAAATACACCATCAGCAACTTGAACAAGTCACCAAAGAATGTGAGATATTTTGCCAAGAAGCAATACTATCTCCCCATTCCATGGAGCGAGATCAAGTATCACGACATTGCCCAGAATCCAGACTGGACTGAGCAGTAAATTTATACCCTATCATGGGGACAACAACCTCTACGACATTCATAGACGCAGCATTCTTGCCCGTCTGTGAATGTTTTTTATGCTCCTGTTGATTCTCCATAAGGAAGATTAATAAATATAACGTGCGGAGCTAATAACAAACTACCCCAGTTCGGGATAAAATAGCGATTAGTTGCATGTGAAGACAGATACGCGAGTTCTCTTCCCATGCCATCAGACATGGGCTGTATATAAAGAATCG
>OLYC01000458.1_pt1 | contig 33879 bp, 32 predicted proteins | sample 1674271 | NCBI WGS metagenome assembly OLYC01 (sample SAMEA103958154, study PRJEB25191) | human gut metagenome
ATATAAGTGTCTCATTAGGGACACCAATGATTGAATGCCTAATGCAAGCAGTCCCCGGTCATGACGGCCGGGGACTGCTGTGCTGTATAGAGGTTATTTGAGGAGGTCAGAAGGGAAGATCAAATCATACAAGGTCAGCCTTGAGACCGGGGATGCGGGCAGAAGCTTTAGTGAGCAGTTCACGGCCCACAGCGGCAGCGTAGTCCCGTTTTTCTTCCTCGTTCACTTTGGTCAGGCGACCGTTCTTTACAACGGTTTCGCCATTGACCACGACGGTTTCGATCATGCGGGCATCACCGCTGAGGACAATACAGTCTACGGGGTCATTGCAGCCGCCGGCATACTGCAGCTGGTTCCAGTTCATTAGGGTGAAATCCGCCGCCATGCCGGGGGCGAGATGACCGATGTCATCACGACCCAGTGCCGCGGCACCGCCGGCGGTGGCAAGGTACAGAATGTCCTCGCAGCCGATGGAGTCATCGCCCCAGCTGAGACGATTGAGCAGGTAGCTGACACGGATCTCCTCCATCATGCTGGCGGAGTTGCTGCTGGCAGCGCCGTCCACACCGATGCCGAAGCGCTTGACACCGGCACGCAGCAGGTCGGGGATTCGGCAGGAGCCAGAACTGAGGTACATATTGGAGATGGGGCAGGTGGAAATACCGGTGTTGGTATCCGCCATCAGCTGTACCTCCTCATCGTTAAGGTGGATGCAGTGGGCGTAGTAGAAGCGGTCGCCCAGCAGGTCGTGACGACGGAACCATTCGGCGGGCCGGCAGCCGTAGTGCTCCTCCACAAAGGCGACTTCGCCACGGCTTTCCGCCAGGTGTCCATGCACTTTGATGTCCAGCTTTTCGGCCAGATCGATGGTAGCACGGACGATTTCTTCCGTTTCATAATAGGCGATGCTGGGGCCGATGCCGACCTGACACATCGAGAAACGGGAAGGATCGTGGTACTTCTTTACCAGGCGCTCGGCATCGCCCATAACGCCTTCGATGCTGTCCACCACCTCGGGAGGGACAATATCACTGGTGACGGAGTGATAACTGCGCACCGGATGGAAGCGGATGCCCAGTTCCTTGGCCGCTTCAATCTCGGCATCCACCAGGCAGGTAACGCCGACGGGGTGGGGATACCACAGGTCATTGGAGGTGGTGATACCGGTTTTCAGTCCCTCGCCCAGCGCCACATAAACACCGGCACGGGCTACATCAGTGTTCAGGTCCTTATAGATCTCGTACATGGTGGTGAGCCAGGGCTCCAGGCGCAGGCCTTGAGTGGCCTTGATATTGCGGATAAGAGTCTGCCAGGTGTGATGATGTGTATTGACAAAGCCGGGCAGGATAACGCGGCCGCTGGCATCTACTACTTCATCGATGGTGACGGTATCGCCAAGGGTGTCCTTGAGATTTTTGCCGATGGCCTTGATCTCTTTGCCGCTGATGAGCAGATCCGCATGACGGTAGCGGCGGCGCTCCTCATCCATGGTGATGATCCAATCGGCATTTTGGTACAGTACAGTTTTCATAATGTTTTCTCCTTTCGCCGGGATCAGGCGGCCTTTTCTTCCTTTTTCTCAGGCAGGATGAGGCTGAGAACAACAGCGGTGATGGCGGTGCCGGGTACGCCGCTGAGCAGGCTGGAGGCCCAGAAGGGCAGCGCTGCCAAAGCATCGGGAGCCGCGCTGAAGCCAACGCCGACAGCCAGAGAAATGGCCACGATGGTGGTGGTACGGGCCGTGAGCGGGCCGCCATTATGGATAACATTCATGCCGGAAACCAGGATGGTGCCGAAAGCGGAGAGGGCCACGCCGCCCAGAACAGCGGAGGGAATGCAGGAGAACACGGCGCACAGTTTGGGGCAGAGACCGCAGAGACCTACTACACCGCCGGCGATGGCAGTGACATAGCGGCTGGTAACACCGGAAAGACCGCACAGACCGATATTGGCGCTGCCGCTGATGACGGGAACCATATTGAACATGGAAGAGATAACGCTGCCAACGCCCTGGGCCAGTACGCCGCCCTTGGTCTCATGGCTGGTGGGCAGGCTGTTCTTTGCCAGCATGGAAGCGGTGGTCTGGTCGCCCATCAGTTCAACCAGGGCAATGAAGCACAGGATGGAGATGGAGATGATCGGGCCAAGCTCAAACTTGATGCCGAAGTGCAGGGGCTGGGGAATACGGATCCATGCCTCCTCGCCAATGGGGGAAAGATCCAGCTTGCCAAAGGCGGCTGCCGCGGCGCTCATGACCAGAATGGCAATGAGGGGAGAAGCCTTGGAAAGGAAGTTCTTGCTGCAGAAGTAGTTGAGCAGAACCATGATAATGATGGTGCCGGCAGCCAGCAGCAGGTTAATGGGATCGCCGTAATCAGCGGAGCCTACACCGCCCGCACAGTAGCCAATGCCAACGCTGCAAAGGCTGAGGCCCAGGGCCATAACGACCGCGCCGGTGATATAGGGCTTGAACAGGATAGAGAGCTGCTTATGCAGGCCGGTCCACAGAATGGTGGTGATAATGCTGCCAACGAGGCAGGCACCAGTGAACGCCGCCAAACCGTACTGGGCGCCCAGCGCAATGCCGGGGGCAACGAAGACGAAGCTGCACTCCAGCGGGATGGGCAGGCGCGCGCCAATGGGGCCAACGCCGATTGTCTGCAGCAGGGTGGCGATGCCGGTGACGAGCAGACAGCCAGCCACCAAAATGGTGATCTCGCTGGCGGAAAGGCCGATGCCGGCGCCAATAAGCAGCGGAACGGGCAGAACATTAAAAACGAGAACGACGATTTGCTGGATACTCAGCGGGACCGTTTCTTTGATGGGCGGGCAGTCATTCAGACTGTAGCCGACGGGGATCTTTGACATAGGGGACAACTCCTTCCAAAACATCAGATCTTTTTGTAACATCAAGCGCTTGCTTCTTAATGTAACATTGATTATCTGTTACATCTGCATCTTAGCAAGGATTCGTCAAGATTTCAACAGTTTTTTGCGTTCCCGCCAATATTTCAGCGGAATGGACAACATTTTGATGTAACATTTGTTCATTGTTACATTCATATCAAACAAAAGCCGGAGAGCTGCGGCCCTCCGGCTGGAATTTACTTCATAATGAAGAGCTTTTTGGGGCAGAGGGAGACGCATAGGCCGCAGCCGCTGCAGGCGGCGGCATCGACGGTGATGCCCTCCGTCCCCTGAGAAATGGCATCGTACAGGCAGGCGCCGACACAGCGTGCTCGGCAGCCATCGGGGCAGGTGCCATCGCAGGGAGCGGCCATTTTGACCCGCAGCAGGCGCTCTGGCAGCTCCTCAAAAGCGGTAAGAGAGGCGAGTGCGTTGCCGCGCAGCTCATCCAGGGAAGAATAGCCCTTTTCCCGCAGCCAATCCTCCAGCTTGCGCAGTGTTTCGGTGATGTGCCCATAGCCCCGCAGCATGATGGCGGAGCCCATCTCCACCGCAGTGGCGCCCATCATCAGGAACTCGATGACGCTGTGCCAGTCCTCCACACCGCACATCGCGGCGATCTCACAATCGGCCAGCTGATGCAGTACCGCCGTTGCCGCCAGCGAGAGCGGACGCAGATGGCTGCCGGTGCAGCCGCCGATGGCCGCCATTTCGCAGCGGGCGTTTTCAATATCCACGCCGTTGATGCCCTCCAGCGATTCAATGGCACTGATGGCACGGGCGCCATTTTGGGTGATCTGGCGGGCAAAAGCGGGATTGAGCGCCGCATGGTGCGGCAGCCGCACCATAACGGGGATTTCCACCGCCGAGGTGACGCTGCGCACCATTTCCCCGACCTCCTCCGGCCGAATACTGATATCCTCCAGCTTGGTGCCGATGGGGGTAAAGCAGCACAGCTCCAGCGCATCTGCACCTAGGCGCTGCATGCGGCTGGCCAGGTACCGCAGCTCGGAAGGGGTCGTTCCCCGAATATTGCAGATGAGGAAGGCGTTGCCCTTTTGCAGGCGCTCTACCTCCTGCTCCACATCCTCCAGCGTCATGGTGCTGTACAGGGTGGTATTGTAAACTTCGCCCTGACGGTAAAAAATACGCGGGCTGACGATATGGCTTTTTTCCAGGGCGATGGTCTCGGTAACAACGGCCGCCGCACCGGCGTTAATGGCCTTCTGCATGGCGGCGGCATCACGGCACCAGGGACCGGCTGCCGCTATAATAGGATTTTTGAGCGGCAGGCCCATAAAATTGACGGATAACAACGACATTTTGTACCCTCCTTACTCAAACAACTCGTAGATCTCTTTGCGGTTGCCGCAGCTGCGGCGGATCTTGAGCTTGGATTTCAATACGATCTCGTGGGCCTCCACCTGGTACAGCGCGCTGTCCTCGATGAGCTCGATGAGGCGGCGGGCTGCCACCGCACCCAAACGCTCCAGCGGGTGCTCCATGGTGGTCAGCGCCGGGGTAATAACAGCGGCAGCCTCACTGCCGGTAAAACCAGCAACAGCCAGTCCCTCTGGCAGGGGAATATTTTCCTCCCGTGCAGCCTTGATGACACCCATGGCCAGCTCATCACTGACAGCGAAGACGGCCTGCGGCGGCTTCTCGGTCAGTATTTCCTCGCGGCAGATGCGGTAGCCGCCCACTACGCTGTCCTCCGCCTCCAGCACACGGCACTGGCGGTCGGTCAGCCCCAGCGCGGCCGCCGCCTGCCGGTAACCGGCGGTGATGGCGGCCTTTTCGGGGGATTCTCCGCTGCTTTGCAGTAGCCAAATGGAGCGGTGGCCCATAGTATGGAGATGTGAAACCATCTTTTCTGCGGCGTCCCGGTAATGGATACCGCAGATATTGCAGTTTTCCAATCGGTCATAGCTGCCCAGCAGCACTACCGGCAGCTCGGCAGGCAGCGCCTCCGGTGGTAGAGAGGGCTCCCCGGCAATCAGCATTCCGAGGGGCTTTGCCGCGGCGGCAGCCTGAATACAGGCTGCTATTCCTCCCGAAAGGGGAGAGAACTCCACCAGGTTGACCAGAATCCCCTTGGGCGCCAGTACCGACTGCACCCCCGAAAGCAGGGTTTGTGCCCGCTTGGCCGCGGGAACGATGAGGGTGACGGCCCGCCGCCCGCGGTTGACTGGCTTGGGGTTGTAGTTGTATTTTTCGATGATGGTCTGCACCCGTTCGCGGGTCTCCGGCAGCACCGCCTCCGGGTGGTTGATGACACGAGAGATGGTGGCAACCGAAACACCGGCTTCCTTGGCCAGTTCGCGGATATTCACGGGCAGTCCTCCTCTCTGTATGCTTCTTTTTTTATTGTAACATATTTCGGTATGGCAAGTAAACTGTGGATTAAAGGGGCAGGAGAAAAGGAATTTTGTATTTGTTCATTCTTCCCCCCGGCAGCACTAGCCGGGAGCAATATCGTTGGGGATCAATCTCCCGCCCGGTGTAGGGTGCCACAATGCCAAGGATGCGCGGGGCCCCGGTGGGGGCAGCTCCCTGGCCTTTACCTCACGGCTCAGGGTCAGCCACGCTTCATCCTCACCGGCGTAATCGCCGCAGTACAGCACTGAGAGCACCCGGCACTCCGGCAGGGTCACCGCGATTGGTCAATCCACTACGAGCCAGCGCTATAATGGAATTACAGCTATCGATGGATTTACCATTGGTAATAGCATTGTTACCGCCACAGGGACCTCCTATGGCATTTATGCGAATAGTTGTAATAACTGTGATATCCGTGGCAAGGATACCGTGATAAAGGCAACCTCTACGGGCGGTGAACTGGCTGTTTACTCGCAATACCCCACAGCCTATTATCCTTATTATGGGAGTATCAACCTATATGATGATCTGTGCGTTACTGTTTCTCTTCATAGTTAGCGAAAGCTAACCAACTGGACTTAGAAAAGCCGCCCTCCGGCAGCATCAATGGACAGACCTATTGCAGCGCAGCGGCTCACAAAATGCAATAGAATCAGCAACTCCCCCGACCAAATGATCGGGGGAGAGATTTTATTCTTTCACCAGCGGCAGCGTAAGGGTGGCCTGCGGCATATACAGCACCTTGGGGTGGTCATATTCCGCCAAAACGGTGCGGATGACCTCATTGAGCTGTTCCTTGGGGTAGCACTCCACATTTACTTCAGCCATGCGCTTTTGGTCCAGCGCGGTGATGAGGATCAGCCGGCAGTGGGCCTGGCATTCTCGGACCTTGTAGCAATTCAGCCCGCCCATATTCACCTTGCGCTTCAGCTCCGCCACCACGGAGTCCTTATCGGGATAGCGGCCCAGCCATTCCTCAAAGGGATCGTCCATCTCTTTGCTGCATCCCTCGGGACACTCCGCCAGGCAGATGATGACGCCGCCCTTTTTCACGGCACGGCTGGCATTGTAGAAGCCCTTTTTGCTCTGCCGAAGGTCAATATCCTTAGGAAATCCACCGCAGGAGGCAATGACGATATCGGGCCGTTCCGGGATGGGATAGAGATAGAAATCCTTGGCCAATTCAGCGCCGTGCAGGTAGGCTTCCCGCCAGTGGCCGGCCACCGCCTGGTAGATCATCCCGTGGTCATCGCAGATGACATTCAGCAGATAGGCGGGGTGGGTAAAGGCGCATGCCTCCATAAAGTCCAGATGAACGGGGTTGTTTTCCAGCACAGCGGCCTGGGCATTGGGGTCAATGACCATCTTGTGGTTGCTGAGGATGGTATCCTTGCGGGCACAGCCGGGGATGATATCCTTGCGTCCACCGCCAAACCCGGCCATGTGGTGCACCAGGATACCGCCGGTAAGGATGAGCTTATCGGCTGCCATGGCGATTTTATTGGCCCACACCTCATGGCCGTAGCTGGTGGTGCCCACCAGCTGGCAGGGGGATTCCTCACAGTCGTGCTGCACCACGGTTACACGGCGGTAAATATCCTCGGTGATGAGGCTGCACATCTGCTCCTCGGTCATGGCGCTGTGCATCCCGTTGGCAAACAGAATGGTGATATCCCCGTCCGGCACGCCGGCCTTATTCAGCTCCCGCACCAGGATGGGGATATAAATGTGGCTGCGGGTCAGGCGGGTGATGTCATTGGTGAGGATACATACGGTATCCCCGGCATGGATCTCCTCGGCCAGCAGCCCGGCCCCAATGGGATGGGCCAGCGCGTCCTCCACGATCTCCTCCTCCGAGCGAACGCCGGTGGGGTGCTGCTTGGGCAGCAGGATGCTGAGGTCAGTCCCTTCGGGGATCTCGATATTCAGCAGCTCGTGGCCGTACTTTACCTTATCTTTCATGGTGTGTCCTCCCTGTCTTAGCGGTGAATATGTTCAGCGGTCAGGCGGCCCATTTCCTCGGTAGTCACCTTGGTCAGCCCACGGCTCTCCAGGTAGATATCCGGGGTGCGGTAGCCCAGGTGCAGCACCTCATTGATGGCCCGGTCGATGGCGGCGGCTTCTTCCTTCAGCCCCAGTCCGATCTCCAGCAGCATACCTGCCGAGGCAATAGCGGCCAGGGGATTGGCAATGCCCAGCCCGGCAATATCAGGTGCTGTGCCATGGATGGGCTCAAAGAGCCCGAAGCCATTTTCATTGATGGCCGCGGAGGCCAGCATCCCCACCGAGCCGGTGGCCACCCCCGCCTCATCCGAAAGGATATCACCGAAGATGCTGGTGGTCAGCATCACATCAAAGCGGGAGGGATTGCAGGTCAGCTCCATAGCGGCCTTATCCACCAGCAGGTTGGTCAGCTGCACATCAGGGTAATCCTGCGCTACGCGGACCACCGTTTCCCGCCACAGCCGGGAGCTTTCCAGCGCATTGGATTTATCAATGCTGGTGACGCTCTTGCGGCGGCCCTGCGCCAGTCGGAAGGCATGGCGGGCTACCCGCTCCACCTCAAATTCGCTGTAACATTCCACATCGTAGCCTTCCCGACCACGGGCGCCCTCCCGGGTGCCCTTTTCGCCAAAGTAGATACCGCCGATGAGATCCCGCACCAGCAGCAGGTCCAGTCCGCGGTCCAGCACCTCGTTTTTCAGCGGGGAATTTTCCCGCAGGTCGGGGTAGAGCTTGGCCGGGCGCAGGTTGCAGAACAGATTAAAGCCACGGCGCAGGGCGGCCAGGCCGCTTTCCGGGCGCTGGGCCCGGGGAAGGTGGTCCCACTTGGGCCCGCCGGCCGCACCAAACAGAATGGCATCGCATTCCCGGCAGAGCTCCAGTGTTTCCGGCTGGATGGGCACGCCGTAGGCATCAATGCAGCAGCCGCCTACCAGGCGCTCCACCTTATGGAACTGATGCCTGTAAACCTCGCCGATCTTATCCAGCGAACGAACCGCTTCCCGGATGACATCTACGCCGATGCCGTCGCCGGGGATCACAGCAATTTTATACTCCATGATGATTCCTCCTTGCAATATCAGTCCGCAGTCACGGTGCGGGGATCGGTGATGACACCGGTAAGGGCACTGGCGGCCGCCGTGGCGGGGCTGCTAAGATAGATAAGAGATTTTGTGGTGCCCATCCGCCCGATGAAATTGCGGTTATTGGTACCCAGTACCACCTCGCCATCGCTCATCAGGCCATAGGGCTGGCCGCAGCACAGGCCGCAGCAGGGATGCGCCACCATGGCGCCGGCCTCCACAAAGGCACGGATGTACCCCAGCCGCATGCACTGGCGATAGATGCCGATGGAGGCGGGAATGATGATAAACTTGAGATAGGGGGCCACATGGTGCCCCTGCAAAATGCGGGCGGCCACTGCCATATCCTCCAGGCTGCCATTGGTACAGCTGCCAATGTAGACCTCATTGAGTGGGGTGCCCTGCACCTCCTCTATGGAGTGAACATTATCAACGCCCTGCGGGCAGGAAAGATAGGGTACCAGCTCCTCTGCCCGGTAGTACAGTTCCCGGACATAGTGGGCATCCGGATCGGGATGGATCCAGGAGATCTTCTCCAGCGGCAGGTCAAAGTAATCGGCGGTTTTCTGGTCAGCGGCAAAAAGTGCGGTTTTGCAGCCCGCCTCCAGCGACATATTGGCAATGGTGTACCGGCCGGACATATCCAGCGCGTCAATGGTGCTGCCCACATATTCCAGCGATTTATAGGTGCCGCCGTCGGAGCGCAGATCTTTCAGCACCTGCAGGACAATATCCTTGGCGTACACCCCGGCAGGCAGCTCCCCTTCCACCGTAATGCGGATAGCTTCCGGGACCTTCATCCACATCTCACCGCTGCCCAGGGTGGCGGCCATTTCGGTATAGCCTATCCCGGTGCAGAAGCACCCGCCCCCGCCATAAGTGGGAGTGTGGCTGTCGGTAGCTACCACCACCGTACCGGGCAGGGCATAGCGGTATTCGTGCATCAGGGTGTGAGAGATCCCCTCCCCGGCATGCAGCTTGCGGATACCAAAGCGATCGGAAAGCTCATGCCCCTTGTGGTAGTGGCGGGGGTCGCCGGTGGCCTGGTTGGTGGGGCACAGGTGGTCCAGGAAGATCACAGCCTTTTCCGGGTCGGCCAGGCGGCGGAATTTCATCTCATCCAGCTTCTGCACCACAAAAGGGGTGTAGATATCATGTACCATGCACATATCCGGCCGGGTCATGATCAGATCGCCGGGTGCCAGGTGAGAAAGCCCGGTATTTTTCATCAGGATCTTTTCAGCCATGGTGTAGCCCATCTCAGTGCACCTCCTTTTGGACGGATTCGGCGGCTTCGGCCGCTTCATTCAGGGCGCGGTAGCGGGGTACCAGCCCCCCGGCCTTGATGATCTCAAACAGATTATCGGGAATTTGCCGGATGGGAATGACCTGCCCGTTTACCTTCAGGCAGCGGTTTACCTCCACGGTGAGAAGATCCCCTTCCTCGCAGCGGTCATACAGGTCATCCGTCTCAATGAGCAGCATCCCGTTATTGATGCCGTTGCGGTAAAAAATGCGGGCAAAGGATTTGGCCACAATGCATCGCACACCCAGCGCCGCGATACAGGCTGGGGCAAATTCCCGCGAGGAACCGCAGCCAAAGTTCTTCCCGGCCACAAAGATATCTCCCGGCCGGGCCGCGGCGGCCAGCTCCGGGCGCAGCGGCTCCAGGCAGTGGCGGCTCATCTCCTCCGCGGAGGGCAGCACACCGTACCGCCCCGGGATAATAGTATCGGTATCCACATCATCGGGCAGCTTCCATATCCGGCCTGTAAAAACAGTATCCATAGTTATGCCCTCCTGTTACGCTTGATAAAGATATCCGCTGAGCGCCGCCTGGGCGGCGGTCCGGGCAGAAACCAGATAGACCCGGGAAGCGGGGGTGCCGCAGCAGCCGGAGTAGTGGAAGCACCCGGTAGAGGCCATGACCTCCCCATCCCCGATGACGCCGATGGAGGTGGTCAGGCAGGAGGCGCAGCCGGGATTGGTGACCTGCGCTCCGCAGTCCAGGAATACATCGATCAGCCCTTCCTCCATGGCCTGCAGGTAGTCCGTGTTGGAAGCAAAGCCGATCAGTAGCCGCAGCTCCCGCCGGATGTGATGTCCCCGCAGAATTTCAGCGGCTTCGCGCAGTTCCTCTATCCGCCCGGAGGAGCAGCCCCCGATAAAGCAGGCATCCACCCGGATGTCGGACAGAGCGGTAAGGGGCTGGGCCTCCATCAGATCTTCCGGCAGGCTGCCGGGGAGTATAGCACAGGGTGGATAGTCCTCCAGCTGCAGTGTGGTATCGGCCGGGGCGTCTTCCGCTGTAAACAGGGCGCTTACCGCACCGGCTCGCTGGGCCATCAGACAGAGCGTCTGCTTTTCCGCGCGGGTAAGCCCCCGTGCGGTGTGGTCATGCAGGAGCAGCAGGCGGCCTTCGGCTCCTTTTTTGCCCGCACAGGCCAGCGCAATGTCATAGGCTGTGGCGCCGGGGGCAAAGCCCCCCTCCAGCCTGATATGCAGCGGCTGCGGTGCCGGCAGGGTCAGTTCCCCACCCTGCAGCCACCGGGCCAGTTCCTCGGGGGAAAAACGCAGCCCCAAAGCACCGATGACACCCACCTGTGCCACATGCTGGCCGCAGGTCACCAGCAGAGAACCAGTTGCCAGCCGCCCCTGCATCAGCAGCTGGTAGCTGATTCCGGCGGACTGGATAAACTCCAGCGAATTGGCCCGGGAAAAATCAATCAGTGCTTTCTGGCGGAAAGCACTCTGGAAGCTCCCAGCGGGGATATCATGGTCAAGAATGACCACCACCTGCGCGCGGCGCGCCGGACTTACCTGCGGTACCATGGCGGGCAGGTCTCCGGAGGGACCATCGTTGATGAGACACCAATCAGGGGATAGTGTGACCGGGGTGCCGGCCGGGGCCTGTAATAGCTGTTGCAAAGCATTCTGTGGCAAGGAACTCACCCTTTCTTAAAATAACTAAATCGTTTTAGCTAATTCGATTATAGTGGGAGTACAATGAATTGTCAACAAAAAATTTCAAGACAGCAAAAACGATTAAGTTTTTCGGGAGGAATTGACTTTCCAGGCGAATTTGGGTAAGATGGAGCTATCACAAAGAAAGGGGGCTTCGCTATGGCAACCATCAAGGACATCGCCCGCATCGCCAATGTATCTCCCTCCACGGTTTCCTTTGTACTTAATGGCAAAGCGCGGGAGATGAAGGTCTCCTCGGCCACGGAACAGCGCATCCTGGAGATTGTGGCGGCCACCGGTTACCGCCCCAGTAATGTGGCCCGGCGGCTGCGCGCCAGCGAAGCGGAACGCCCGGTATTGGCGCTGTATTGGCCGCTGGATCGCAGAGCCTCCTATGTGGGGCGGCTGTTGGGGGCCTTTCAGCAGGAGCACCTGCGCCAGGAGCTGGACTACGATTTGGTGGTCAATACCTTCCGGGAGGGGCACCTGTGCGAGGAAAAGGGCCTGCACTTCCATAGCCCATACAGCTGCGCTATTTTAGGCGGTCTTTCCCCGGCGGATATGGACGCCCTGGCCCAGCTGGAGACGGATCTGCCGTTGGTGCTGTATAACCGCCGCCAGGCGGGCTTTGGTGCGGTGTATACCGATTATGCCAAGGCGGTGCGGCAGGTGATGGAATTGGCCCGTGCCAAGGGCTGCCGCAGCATCGGCTTTTTGAAGAACCGTTCCAACTTTATGGCGGATAGCAGCCGCATCCGCGATGCCATAACAGCAGCGGGGGAGTATGGTCTGCGGGTACCGCCCCACGCGGTGGTGGAAGCGGAGGATACCTACGAAGGCGGTGCGGTGGGCATCAAAACCATGATGACCAGCGGCTCACTGCCGGAGCTTTTGGTATTTGCATCCGATATTATGGCTATTGGGGCGGCTCACCAGATGCAAAAGGAAGGCATCCGCATCCCGCAGGAGGTGGGGCTTATCTGCTTTGGCTTGGGAGAGCGCCAGCAGGCGCAGTACTGTACCCCGCCGCTTTCGGTCATCGAAATGCCTACCGAGGCGATGACGGCCGGTGCCGTTCAAATGGCCGCAGAGATGATCCGCAAGGGCGCAAATGCCGCCGTGGTGCGCTCCTACGAGCCGGTGGTCATCTTCCGGGAATCTTTCTCCCTGTGAAAAACATGCGGTCGAAAAGACCAATGCCAATAGCATATTCATAAAAGAGAGCCGTAACGGAAAGACGATCCGTTGCGGCTCTGTAATTATTTATTTTAATACTTTCGATTGACAAGAGCACATACGGCTTTTGCGGGCATAAATACCGCCCGACATTGCGCGTCGCGTTGATAGGCGCCAGCCTGCCTGCCGCTTCGCGCTTCCTCGGACGCCATTTTCTCCTGCGCGAAAACCGGATGATGACAAGGAAGAGGACGCCGGCATACTGGCGTATGTCAAGGACGATGACGCAGTCAGCGCCGATTTTCACTTGGGGTCCCTGCAAAATCGTAAGACCTTGCAGGGAAAGGAGGACGCACCGCAGCGGGGAGGGCTGCCCGAAGCAAAGCGCAGGGTCAGCACGACAGGAGCGCAGGCTGCGCTCGATGCAAAAGCGTGGGTGTCCTTGCTAAGCGAAGGGAAGAAAGTCTGCAATAAAGTAAACATCCCCCGGTCGGGGGATGTTTGCTTACGAGATGGGAAAAGCTAGGAGCTGAGAAATCAAACACGAACAAATGTTTCACGTGAAACATTTTTACTGGCTGTCCGCGGGGGCATTTTCCGGCGGGGTAAAGGATTCCCGAAGCTGGACCTGTGGCTCCATTTCCACATGCAAGGGGGCAGCTGGCAGCTCCCGGATGAGGCGGAGCAGCAGGGCAACGGCCTGCCGGTCCACCGTCTGCGGGATGGTGATGCAGCTGAGGGCTGGATTCAGGCAGTGGTTCATTTCCGGTTTGCGCAGCCCAATGCAGAGCACCTCGGTATCCTGTGGGACACGGATGCCGCTGCGAGCCAGGGTATACAGGCCACCTTGGGCCATGCTGTCATTCTCGTAGTAGATGACACGGGGGCGCTGGCGGAGAACGCAGTATTCCTCGGTGGCGGCGGCCCCGCCCGCAATGGTGGGCGCGGCCTGGAAGGTCCATTCCGGCTGGATGCGGATGCCCAGCTGCCGGCAGGAATTGAGGAAAGCCTTGGTGCGCTGGCTGGTGCCATCATAATGGTCGCCGCCCCGGATGACCGCGCATTCCCGGTAACCCTTTTGGTGGATGAGGGCAGCGGCCTGGGAGCCGGTTTGGGCGTGGTTTACCCCCGCGGTGGAATGCTTGTGTATGATAAAGAAGCAAGCAACAAAACGATAGGCAGAAAGCCTCGCTATTTCGTGATAAATCAAGTTTTACCCTCTAAGGCTTGACAAGCTTGTGATGTTAGTGTATACTGTGCTTGTTTAACATACACAGTTAGGAGGCGGCAGAAAATGAATGTGGTAGTTTCCAATTCTTCTGATGTTCCTTTGTATGTTCAGATTAAGGAGCAAATCAAGGACGCTATCCTAAAAGGCGAGTTAGAGGACGGGGAGCTTTTACCTTCCATTCGGAGTTTCGCAAACGATGTTCAGGTAAGCGTCCTGACAGTCCGCCGTGTCTATGAGGAATTGGAGAAAGAAGGCTTTGCCGTCAGTCAGGCGGGCAGAGGCACCTTCGTTTCTATGGGCAATCTGGAACTGCTCAGAGATTCAAAACGCCGCATCATTGAACAGGATTTACAAAAGGCTGTTCATAACGCCAGACTGTTTGACATTGCAAAGGATGATCTGTATGCAATGTTGGATATTCTATACGAGGAGGATTAACTATGAATAATATCCTTGAAGTGAATGGTCTTGTAAAACGTTATCCGGCGTTTTCCCTTGACAATATTTCCTTTTCGCTGCCGGAAGGATGTGTTACCGGCTTTATCGGAGCCAATGGCGCAGGAAAAACCACGACGATACGCTCTATTCTTAATCTTGCACACAAAGACGTAGGCGTAGTAAAGATTTTCGGCCTTGACGCAGATGCCTATGAACAGGAGATCAAAGACAGGATCGGTATTGTTATGGATAGCAACTACTTCTATAATGACCTTTCCATGAAGGACATGAAAAGCATTGTTGCGCCCGCCTATTCGAAATGGAGCGACGCCGATTACCGTGCATATATGGAAAAGTTTGAACTTGATCCAAAGCAAAAGATTTCTACACTTTCCCGCGGCATGAGAATGAAATATGCTCTTGTACTGGCTCTCTCCCATCAGGCCGAACTTCTTATCATGGACGAGCCGACAAGCGGGCTTGATCCGCTTGTGAGAAGTCAGTTTTTGGAGATCGTCCTGGACTACATGAAAAACGGCGGCAAGGGAGTTTTCTTCTCAACTCATATTACATCTGATCTGGACAAGATTGCGGATATGCTCATTCTCATTGACGGTGGCAAAATTATCTTCCAGCGGGATAAAGACGATCTCCTTGATACGTTCCGCACTGTAAAGGGGAATACAGCCGCGTTAAATGACAAAAACAAGAGACTCATAAGAGGTTTGAGGGTTTCTGCTTTTGGCTTTACTGGAATTACGGATCAGGTTCCAGAAATAAAAAAAGAAATGCCGGATGTGCTGCTTGAAAAGGCAACCATTGAGGACATTATGCTCGCGTACATTGGAGGTGAAAACGATGATCTCTAATCTTATCAAAAAGGATTTTCTGCTTGTGAAGAAGTCTGTTGCGGCTTTTTTGGGAATCAGCATACTCATTCCTTTGCTTGTAATAATCCTGCTGAAAAACACAGCGCAAATACAAGGGATAGGGATGTTCGTTTTTCTCTACATGGTGATCCTGATGGAACTGTCATTCATGCAGTCGGTTGCAACGGAAGAAGAAAAGAGCCCGAAAGCAACGGCGCTGCTTTGCGCAGCGCCATATCCCAGAAAAAGCTATGTTATCGCAAAGTATATTTGCTACCCGATCTTTTACGGGGTTTGTATTGCCATCTACTCGATTATAGCTGCCGTTTATTCAGGGCTTGGTTTTCTGAATATCACGGAGGCGTTAACGGTCTTTTTAGTGGGAGCAATTCTCTACGGGATATATATACCTATTGCGATCAAATACGGAATAACAAAGGCTCGCCTTGTGTTTACCGTTGCAATATTGCTTATATCGCTTGGGCCAACCCTCGTTGTTCAAGTGTTTCATCCCGACATGAAGCTGATTCTTTCACTCATGCAGAATGTTTCAAGCGCGGCTGTACCCATCATTCTTGGTATTGCTGGCATTATTATACTCATTCTATCCATGATAATATCGGTTCACATTTTTGAGAAGAAGGAGCTGTGAGTTCCCCGTCGATGCCATGAACAGGGGGTGAAAAATGGGAAGCGTTGTTCTGCTGTTTCTGTTTGCAGCACTCGCATTATTCTTGTTAGGCTGCAAAGAGGGCATTATACTTCTAAAAAAAAGAAATCGGATATGCAAAACCACGGGAAGTATTGTTGATATATCCACGCTCGTCGCTGAAAGCATGAAAGTATATAATTCAAAGTGGGCATTAGTCATGTACAGCGTGGACGGGAAAACGATAACTTCTCAAAATCGGATCGTGGTACCGATGTCGAGCAATGTCGGTGATTCAGTCGAAATTCAGTATGATCGAGATAACCCAAATGTCTTGATTTCCCAAAACCCGAAGCGGTTTATTGTTTTCATGCTCTGTTCTGTTATGACCTTAATAATTGCAATGGTTCTAAAAACACGATGATATAGTTCTATACGAGGTGTCAAGCCGTCACTTTACATTGTGCCAAAACTGAATAACAACCGCCCATCACAGCGGCAACAGAAGCAGTAAGTCTGAAAAGATTTGCTGCTTTTTTGTTGCCCGATTTGGGAAAAGCAGGTCCTTTCACCGTAGTAGTGGCGAAAGGGAAAATGAAAAAGTTTCCGCAAAAGCGAGCACGCGGCGGGTTTGTAACTGTTGTATTAGCAGAAGGGAAAAGTTTTGCAAAACCGCCATTTTCCCATTCTGCTGAACGTACTGCTGACGAAAGAAACTGAAAGAGGCAGTATGCGGAAGTCACAGAGCAAGATTCTACCGAGGTGCCATAATTCGCTGTCCGCTCATTCTGTCCCATCGGAATCTTGTTGGGGAGTGCCTTCCCCAAACCCTGCTATTACGGCTTACGCCGGAGAGAGCGCCGAAGATCAAACCATTAAGAATTTGTGAACATTGAAAAACAGCCCCGTACTTTTTGCCGTTTTTTCTTTAGGTATTTGAGGAGATATTTACACGCGCCCGCTACATGGGCGCAGAAACAGAAAGGAAGTGAAGCCCATGCCCCGCAAACAGTACGACACGCCGCGCCGAAAGCGGGTAGTCAAGACCCGGCTGACCGAGGAAGAATACGCCGACTTTGCCGCCCGCCTTGCGCCCTACGGCATCAGTCAATCCGAGTTTATCCGCCGTGCCATCCGGGGCGCGACCATCCGCCCCGTCGTGACCGTTTCCCCGGTCAATGACGAGCTGCTGTCCGCCATCGGGAAGCTGACCGCCGAATACGGCAGGATCGGCGGCAACTTAAACCAGATAGCCCGGACGCTGAACGAGTGGCACAGCCCCTATCCGCAGCTTGCGGCAGAAGTACGGGCGGCGGCTTCCGACCTTGCCGCCTTGAAGTTTGAAGTTCTCGAAAAGGTAGGTGAAGCGGTTGGCAACGTTCAAACATATCAGCTCTAAGAACGCCAACTACGGCGACGCTGAAAAATACCTGACCTTTGAACACGATGAGTTCACCATGAAGCCCACGCTGGACGAGCAGGGGCGGCTTGTGCCGAGGGAGGACTACCGCATATCCACGCTGAATTGCGGCGAGGAAGATTTCGCTGTTGCCTGTATGCGCTCCAATCTCCGCTACGGAAAGAATCAGAAGAAAGAGGACGTCAAGAGCCACCACTACATCATCAGCTTTGACCCACGGGACGGCCCGGACAATGGGCTGACCGTTGACCGTGCGCAGGAGCTGGGCGAGAGGTTTTGTAAAGAGCAGTTCCCCGGACACCAAGCCCTTGTCTGCACCCACCCGGACGGACACAACCACAGCGGAAATATCCATGTCCACATCGTCATCAACAGCTTGCGCATGGAAGATGTTCCCTTGCTGCCCTACATGGACAGACCCGCAGACACGAAGGCCGGGTGCAAGCACCGCTGCACCGACGCGGCTATGAAACATTTCAGAGCCGAGGTCATGGAGCTGTGCCACCGGGAAAACCTCTATCAAATCGACTTGCTCCACGGCAGCGCAAACCGTATCACCGAGCGCGAGTATTGGGCGAAGAAAAAGGGGCAGTTTGCTATTGACCGGGAGAACGAAAAACGGCTGGAAAACCACGAGCCGCTGATCCACAGCAAGTTTGAAACCGACAAGGAGAAGCTGCGGCAGACTATCCGAGCCGCTCTGTCCTCTGCTGTTTCCTTTGATGATTTTGCCGGGAAGCTGCTGCAACAGGGCGTGACCGTCAAGGAGAGCCGGGGACGGTATTCCTACCTCACACCAGACCGCACAAAGCCCATCACCGCCCGGAAGTTGGGCGACGATTATGACCGTGCCGCTGTGCTTGCCGCATTGGAGAGAAACGCCCTGCGCCCGGTGAATACCACAGCGAAACGCGACGCTATTCCGGCAGACCGCACCCTATCTTCCATCGAGGGGGCTTCTGGCAGGCACGCCCCGAAGCAGGGCGCACCGCAAGCCCCCGCCATTGGCCGCATGGTGGATATTGAAGCCAAACGCGCCGCAGGAAAAGGCATCGGCTATGAGAAATGGGCGAAAATCCATAACCTCAAACAGATGGCGGCTACCCACAATTTCCTGACGGACAACGGCCTGATCGACCTTGACCATCTGAATGAAACCGTGCATGAGAGCCACAGCAGAATGTACGCCCTGCGCCGGCAGCTCCGCGCCGTGGAGGATGAGATCGCCGCAAAGAAGGAGCTGCAAAAGACCATCAACGACTACCGCCGCACGAAACCCGCCGTGGAAGCGGGCAGGAAACTGAAAGGCAAAAAAGCGGAGATGCACCGTCAAGCCTACGAAGCGGACTATATCATCTGTGAGGCCGCCGTGCGTAGGCTGAAAGAGATGCTGAACGGCGGGAAGATACCCGCAGCCGCCAGACTGAAAGGTGAGATCGAGGCCCTCATTTCCGAGAAAAACGGCATTTACAACGAATACCGCCGCGCAAAGGACGAGTATGACGAGCTTGCCAATGTGAAGTACAACGCCCAAAGGCTGATGGAGGCCGGACAGGCGCAGAAGCACAAGAAACGCAGCCACGAGCAGGAGCGGTAACGCCCTAAGCTGAACTTAGCTCGTTTGCCGGGGTAAATATCCCGTCCCGAAACGCCGCAGAACGCACGAAAGGAGCTTACCCATACCCGCATACCACCCATCTTGTAAAAAGAGCGTACAGGGCAAAAAATCGCCGAAATTGATACCGAGATTTACATTTTTGCCTACCATGCCATGACACCCGATAGACGAAAGATAGGAGCGTGAAAGATATGCCGAGAATGAGCAGAGAAAAACGCCTGGAATGGTCGTTTTTCCTCAACCACAGAAACCGCATCGCCTACAACGCGCTTTGCCGGAGCTGCACCCACGACTGCAAGCAGAGCTTCCGGGCAATCGTTGTCCTTTGCCCCCGCTACTGGTCCAAACGGTGGAAGCCGCCGGATGGGGGTCCAAAACAGCCCCCCATCCATGGCAAAGGGCTACCGTGTTTCAGCGTACCCCCGTGCAGAGGAAAGGGGTATCGTGTTTCACGACAGCCCCGACGCATACCGAGAAACCCGTGCAAAGGAGCGTGAGCCAATGGCAGATAACCGCAAATATTACTACCTCAAGCTGAAAGAGAGCTTTTTCGACGGGGATTCCATCGTGCTGCTGGAAAGTATGCCGGACGGGATATTGTTCTCGAATATCCTGATGAAGCTGTACCTGAAATCCCTGAAAAACGGCGGCAAATTGCAGCTTGACGAGCATATCCCCTACACGGCGCAGATGATCGCCACCCTCACCCGCCACCAGATCGGCACGGTGGAACGGGCGATCAAGGTTTTTCTGCAACTGGGGCTTGTGGAGCAGCTTGACGGCGGACTGCTCTACATGACCGATATTGAGCTGATGATCGGCCAGTCCTCCACCGAGGGGGAGCGGAAGCGGGCGGCAAGGCGGGAAAACCGGGCTTTGCTGCCGCAGCGGACAAACGGCGGACATTTGTCCGACATTCGTCCACCAGAGATAGAGAAAGAGATAGAGATAGAGTTAGAGAAAGAGAGAGAGCGAGAGGAAGGACGGCCCGCGCCCGCCGTTTACGGAAAGTATCAGAATGTTTTCCTGACGGATACCGAGCTTGCGGAGCTGAAAGAGGAAATCCCCGACAGGTGGGAGTATTACATCGACCGTCTTTCCGGCTATATCGCGTCCACCGGGAAGAAATACCAGAACCACGCCGCCACCATCCTGCGCTGGGCGGCGGACGATACCGCGAAGGCAGCCCCGAAGCAGGGCATACCGGACTACACCTACAAGGAGGGAGAGAGCTTATGAAAAACGAATTGGAAGCTGTTTTTACGAAACTGGCGACGGTCACGCCGGAGCAGGAGGACTACACCGGAGAGGACGGACTGCTGTACTGCGGCAAGTGCCGTACCCCGAAGGAAGCCTACCACACGGAGGAAACGAGGGCATTGACCGGGTATGACAAGCGCCCGTCGGAGTGCGACTGCCAGCGGGCGAAGCGTTTGGAGCGTGAAGCCGCCGAGCAGCGCAGAAAGCACCTTCAAACCGTGGACGAGTTGAAGCAGAAGGGCTTTACCGACCCGAAAATGCGGAAATGGACGTTTGAAAACGACAACGGCAGGAATCCGCAGATGGACAAGGCTCGCTTCTATGCGGAGCATTGGGCGGATATGAAAGCGGAGAACATCGGCTACCTGCTCTGGGGCAGCGTCGGCACGGGCAAGAGCTACCTTGCCGCCTGTATCGCAAACGCACTCATGGAACAGGAGATTCCCGTCCGCATGACCAACTTTGCCGCCGTGCTGAACGACCTGAACAGCCGCATTGAGGGAAGAAACGAGTACATTTCCCGCCTTTGCCGCTACCCGCTGCTGATCATTGACGACTTCGGCATGGAGCGCGGCACGGAATACGGGCTGGAACAGGTCTACAACGTCATTGACAGCCGCTGCCGCAGCGGCAAGCCTTTGATCGTGACCACCAATTTGAGCCTTGCCGAGCTGCAAAACCCGCAGGACACGCCCCACGCCCGCATCTATGACAGGCTGCTGGAAATGTGCTGCCCCGTCTGCGTATCGGGCGAGAACTTCCGCAGGGAAAACGCCGCGCAGAAAATGGACAAGCTGAAAACGCTGATGGAAGGAAAGGAGCGCCGATGAACGAGAGCAGGAACAACGAACCCCGCCGCCCGGACTGCGTGACCGAGGTACGCATGGGCAACACCGTCCTTGTGGTGTCCGGCTACTTCAAGAAGGACGCTGCCGCCACCGCAGCCGATAAGATGATGAAGGTGCTGGCAGCGGAGGCCGCCATCCGAGCAGACGATAAGCCTGCATTGGAAAAATCGTCATAATGACGGGTCGTAAAGAAGCGAAATTTACAATTACCCGCTATACAGGCCGCCGCTCCGTGTGGTATGATATTCATACGGAATCGCGGGGCGGCTGTCGGAAACGGAGGATTTTATGTTAAGACAAGCCACCTACACTACCCCTGTTACTGCCCTTTACGCAAGATTGAGCAAGGACGATGAACAGCAAGGCCCGAGCCTGTCCATTGAGAATCAAAAGCGCATCCTTGAAACCTTTGCACGGGATAATGGATTTTTGAACTGCCGCTTTTTCGTGGACGACGGATGGAGCGGCGCGAATTTCCAAAGACCCGGCTTCATGGAGATGATGGACTGCGTGGAAAACGGAGAGGTCAAGTGCGTGATCACCAAAGACCTGTCGAGAATGGGCAGAAACTACTTGCAGGTCGGAATGTTCACCGAGATCACCTTCCCCAAGAAGGGCGTGCGCTTCATCGCCATCAACGACGGAGTAGACAGCGCACAGGGCGAGAACGACCTAACGCCGCTAAAGAATTTATTTAACGAATGGATGGTGAGAGATACGAGCAAAAAGATCAAGGCGGTCAAGCGGGCAAAGGGCATGAGCGGCAAACCCACGACGACCCAGCCCGTGTACGGCTACCTCATGGGCGAGGACGAGCGCTTCATCGTGGACGAGGAAGCCGCTCCCGTAGTCAAACAAATCTATGACCTCTGCCTTGCCGGGAACGGCCCCTCCAAGATCGCCCGTGTGCTGACGGAGCAGGGCGTCCCCACGCCGGGTACGCTGGAATACCGCAGGACGGGCAGCACCCGCCGCTACCACCCCGGCTATGAGTGCAAGTGGGCGACCAATACTATCGTCCATATCCTGGAACGCAAGGAGTATCTGGGGCATCTGGTCAACTTCAAGACGGAGAAGGTGTCCTACAAGGTCAAATCCAGCGTGGAGAACCCGGAAGAAAAGCAGGTGATTTTCGAGAACGCCCACGAGCCTATCATCGACCCCGACACATGGGAGCGTGTGCAGGAGCTGCGCAAGCAGCGCAAGCGTCCAAACCGCTATGATGAAGTGGGCTTGTTCTCCGGTCTGCTGTTCTGCGCCGACTGCGGCAGCGTCCTCTACCAGCAGCGGTATGAGAACAAGACCCGGAAACAGGACTGCTATATCTGCGGCAACTACAAGAAGCGCACCCATGACTGCACGGCGCACTTTATCCGCACCGACCTTCTGACCGCAGGCGTGACCGCCAACCTCAAAAAAATCACCGCCTACGCCGCCAAACACGAAAAGCAGTTCATGAAGCTGCTGGTTCAGCAGAACGAGGACGGCGGCAAGCGCAGAAACGCCGCAAAGAAAAGAGAGCTGGAAGCCGCCGAGAAGCGCATCGGGGAGCTGTCCGCCATCTTCAAGCGGCTGTATGAGGACAGCGTAGCCGGACGCATCACCGACGAACGCTTTTCAGCGCTTTCCGCCGACTATGAAGCCGAGCAGCGGCAGGTCAGGGAACACGCCGCCGAGCTGCAAGCGGAGCTTTCCAAGGCGCAGGAAGCGTCAGTCAATGCGGAGCGGTTTATGAACATCGTCCGCAGGCACATCAGCTTTGAGGAGCTGACCCCTACCCTGCTGCGGGAGTTTATTGAAAAAATCGTCGTGCATGAGTGCAGCTACGACGAGAACAAGCACCGCAGGCAGGAAATTGAAATCTACTACTCCTTTGTCGGCAAGGTGGACTTGCCCGACGAATAAGCCCGACCTGTCCGGCGCAGTGCGCAAGCGCCGGACGGGAACGGCAAAATTTTTTACACTTCTATTGCTTCCTTATCTAACAACAGCAAAAAGCCAGGGCATCAAGCAGCTCATGGCTAAATAGATGTAAAAAACGCAGAAAGGAAAAGCACAATCCAGACGGACACGGCGGCGCAGTCAAGAAATATTTGTGAAATGGCAAGAATTTTGATATAATGAGGTCAACCACCCCCGGCACTGGGAGAAAGGCGGGAAAATCAATGCACATCGGCTACCAACCGCTCTGGCGCACCCTAAAGGATCGGAGAATGAGGAAAGAGGACTTGCGGCTTGCCGCCGGTCTTACGACAAACATGATTGCCAACATGGGAAAGGGCAAGCATATCAGCATGGACACGCTGACAAAGATATGCGAAACCCTTGACTGCGGGATTCTGGACGTTATCGAATTAGTCCGGGACGAGGAACGGACGCATGAGAGCGACTAAAACAGGCTGGCGAGAGAAGCTGCCGCTATGGGAAGCACCATTCCCACACGGCAGCTTTTTTCTATTTCTTGCGCCGGAAACTTATGCCGGAGTTTTTTATGACCGGGGAGCGCTTGAATATTTTTATCAGAGCCGCTTTTTCATTCGGGGGCAGGTTTTTGGATTTTATCTGGAAGCCCTTGCAGAACGCTTCCACGAACGTATCAATCGTATTGTGGACGGGTGACTGCACGATACGCCGGATTTCCATGAATATTTCATCGGCGGGCGTTGTGACCGGCGCACTCTCAAAATCCTTTTCGTGGGCTTTTCGTATGTCGTGGAGGATAGCGTCCCACGCCTTGTGCGTGATATGGCAGAAAAAATCATCTTCCTCTATCATCCCTGCGTCAAAAATCCGAAATGCCCGGTCAGTGACCGCTTCGGGATGTTCTTCCAGCAGCCGCGCTCTGTCCGCTGCCAGCGATTGCTTCAAATCATGGAAGCGCGAGGCGGCGAGGCCGTCCACATAGATTTCAACGTCTGCCAGCAGCTCCGCAAATTTTTCATGGGTGACAAGCTCACAAAGCAGCCGATTATTGATGCTGCCGCTTTTCAGAAGCTCCACCGTCGCGTCACTCAAGCGAAGCTCCGACAAGGGAGCGTTTGGAAGGGTCCTGTTTTCCGTCCGACCGAGCAGGTAATCAACGGACACCTCATAAAAGTCTGCCAGAGCGATAAGGTTTTTGTGATTCATTTCTCTTGGCGTGTCCAGTTCATAGCTGCCGAGGGCGGATTTTGAAATGCCGGTAATCTCCGCAAGTTCTTCCAGATTCAGCTTTTTCTCCACCCGCAAATCCTTTAGCCGCTCCGATATGCTAACTTCTGTTTTCATTGCCAGCCGCCCCTTTCCTGCGGCTGCCGCCGCCTTTTTCCCCATTATACCATACCATTCCGCAATCGTGGAATTTTTTGATTTTCGGGCAGGATTCCTTTTTTGAGGACATACAGGAGAGGGCGCAAAAATGTTCTATGCTATAGGCAGTTCATCGATGGATCAATCCAATCGAATGACCGGCCTGTAGGGATATGCTCCCCGGCGATGTAGCGCAAAGACCTGCGGAATGGGAAATGGAGGAACCCAGCCCGCAGCGAGCGTACCAAGGGGAGGGATACGCCGCCGTGAGATTCGGGGGCAGGAACGACAGCAGGGAGAACCGGCGAAAAATGAACACAAAAGACACCCGAAACACGACAGCGGACAGAGGGATAGAAGCCCCTGCCCGTACTGCCATAAAAGATTTTCGGGCGGCGCAGAGGGCAGAAAAGCCCTGAAAACCGCCCCGAAACACGACACTAAAACCGCTATCCGTCCGTTCCCGCTGTTACGGCAGAAATGGACGGATTTTCATAACAGGAGGCACTATGCCAAGAATGAGCCGGAAACGGAAGAACGAGCTTGCTTTCTTCCTCAACGACCGGGGGCGCGTGGCCTACAATGTGCTGTGCCGGAAATGTCGGCGCATCTGCAAGCAGAGCTTCCGGGCGACCGTGATAGACTGCCCCCGCTACCTGTCGAAACGAGCAAAGAACAAGGAGGACATCCGCTGAATGGAATTTGAGTTTATGACCGCAGGGACACCCCTGCCGCCCTGTTTGCCCCTGCCGCCCGCCCTGCTGCGGCTGCCCGCCAGCAGCACCGCAAAGGTGATGTATGCCCGTATGCTGGATGAAGCCCTTGCTTACGGCATAGAGGACGAGAACGGGATTTTGTATATCCACTTCCCCATCAAAGAGCTTGCGGCGGCACTTTCCCGCAGCACCATGACGATCAAACGCGCCATGAGTGAGCTTGACGATATGGGGCTTGTCATGCGGGTACGGAGGGACTTTAGCAAGCCCAACAGGATTTATCTGCTGATACCAAAGGCAGATTGCACGAAAACGGTCAAGAGCCGGAAAAATCGCATATTTGACGCTGGGAGCGCTTCGGACGAGGAATGTATCGCCGGAGCGTTTCCCATTAAAAAATCGCCGTTTTCCCCAAGTCAAGAGCCGGAGAAAACAGCCGAAAAATGCCACTCTTGCACGACAGAGGGCAGAAAGGAGCTTGTATGAGAACAGGGCTGACAAAGAGCCAGAAAATCACGGAAATCTGCTTCGACGAGAAAGAGCCGCTGATCTATATCCGCACACACAACACCGATCTCAAGAACAGGCTGACCGCTTATGCCGCCGCCCACCCCGGCGAGTGCCGCCAGACCGACGCAGACCCGGACACGGGCTGCATGGAGTTTGAAATCCGCAAGGGGCGTTTCTCCTTTCGTCTGACCGCCCCATACAGCGAGGAACGCCGCAGGGCCGCCAGCGAAGCAGCGAAAAAACACTCTGGCAACTTGACACACAATATTCAAAAAATATGCTATAATTTTTTTGAAAAGTGCAACCAATGCCCCTCAAAAAGTGCTTATAAGGGTGAAAGGCCTTTTAATACAGAGGAAAGGAGATGAAGGCTTTGGAAGATGTGAGAATTATTGACCTGTTTTTTGAACGAGATGAAACAGCAATCCGATACGTTTCCGAGAAATATGGAAACCGTCTGCGCTCGCTATCCCACAGCATTGTGAAAGATATGCAGACAGCCGAGGAATGTGAAAATGATACTTATGTGGAGGCGTGGAACTCTATTCCACCGCACAGTCCAAAAGAATATCTGTATGCTTTTTTGGCAAGGATAACCCGCCATGTTTCATTGAACTGTTGCCGTGAACGTAGCCGTTTGAAACGAAGTGCGTACATCTGCGAGTTGAGTTCTGAAATGGAGCAATGTATTCCATCTCCCGATGACTGTGAGTGTCGGATTGATGATTTGGTTTTTGCGGATGTAATCAACAAATTTCTTGCTTCGCAGAACACCGAAAAACGCAATATCTTTTTGCGCCGCTATTGGTACATGGATTCCATAGCCGACATTTCCAAACGCTATGGTTATTCCGAAAGCAAAGTAAAAGCTACACTATTTCGGAGTCGCAACCAGCTTCGAGAACATCTTGAAAAGGAGGGTTATATTCTATGAAAGGGAATGAATTTTTAGATAAAATGGAGCTTGTCGATGCCGCTTTTATTGAAGATGCAGATAAGCTGCCTGCAAAGAAAAAGCCTGTTTGGGCGAAGTGGGGTGCTGTGGCAGCTTGCGTCTGTTTAGTAGCAGTTGGCGTATTTGGAGCAATGAGTGGTGGCCTTTTCGGTACGCCCGATGAAGTACCGCCTGTTGTGCCGGGAGCTGAAGAAGCAGAAGCTTTTGGATTTACGCTTTCAGATAATGAACAGACAGTTTACTTCCCGATTAGTTTTGAGGAGCGTCGCACCTACGGTCTTGTCGATACAGATGCGGTTGGTCTGACAAAAGAAAACACTTATGAAATCACAGAAAAAGACCTCGGTGAGTTAATGGGTACTGTAGCTGCTTGTGGTGATGAAACCCTCGTGGGCTGCAAGGTGTATCATTTCGCAAAATACCCAGAGTTTGATTCCATTTGTATCGTCGAAACACCAAGCGGTTATGCGTTCTATACGACTGAATGGCTGAATATCGAAGTGCCTATTGGACAAAGTTCTGACTTGCTGTTGGATGCCTATGACCTGCCGGAGTCGCTGCAAAAGATGGAAGTCTTGTCACACGATTTTACCTATTTGTTTACCGTTGAAGATGATGCTATTTGTAATGATATCCTTAAAATGCTTGAAGGTAGAGAGAATAGCGGACTTGAAGCAAATGAGCAACGGTTTGCACAGGCGTGGTATGATGCCTTTGGCAATGACGATGTCTATTATAGTGAAGAAGATGGATATGTTCGTTTTAAGGAAGTGCAATCCAATACGCAAGACAACACTATCACTTATACCGATGAAGAAGGGAATACAGTAGTGCAGAACGCATCTCCACCTGATAGCACCCTTTATGACCAAGCACACAATCTTTGGTCAAATGGCGAAAGACTAATCCGCATTACTACAAATCGGGGTTTCCAATTTGAGATTGATTACTTCCCTTCCATCAACACTTTTATTTGGGGCGACGGATATTTTGAAATATCCAACGAAGATGCGGTAGCTCTGAATACGCTTTTACGAATTGAGTAATTCGATTTTAGAGGTAGGACTTCCGACAAAACACAGAAAAATAGACAAGAGCAGCCATTTGAAAGTGGCTGCTCTTGTCTATTCCCTAAAAAGAAAAAGGAGGATTATCCCATGCCGAAAAACCAACCGACTACCATCGAGGAATGTAACGCCGAGCTGGAACGCACGCAGAAGAAAATCCGGCAGTATGAGAACCGAAGCAAGATGCTTGACCGCAGGCTTGCCATAGAAAAACGCAAGGAGCGCAACCACCGCCTGTGTTCGCGGGGCGGCTTTATTGAAAGCATCGTGCCGGAGCTTATCACCATGACGGACGAAGACGCGCAGACCTTTTTCCGACTTGCTTTGACGAGTGAACCGGCACGGGAGTTTTTGAGAAAACGAGCCGGGGAAACGACAAGCTGAATAATCCCTTGGCAACAAGGGCGCACTTATACACCCTGACGGGCGTTGTGCGCTCTGCCGAGGGCTGATCTCTCCACACAGCCCTGCCGTGTTCCGAGCTTGGCGGCGTTGCCGCGAACAGGGAAAACTGCATTTTCCCTGCGACGGCTTGCGCCGTCTACCCTTTTGCACACTTGCCGCGAGGGAACGCCTTGCCGCCGCAAGCCATTCTCTCCCGTCAAGTCCGAACGAGCAAAACGGAGGTGATACCATCGCAATCTACCATTGCAGCATCAAGATCGTCAGCCGGGGAAAAGGCAAATCCGCCGTAGCCGCAGCCGCCTACCGAAGCGGCGAAAAGCTGACAAACGAGTGGGACGGTCTGACCCACGACTACACGAAAAAGGGCGGCGTTGTCCATTCGGAAATACTGCTCCCGGCACACGCCCCGCCCGCTTTCTCTGACCGCAGCACCCTGTGGAACAGCGTGGAGCTTTCCGAAAAATTCAATAACGCCCAGCTTGCGCGGGAGGTGGAGATCGCCCTGCCCGTGGAGCTGTCCAGAGAGGAACAGACCCGCCTTGTGCGGGATTATTGTTCCTCTCAATTTGTTTCCAAGGGTATGATCGCGGACTTCAATCTGCACGACACGGGAGGCGGAAACCCCCACACCCATATCCTGCTGACCATGCGCCCGCTGGACGAAAAAGGCGCGTGGCTTCCGAAGTCCAAAAAGGAATATGTGCTGGACGAAAACGGCGAGAAAATCCGTCTGCCCAGCGGAAGGTACAAGACCCGCAAGGTTGATCTTGTGGACTGGAACAACCGGGAAAACGCCGAGGTCTGGCGCAGGGCGTGGGCTGACCTTGCCAACGAGTATTTAGAGAAGAACAACCGCCCGGAGCGCATCGACCACCGCAGCTATGAGCGGCAAGGGATAGACCAAATCCCTACCGTTCATGTGGGCGTATCGGCAACACAGATGGAGAAGAAAGGCATCGTGACCGAGCGCGGGGAGCTGAACCGAAACATCAAGGCGGCGAACCGTATCCTGCGGGAAATCCGCCGACTTGTGCGCGGCTTAAAGGACTGGATCGCGGAACTGAAAGAGAGGAAGGCCGCCCTGCTGGAAGCGTTGGCAGAGGCACGGGCGCAGGCCAGCGAGCCGACCATCCCACAACTGCTTGCCCGGTACATGGAGCAGCGCGGCGAGGAACGCGCCGACTGGACTTCCAAGGGCAAGCTCAAGGGCGCTGTTTCCGACTTCAACAAGGTGCAGGCGGCAATGGAGTTTCTGCGGCAGAAAGAAATCTTCACCGTGGAAAACCTTGACAGACAGCTTGATGGTATCAGCGAAAACGCCGTTGCCATCCGTGACAGCATGAGGAAAGCGGAGCGCCGGATCAAGGACATCGACACCCTGCTCTCCCACATCGGGAACTATGAGAAGTACAAGCCGGTCTACAGGGAGTATGCCGCCATCGGCTGGAAGAAGCAGAAGGAGAAATTCGAGGAAGCCCACAGGGGCGAGCTGGACGCATACCGGGCAGCCGCTCGGTATGTCAAGACCCACCTGCCCGGCACGTCCTACAGCCGCAAGGAGCTGGAAGCCGAGCGCAAAGACCTTGCCGCCGCCCTGCCCGGCAAACGGGAGGAGCTGGAAGCGGTACAGGCAGACGTGCGGACGCTGCGGGACGTGCGGCACTGGCTCAATCAGGTGCTGCCGCCGGAGCAGTACCGCCAGACCGCCGAGCCGGGGAAAAAGCCATCCATAGTGGAGGGCTTGAAAGGCCGGGAGCAGCGTATCCGGCAGGAGCAGGAGAAACGGCAGCAACCGCCCCGGACACAGAAACAACAGGATATGGAGCTTTAACCTTAACATCAGGCACCCGCCATTTTCAATTCTGGAATGACGGGTGCCTTTTTCATTTCAAGGAGGCTGCGATTGCATTTATTTGAAGCTGTGAAGCAGTCTGTCATCACAAGGCAGGCTGCCGAGCGATACGGATTGAACGTGAACAGAAACGGCATGGCGGTCTGCCCGTTCCACAGGGACAGACACCCAAGCATGAAGGTTGATCGCCGCTATTACTGCTTCGGCTGCGGAGCGACCGGGGACGTGATCGATTTTGTTTCCCGGCTGCATGGGATAAGCGCAAAGGAAGCCGCCCTCATGCTGGCGCAGGATTTCTCCATCCCCTGCGGGGACGGAACGGACGCGCCCCGCCAGTCTGCCGTGAAGAAGCTGCGGCAGGAAGCCGAGGAACAGAAATACAGGCGCATGGAGCGGCATTGCTTTCAGGTGCTTGCAGACTATTATCACCTGCTGCGCCGGTGGAGGGAGGAACACGCCCCCTGCCAGCCAGATGAGGCGTGGCATCCTCTGTTTGTGGAAGCCCTGCAAAGGATGGACTATATCGAATACCTGCTGGACGGGCTTTTGTCCGATGACCTGCGGGAACGGGCTGCCATCGTCACAGAGTACGGAAAGGAAGTGAGAGCGATTGAGCAAAGAATTTCAGGACTTGCCGCCGCAGGTCCGGGAGACCGTGAGGAACGCGCCGGACAGCGCCGCGCCGATGCGGAGCGTTGAGGAAGTAAAGGCGATGCTGGACACCACCGAAAAAGGCGGCGTCCGCAACAGCATAAGGAACTGCCTGACCGTATTCCAGTATGATCCCCTGCTTGCCGGGGCGCTGGCCTACAACCTTTTGACCGACCGGACAGACCTTGTAAAGCCCATCGGCTGCCAGCGTCCACCCGGCGCGTCCATGACCGACACGGATATGAAATATATCCGGCTGTACCTTGAAGAAACCTACGGCTTGACCAGCGAAAGGAAGATCGCGGACGCTGCCGACCTTGCCGCCCATCAGAACAGCTACCACCCCGTAAGGGACTATCTGAACGGTCTGGAATGGGACGGGACGGAGCGCATACGCTTCTGCCTGCGGCACTTTCTGGGAGCCGCAGCGGACACCTACACCTGCGAAGCCCTAGAGCTCTTTTTGCTGGGCGCAATCCACCGGGCATACAGACCCGGCTGCAAGTTTGAGGTCATGCTCTGTCTGGTGGGCGGTCAGGGTGCGGGCAAGTCAACCTTTTTCCGGCTGCTGGCGGTAAGGGACGAATGGTTTTCCGACGACCTGCGGAGGCTGGACGATGATAACGTCTACCGAAAGCTGCAAGGTCACTGGATCATTGAAATGTCGGAAATGATCGCCACAGCCAACGCAAAGAGCATCGAGGAAATCAAATCCTTTTTGAGCCGACAGAAGGAGGTCTACAAGATACCCTATGAAACCCACCCGGCAGACCGCCCCCGTCAATGCGTGTTCGGCGGCACTTCTAACGCACTGGACTTCCTGCCCCTTGACCGAAGCGGCAACCGGCGGTTTCTCCCGGTGCTGGTAAACCCGGAGCAGGCGGAGGTACACATTTTGGAGGACGAGGCCGCTTCACGGGCATATATCAGCCAGCTATGGGCGGAGGCAATGGCGCTTTACCGGGCGGGCAGATGGAAGCTGACGTTCAGCCCGGAGCTGGTGCGCTACCTGAAAGACCACCAGCGGGATTTCATGCCGGAGGACACCAAGGCGGGGATGATACTTGCCTATCTCGACCGCTGCACCGGCGATGCGGTCTGCTCCAAGCAGCTATACAGAGAAGCCCTGAACCACCCCTTTGACGAGCCGAAGCAATGGGAGATACGGGAGATCAACGAGATCATGAACCAGTGCGTGACCGGCTGGAACTACTTTTCCAACCCCCGTATGTTCCCACAGTACGGCAGGCAAAAGGGCTGGGAACGGGAAAATGCGACAACGGACACCGGCAACGAGGACGAGAAAATCCCCGACGGCTTTGTGCCGGTCACAGAACAGATGGAGCTTCCATTCTGAAAAATCCGGGAAAATCACAGCCCGTTGCATACCCCGTTGCTATCCCGTTGCCGACCCCGTTGCCGGGGAAAATGCTGTAGCCGCAAGGCTTTTCCCCTCTCTGACAACCAAAACAACAGAAAAATAAAAGAAAAGGTAAATAGTAGCCAACCCGCCAGATAGGGATTGTTTGCAAGGTCTTTTGAAGCCCGTTGCCGGACTTCGTTGCCGACGCTCCCCTGTCTGGCTATTTTCATGTAAGGAGGTAACTGCCTATGGCGAAAAACAAGACCCGAATCGATGTGATCACCGTCTTTGACGGGGAGCTGGACGCTACCGATGTTTTTGTGAGCCTGATTGCACAGAAGCACTCGCAGAAATCCAGCGAGGAATCCGGCAAGAATAATCTTGCGAAAACACAAGATTTATGCTATACTAAAGACAAGGTTCAGGTAACCGGCGTTCCGTCTGGATTGTGCGGGTAAAACGGTTATGATGAACGGATATGATGTGATGAGCGCGGCGCTTGCCGGGGGCTTCCGGGCAGCTATCTACTGCCGGTTAAGCAAGGACGATGACCAGCAAGGGGAGAGCGCCAGCATCGCCAACCAGCGGGATATGCTGGAAAGCTACTGCGAGAAGCAGGGATGGGAGGTTGTGGCAGTCTATCAGGACGATGGCTATACGGGGCTGAACATGGAACGCCCCGACCTGAAACGGATGCTGAAAGCCATCGAGCGCAGGCAGGTAAATCTTGTGATAACGAAAGATTTATCGAGGCTGGGCAGAAATTACTTGCAGACCGGGCATCTCATTGAGGACTTTTTCCCAAGGAACGGTGTGCGCTATATCGCCATGAACGACGGCATAGACACCCTGCGGGAGAACAACGACATTGCGCCGTTCAAAAATATCCTAAACGAGATGTACAGCAAGGACATTTCCAAGAAAGTCCATTCGTCCTACCTGCTGAAAGCGCAGAAAGGCCAGTTTACCGGCTGCGTAGCCCCGTTTGGATACAGGAAAGACCCGGAGGACAAAAACCACCTGCTGATCGACCCGGAAACAGCCCACATTGTCCGGCTGATATTCGGGTACGCGCTGGAGGGGCACGGCCCGAACTATATCCGGCGCAGGCTGGAGGAACGGAAGCTCCCCTGCCCCACATGGTGGAACAGGGAGCGCGGGATACGCAACGTCCGCACCCGGTGGGAGCAGCAAGACCCGGAGAACGGGAAATATATCTGGGACTTCTCCGTGATAAAAGACCTGCTGATGAATCCCGTCTACACCGGGGCGATCGCTTCGCAGAAAACGGAGTACCGCTTTAAGATCGGGACTATCGGCAGCAAGAGGCCGGAGGACTGGATCGTGGTGGAGGGGACGCATGAGCCGCTGGTGGACAAGAGGGACTTTGCCATCGTGCAGGGCAAGCTCAAATCCCGCCAGCGTCCGGGGGCTTCCGGCGAGCCGAGCCTGTTCGCCGGGCTTCTCAAATGCGGGGAGTGCGGGAAGTCGCTGACCGTCCGCTACACCAACGCCAAGCACCCGCAGCGGATTTATTCCTGCAAGACCTACAATGCCTTTGGGAAGCACCATTGCAGCCAGCACAGAATTGAGTATGACACACTCACAAGCCTTGTGCTGCACAAAATCCGGGAGTGCGCCGCTGCTGCTTTGATGGACAGCGAGGCCGTAGCCGACAGACTGACCGGCAACTGCGAGGCCGAGCAGAAAGGACAACGGGAGGCACTGGAACGGGCTTTGGCAAAGGATGAGGAACGGATCGAAACACTGGAAAAGATGGTGCTGCGGCTCTATGAGGACATGGTAGCCGGACGCATCACGGAAAACAATTTCGATCTCCTGCTGGCAAAGACGCAGAAGGAACAGGCCGAGCTAAAGGAAAAGGCCGCAGAAGCCCGGAAGCGGCTGGACGATGAAGCCCGCCTTGCGGTGGACGCAAGGGAATGGGTGGAATCCATACAGGAATACCGGGACATTGCGGAGCTTGACGCTGCCACTCTAAACCGCCTTATCAAAGAAATCGTTGTCCATGAAACCATTGACAGCGACAAGACAAGACACATTTCTATCGAAATTCATTTCAATCTCAAGCCCCTGCCGGAAGTAGAGCAGGTCACGGGATGATCTGCCCCACGTCGGGGGAACTTCTGAAAACTTCATATATTTTTTGACACGCCGCCGCCCGCCATCGAGCAGAGTTTTACACCTAATTGGGGATAAAACAGCT
>OLYC01000461.1_pt1 | contig 33798 bp, 32 predicted proteins | sample 1674271 | NCBI WGS metagenome assembly OLYC01 (sample SAMEA103958154, study PRJEB25191) | human gut metagenome
TGGGGTGCAGCGCACCAAAGGCCTTCCCCTATGAGGGGAAGATGGCACGGCGGAGCCGTGACGGATGAGGTGGGCTACCTCCTGTTTCCGCGGCGCTGTCCACCTCATCAGTCAGCCTGCGGCTGACAGCTTCCCCTCATAGGGGAAGCCATCCGCTGCGGCGGGATAACCCCTCAGGCGCTGCGCGCCAGCTCCCCTTGACAAGGGGAGCCTTGGGGCGGCGATGTTTTGTAATTATGTCAACTGTTTGTTGTGCAGTTTGACAATTGCTTTTTTTCGGAAATCTGATAAAATGTAGCACGCTACTGATTTCGGTAGCGTGCTACGTTTTTAATTGGCAGGAGGCTTCTATGAACGATTGTTCCCAGAACCTCGGGCCGCGGCTAAGGTATCTCAACAACCGCATCACGCAGTATATGGATCAGCAGTTTCTGGCGCTCGATCTGACGTCGACGCAGTCGTTTATTCTGCACCATCTGTCGCTGCATGAGCAGGAGGCCGTGTACCCGAAGGACCTTGAGAAGCGCTTCCATCTGACGCACCCGACAGTCTCGGGCGTGCTGCAGCGGCTGGAAGCGAAGAATTTTATCATCATCGAGCCAGACAAGGCGGACCGGCGATGCAAACGCATCCGGCTGACCGACCGGGCCCGCCGCTGCGACGAAGCCGTCGGCCAGGCGTTTGAGACGCTCGAGCAGCGCATGTGCGCCGGGATGACCGAGGCCGAGCAGCAGACGCTGCGGCGGCTGCTCGATCTGGCGGCGGAAAATCTGAAAATCACGCAGACAATGGAGGTATCAGAGGTATGATCAAACGTTTGGCGGCCTGTATCCGGGAATACAAAAGGCCGACGATCCTGACCCCCGTGTGCATGGTGGGCGAGGTCGTATGCGAGTGCACGATCCCGCTGCTGACGGCGGATCTGATCAACGCGATCCAGAACGGCTGCACGATGCAGACCATCCTGTCCTTCGGACTCAAGCTGTTCGTCATCGCCATGCTGTCGCTGGGGTTCGGATCCTTGTCCGGCTGGTTCGCGGCAGAGGCCGCGGCGGGCTTTGCGAAGAATCTGCGGCATGATCTGTATTATCAGGTGCAGGGCTTTTCCTTTGCGAACATCGACCGGTTTTCGACCTCGTCGCTCGTCACGCGGCTGACGACGGACGTCACGAACATCCAGAACGCGTTCATGATGTGCATCCGCATCGCGGTGCGCGCGCCGATGATGCTGGTGTTCGCGGTGGTGATGTCCGTCCGCGTGGGCAAGCAGCTGGCGCTCATCTTCGCCGGGATCGTGCCGGTGCTGGGGTTCGCGCTGTTTCTGATGATCCGGAGCGCGCTGCCGCTGTTCAAGGCGGTCTTCAAGAAATACGACGCGCTCAACAACTCCGTGCAGGAAAACGTGCAGGCCATGCGCGTGGTCAAGAGCTTCGTGCGCGAGGACTATGAGACGGAGAAGTTCTCCGCCGCGTCCGACTCCGTGCGGAAGGATTTCCTCAAGGCGGAGAAAATCCTGGCGCTCAACTCCCCTGCCATGCAGTTCTGCGTGTACACGTCGATGATCCTCATCTCGTATTTCGCGGCGAAGCTCATCGTCACGTCGGGCGGGACGTATCTGGGCGTGGGAAGTCTGACGAGCATGATCACGTATTCCATGCAGATCCTCATGAGCCTGATGATGCTCTCGATGATCTTCGTGATGCTGACGATGGCGCAGGCCTCCGGCAAGCGCATCTGCGAGGTGCTCGACGAGACGAGCAGCCTGCAGAACCCGGCAGAGCCGGTCTATGATGTGAAGAACGGCGACGTGGATTTTGACCATGTCAACTTTAAGTATTCGGCGGCGGCGAAGCGCAGCGCGCTTTCGGACGTCGATTTCCATGTGAAGTCCGGCCAGACCGTCGGCATCATCGGCGGCACGGGGTCTTCTAAGACGAGTCTGGTGCAGCTCATCTGCCGGCTGTACGACGTGACGGACGGCAGCGTGCGGGTCGGCGGCGTGGACGTGCGGCAGTACGATCTGGAGACGCTGCGCAACCAGGTCGCGGTCGTGCTGCAGAAGAACGTGCTGTTCTCCGGCACGATCAAGGAGAATCTGCGCTGGGGCGACGCGAACGCGTCGGACGAGGAGCTGCAGCGGGCCTGCGAGCTGGCGTGCGCGGATGAATTTATCCAGCAGATGCCGGACAAATACGACACCTATATCGAGCAGGGCGGCACGAACGTCTCCGGCGGGCAGAAGCAGCGGCTGTGCATCGCGCGGGCGCTGCTGAAAAAGCCGAAGATTTTGATCCTCGACGACTCGACCTCCGCTGTCGACACGAAGACCGACGCGAAGATCCGCGCGGCGCTGCGCTCGGAGATCCCGGAGACGACGAAGTTCATCATCGCGCAGCGGATCTCGTCCATCCAGGACGCGGATCTCATCCTCGTGCTCGAGGGCGGGCAGATCGACGCCATGGGCACGCACGAGCAGCTGCTGGCTTCGAACCGGATCTACCGGGAAGTCTATGAATCTCAGAACAAGGCGGGAGGTGCTGACAATGGCTAATCATCCCGGAAAAGCGCCGCGCGCGCCGATGATCGGCGCGAAGGCGGATCTCAAGCCCCTGGGCCGGGTGATCGGACTGCTGTTCCGCGACTATCCGGCAATTCTCATCATCACGATGATCTGCATCATCATCAGCGCCGTGGTCGGCATTCTGCCGGCGATCTATATCGAGACCGTCACGAGCTATATTGAAGACGGGTTGACGCTCGGCTGGGACGGCGTGCAGGGTAAGATCCTGCATGCGCTCGCCACGATGGTCGGCATTTATCTGGCCGGGCTGGCGTGCACGGCCGTCTATACGCAGCTGATGGCGCATGTGACGCAGGGCTTCCTGCACAAGCTGCGCACGCGGATGTTCGCGGGGATGCAGAAGCTGCCCATCCGCTACTTTGACCAGAACAGCCGCGGCGATATCATGAGCTACTACACGAACGACATCGACACGCTCCGCCAGCTCGTCTCGCAGAGCCTGCCGCAGCTGTTCGCGTCGGGGCTGACGGTGCTGGGGCTGCTGCTGTTCATGCTGTATTTCTCCATCCCGCTGATGCTGATCGTGTTCCTCGGGATCTTCTTCATGACGCAGGCGACGAAGAACATCGGCGGAAAATCGGCCAAATACTTCCTCAACCAGCAGCGCTCGCTCGGCAAGGTCGAGGGCTATATCGAGGAGATGATGAACGGCCAGAAGGTCGTCAAGGTCTTCTGCCATGAGGAAGCAGCGGAGCGCGATTTCGACGCCATCAACGACCAGCTCTTTGACGACGCCAACCACGCGCAGCGCTACGCGAACATCTTCATGCCCATCATGGGCAACATCGGCAATATTCTGTATGTGCTCACGGCCTTCCTCGGCGGACTTCTGATCTGCTCGGGCGGCAGCGTGCCGAATCTGTCGTTCCAGAACCTGTTTGAGACGGGCAGCATGATCGCGCCGCTGAAGATCGCGGTCGTCGCGTCGTTCCTCGGGATGACGAAGCAGTTTACGGGCAACGTCTCGCAGGTGTCGCAGCAGATCAACGCCATCGTCATGGCGGCGGCGGGCGCGAGCCGCGTCTTTGAGCTCATCGACCAGCAGCCGGAGGACGACAACGGGCGCGTCACGCTCGTGAACGCCGTGGAAGCGGCGGACGGCACGCTGACGGAAAGCGCCGCGCGCACCGGTGTCTGGGCATGGAAGTGCCCGCAGGAAGACGGCAAAAGCCGGCTGGTGAAGCTCTGCGGCGACGTGCGGTTCTTCGATGTGGACTTTGCCTACGACCCGGAGAAGCCCGTGCTGCATGATATTTCGCTCTATGCCAAGCCCGGGCAGAAGCTGGCCTTTGTCGGCGCGACCGGCGCGGGCAAGACCACCATCACGAACCTCATCAACCGCTTCTACGACATCGCCGACGGCAAGATCCGCTATGACGGCATCAACATCAACCACATCAAAAAGGCGGATTTGCGCCACTCGCTCGGCATCGTGCTGCAGGATGTGAATCTGTTCACCGGCACGGTCATGGACAACATCCGCTACGGCAAGCTCGACGCGACGGACGAGGAATGCATCGCGGCGGCGAAGCTCGCCAACGCGCATGACTTCATCACGCGTCTGCCGGACGGCTACAACACGATGCTCCGGGCCAACGGCGCGAACCTCTCGCAGGGCCAGCGGCAGCTGCTGTCGATCGCCCGCGCGGCGGTGGCCGATCCCCCGGTCATGATCCTCGACGAGGCGACGAGCTCTATCGACACGCGCACGGAGCTGCTGGTACAGCGCGGCATGGACGCGCTCATGAAGGGACGGACGGTGTTCGTCATCGCGCACCGGCTGTCGACGGTGCAGAATTCCGACGCCATCATGGTCCTCGACCACGGCCGCATCATCGAGCGCGGCACGCACGACGATCTGATCGCGCAGAAGGGCACGTATTATCAGCTCTACACCGGCGCATTTGAACTTGAATAAGCAAAACAGCCACGCCTGTACAGGCGTGGCTGCTTTCTTGTGATCTGTCAGCTTTCAGGTCTGTTATCTACCCGACGGAATTCTCCCTGCGAGAACATGCGCTCGAAGCCGAGGGACCGGTACAGGTGGTAGGAGACCGGGTTTTTCCGGTCGACGTTCAGCGTCACGCGCTTGCCGGCGGCAAGGATCTCGTTTTTCGCGCTGTTGACCACCTTGCGGGCGTAGCCCCTGCCGCGGTATTCGTCCCGCGTGTAGACGAGCACGAGGCGCAGATCATCCTGCGTGGCGGGCGCGATGCGGGCCATGCTGACGATCTTTCCGTCGGCCCGGAGAATGCGGAACGAATCGAGGACCTTCCGGAACGGCTCCTTCTCCGGCTTGTCGAGCAGGCCGCAGTCGGCGACGAAGCGCTGCGCGCAGGCGAAGATCTCATCCAGATCGCCCTTCCCTGCCGTCTCGACCTCCGGCGCAGACGGCTCGGTGACGGTCCGCGCTTCCATGAAGTCCATGGCGAGAGCTTCCTCATAGCGGCGGCCATAGGGCTCCAGCTCACGCTGCATCACGTACCCAAGCTCCGACGCGCAGAGGTAGTTTTTAAGTTCGCAGCCGCCGTCAAACAAAAATCGCAGCAGCTCCGGCACGCAGGCCTCGTCACCGAGCAGCAGAAGGTTATACGGCTCGACCTTCAGGGCCAGCAGCCAATTGTCTCCCTGCTCGCAGCGGAGCGCGTAATTGATGGTATCCGCCTGCTTCAGAAGCGGGGCATCCAGCGTAAAAAAGGTGGAAAGGTACGGGTTTTCCTGCAAAAGCGCCTGATTGGCCTGCAGAAAATCTGTTCCGTTCGAGTAGGAAACGATCATTTTGTTTTTCCTCCTTTACAAAACAGCACGCCGCAGCGGGCGTGCTGTCTAAGATCATCCGTCGAGGTCTTTCAGGATCTGGCGGACCTGGTCCGGGGTGTAGTCATAGATCTTGTCGCAGAACTGGCAGTCGATGTGGATGTCCTTGCCGTCGTCGACGATGGACTGCAGCTCGGTGCGGCCGAGGCTAATGAGCGTGCGCGTGACGCGGTCACGCGAGCAGTAGCAGCGGTATTCGACCGGCTGGGTCTCGAGGATCTCGAGGTCGAAGCCGTGCAGGACAGTCTCGAGCACGACCTGGCCGTCCATCCCGGCGGCGAGCAGACGGCTGACCGCGCCGGCGTTCTGGATGCCGGACTCGATCTTGTCAATGATATCGTCCGGCGCGCCGGGCAGGAGCTGGATGATATAGCCGCCCGCGGCGGTCACGGACTGGTCCTTGCCGACGAGCACGCCAAGGGCGCAGGCGGTGGGGATCTGCTCGCTCTGGGCGAAGTAGGCGGTGATATCCTCGGCGATCTCGCCGGAGACAAGGTCGATGGTGCCGATATACGGCTCCTTCATGCGAAGGTCACGGATGACGGTGAGCGTGCCGTCGGAGCCGACGGCCGCGCCGACGTCAAGCTTGCCGGGGGCCTTCTCCAGCATGGAGATCTGTGGGTTTTCGACCCAGCCGCGGACGTTGCCTTCGGCGTCGGAGACGGCGAGCAGCCGCCCGAGCGGTCCGCCGCCCTTGAGCTGGAGCGTGATGGAGCCGTCGTCGACCTTCTGCATGTTGCCCATCATGGAGGCAGCCGTGAGAAGCCGCCCGAGGGCCGCTGTGGCGGTGGGAAGCGTTTTATGGATCTGACGTGCGCGCTCGACAATGCCGGTCGTGGTGACCGCGACGGCGTTGACAAAGCCGTCCTTCGTCATGGCGCGCACAAGCTGGTCTTTCATGGGTTACTCCTTCTTTGCGGAAAAATAGATGCGCTGCTCGGCTTCCTTCGGGGCGCGCAGCACGCGGTCGCCGTACGAACGGATGCGGGTGAAGCCCGCCTCCGCGAGCCACTGCTGCAGCTCCGCGGGTTCGTAGGCGTATTCGATATGCTCTTCGAATGAGCGCTGCCAGTGCTCCCCTTCCAGACGGAAAATGTCCATGCCGTAATAGCACAGGCGCTTTTTCTCGTCGAACTCGGTGCGCCAGACGCAGTAGGTATCGTCGGTCTCGTCGAGGAAGACCTGGCCGTCCAGCCCGCGGAGCTTTGCGGGCGTATTGATGTCGAACACGAACAGGCCGCCGGGGGTCAGGGCGTCATAGACGCGGCGGAAGGTCTTCCGGCAGTCGGCGGGCTTCGTCACGTAGTTGAGGCTGTCGAGCGCGCAGATGACGGCGTCGACCGGCTCGGCCAGACGCAGGCGCTGCATGGGCTGACAGATGAAAAACGGGCGGTTTTCTGGCAGGGCCTGTGCCTTCTGCTCCGCCTCCGCCAGCATGTCGGAGGAAAGGTCCGCGCCGATGACCCGATACCCGCGCCTTGCCAGCAGCAAAGACAAAGAGCCCGTGCCGCAGGCCAGATCCAGAACCGAATGCGGCTGTACATGCTCCCGCGCGCACAGCCGCTCAAAAAAGGTCAGGGTCTTTTCGTATGGGATATCGTAGGTCAGTTCGTCGTAGCAGGCGGCAAGAGACTCGTATGCGCTCACGCCTGCGGCTCCTCCTGCTGCTTCTGCTCGTCTTCCTTCATGCGGTCAAAGATGATGCGGTAGGCGCCCATGCCGTAGTTGAGCGAGCGGTTGACGCGGCTGATGGTGGCGCTGGACGCGCCGGTCTTTTCCAGAATGTCGTTATAGATCAGGCCGTCGTTGAGGAGCTTGGCCAGCTCGAAGCGCTGCTCCATGGCCTTGAGCTCGGAAAACGTGCACAGGTCGGTAAAGAAATCGTAGCACTCCTCCACGGTCTGCAGCTTGAGGATGGCGCTGTAGAGCTCGCTGTCGGGGTCGGAACGCTTGTTACGGTTGTTCAAGATGTAAGATCTCCTTTTCTTATGGTAGGGCTCAGATAGACTGATAGTAACACTTTAGTGCTTGAAAGTAAAGCAGTAAAAAAGAAATTCGGCACTTTAGACGAAAAAAGCTGTCCGTTTTGAGCAGAAAAGACCGGAAGTGTGTTCGCATACGGCGAGCACAGCCCGGGGCGCGCAAAAGGCCGGCGCAGGGTTCTGCGCCGGCCTGGTCTTTTCGCAGCTTAATTGCGGTTGAAGATCTTGAAGATCTCGTCGATATCGTCGATATCCTCCTGCGCCTGGTTCTTGGAGGCCGTGGCCTTTTCCTGGGCGGCGGAGTAGGCGCCGATGGGCTTGGCGGGCGACTGCCGCTTCTCGGCAAAGCCGGTGGCGATGACGGTCACGCGCATCTCGTCCTGCAGCTCATCGTCGAACGCAGCGCCGAAGATGATGTTGGCGTCGGGATTGGCGGCTTCCATGACGATGTTGGCGGCCGTCTCGACGTCGTCGAGGCCGAGGTCGTGGGAACCGGCGATGTTGATGAGCACGCCGGTCGCGCCGTTGATGGAGGTCTCGAGCAGCGGGCTGGAGACGGCAGCCTGCGCGGCCTGCTCGGCCTTGTCGCGGCCGGTGGCGGAGCCGACGCCCATGTGGGCCTGGCCCGCGTTGCGCATGATGGCGGAAACGTCGGCAAAGTCGAGGTTGATGATGACATTCTCGCTGTAGCCGACGAGCTCGGAGATGGAGCTGACGGCCTGCTTCAGCACGTCGTCGGCGATGCCGAAGGCGTTGGCGAAGGTGATCTTCTGGTCGGTGACGAACTTCAGACGGTCGTTCGGGATGATGATCATGGAGTCGACCTTATCGGTGAGGTTGGCGATACCGGCCTCGGCCTGCTTCATGCGGTTGGCGCCTTCGAAGCGGAAGGGCTTCGTCACGACGGCGACGGTCAGGATGCCCGCGTCATGCGCGACCTGCGCGATGATGGGCGCTGCGCCGGTGCCGGTGCCGCCGCCCATACCGGCGGTGATGAAGACCATATCGGTGCCCTCGAGCACCTGGGAGATGAGAGCCTTGGATTCCTCGGCGGATTTCTGGCCGATGTCGGGCTTGGAGCCTGCGCCCATGCCGCCGGTCAGCTTTTCGCCGATCTGGACCTTGTTCTTGCACTTGGACTTTTCAAGGTCCTGCTTATCCGTATTGACTGCGACAAATTCAACGCCCTTGACATCGGACGCGATCATGCGGTTGATAACATTGTTGCCGGCGCCGCCGACACCAATGACTTTGATCTTGACTACCTTATCTGCTGTATCTGCCATTTGTCTTCCTCCTATATATCTCACAGCCCGTAAAAACTGCATCGTTTTGCATTATGTCGACTTTATTCTATCTCGAAAAAGGATGTGCGTCAATAGAATTTCCGGAAAAAATCAGCAAAAATGCGGATTTTGTGGTCCGCGCGTCAGGCCGCGGGCTGGAAGGTCGCCTTTTTCTGCGCTGCCTGGGTCAGATCGATCGTCCCGGCCTGGTATTCGCTGAGCTGATCGAGGATGGAGCACAGGTAGCGGATCTTATAGGCCAGCTCATCCGTGCCGCCGAGCTTGATCTCATAGCGGTCGTCATACCAGAGGGTGATGTCATATTCCTTTTCCATGTCGAGCGCGCGGATATGTTCAAGCAGCCCCGTGCCGTCGAGCTCGCTGAGCACATCGAGCGCGGCGGCGAGCGCCGTGGGCGTCGGGGAGGCCACGCTCTGGCCCATCGTGGGGTTTGAGAGCAGAAGGCCGTTGATATGCGGGTATTCGTTGAAGGCCGCGGGCTCGATGCGCTCGAGCGCCTTGCCGGAGGGGCCGATGAGCCAGCAGGTGTTGGTGTCGGTCATGACGGCGAAGGAGATGGTGCTCTCCCGCACCTGGATGATGATGCCGTCCGGCAGGCTGCGGGCGATGGAAACGTCCTCGACGTATGGAAGCGCGGCCTTGATGTTGCCGACGGCCAGCGCCTTATTGACGGTCAGGAGATTGTCGCCGGGCTGGATCTGCGAGGCCTCGACGATCTGCTCGGAAGAATAGACGGTGTTGCCCTGCACCTCGATGGTGCTGACCTTGAAAAAGATTGCAACGCCGAAGACGACCGCGGCCACGATGGCCAGCATGATCAGGAGCTTTCCGAGCGCGCCGCTGCGCACCCGCCGGGCCTTGCCCGCGGCGCGTGCTTCCTGATTCGTCCTGCTTTGCTTCGTGCGCATTTCAGATTCTCCTTTGGGAGGCTAGCGTCAGTTGACAAGAGCCCACATGGTTTTCCCGGGCCTGGACAACCGCTAGCTTCGTTATCCTCGTTGGCGGGCGACAGCCCGCCTGCCTCGTCTGCCTTGCCAGCCGCCGTCCATGCTCCGGGAAAACTCGAAGACCCGCCGGGCGCTCCGGCGCGTTTTTCTCAAGGCAGAGGACGCAGGCAGGCTGGCGCCTGTCAAGGACGATAACGCAGCGAAAGACGGGCCGGCGCGTCCTGCGGGCATGTGTGCCCTTGTCAACTGACGCTAGCATCAGTTGACGCTACAGAATGGAGAGATTATATCACACCTTTATGGGAATTTCCACTGTTTTGAGGCGAGCGCCGGCGCTTTGCAGCGCGGCTTCGAGATTATCATATCCCCGTTGGATGTGTTTTACTCCAAAAATGGTACTTTCCCCCTCGGCCTGCATGGCCCCGAGCACCAGCGCGGCCCCGCCGCGCAGATCCCCGGCGTGCAGGCGCGCCGCGTGCAGCGGCTCCGCGCCCTGCAATCGGACGGTCCGGCCGTCCTGGCTGAGCTTTGCGCCGAGCTTCTGCAGCTCCTGCACATAGAGAAAGCGGTTTTCAAAAATGGTCTCGGTGAAGGAGGTCTTCCCCTGCGCGCCGAGCTGCGCGGCGAGCAGGACCGGCATTGCGTCGGTCGGAAAGCCGGGATAGGGCCGGGCCGTCACCGGGCGGCAGGCCGTCAGAGGCCCCTGCCGGCAGATGGAGATCATGTCATAGCTGCAGCGGATGCGGCAGCCGCACTGCCCGAGCGCTTCGATCACGCCCGCGCAGGACGCCGGTGCAGCGCGGCGGAGCGTGAGCGCGCCGCCGCAGGCGGCGCAGGCGCAGAGATAGGTCGCAGTCTCGATGCGGTCCGGGAGGATGGTGTAGGTCGCGCCGTGCAGCGGGTATCCGCCCTCGATCTCGATCGTTGGGGTCCCGGCGCCGCGGAGATCTGCGCCGCAGGCGCAGAGGAACGCGCCGAGGTCGGCGATCTCCGGCTCACAGGCGGCGTTTTCGATCGTGGTGCAGCCGTCTGCGCCAAGGGCAGCCAGCATGGCGTTTTCCGTCGCGCCGACGCTGGGGCCGGGCAGGCGGAGGCGCGCGCCGTGCAGCCGGTCCGCCCGGCAGCGGACAGTCCCGCCTTCTTCTTCGGCGGACGCGCCGAGAGCGCGGAATGCCTGCAGGTGATAGTCGATGGGGCGCGCGCCGATGGGGCAGCCGCCCGGAAGCGTCAGCGCGGCCGCCCCGGTCCGGGCCAGGAGCGCGCCGAGAAAGAGGCTCGAGGCGCGCATGGAGCCTGCGAGCGCCGGTGGGACGGCGTTTTCCGCAAAGCCGCGCGGATCTATGGAAAGGGTCGAGCCGCTGCGCTCGCAGCTGCAGCCGAGATGGCGCAGGATCTGCAGCGTGTGGGTCACGTCGAGGATATCGGGGCAGTTATGCAGGACGCAGGGCGTCCTGCATAGCAGCGTCGCGGCCAGGATGGGCAGGACGCTGTTTTTCGCACCGTGGACCGTCAGCTCGCCGCAGAGCGGCGGCGACTTGGAAACGAGCAGCGCTGCTGGCATGGGCATTCTCCTTCATACCTTGGATTTTGCCCATCCTATGCGCGCCGGAGGCGCTTCGTGTCAGCCCCGGGCGAGCTCGATCGCGGTCTGGTAGATGCGCTCGGCCGCGTCGACCACGGCCATGCCGCGGGCGGCGGTGCGCATGCCGCCGGTCCGCTCGGGATCCGAGAGGATCGCCTTTGCGGTCTCGTAGAGGCTTCTGCCGTCGCAGTCCGCTTCGCGGACGACGGCGGCCGCGCCCGCGTCTTCGAGCACGCGGGCGTTCTTTTCCTGATGGTTGCCGGTCACGTTCGGGCTCGGCACCATGATGCAGGGCGTGCCGCTGGCGCAGACCTCGGCGATGGTCGCCGCGCCTGCGCGGCAGATGATGAGGTCCGCCGCGGCGAGCACCTGCGGCATGTCATAGATATATTCCCGCATGTCCAGCGCCGGGTGCGCGGCAAGGTCGACGCCCTGCTCTTTGACGTAGTCCGGCATCCAGCGCCAGCCGAAGGAGCCGGTGGCGTGGATGTGATGGAAGGGCGTACCGTCTTCGCATTCGCAGCGCATGAACTGCGCGATCTTCTTGTTCATCTCCCGCGCGCCGAGACTGCCCCAGCACGAGACGATCAAGGGCTCGTCGCCGAGGCCGAGTGCCTGCCGGGCCTGCTGGCGTTTGGCGTAGAGGAATTCCTCCCGCACGGGCGTGCCGGTCAGGAGGACCTTTTCCGGCTCAGGGTAGTGCTGGCGGCTGGCGTCGAAGGAGACCATGATGCGGCTGGCCGTGCGCGCGACGAGCTTCGTGGTGAGGCCCGGGACGGCGTTCGACTCATGCACGCAGGTGGGGATGCCGAGCTTCGCGCCCATCTTGAGCGCGGGGAAGCTGGCGTAGCCGCCGGTACCGACGATGACGTCGGGCTGGAAGTCCTTCAGGATGCGCTTCGTTTTGGCGAACGTCGCGGACATGCGCTGCACGGTCACGAGATTGTGCCAGATGGCGGCGGGGGTCAGCTTTCGCTGGTAGTTGGAGATCTGTACGGTCTGCAGCTCGAAGCCCTCGCGCGGGACGAGCTTGTTTTCCATGCCGTCCTCCGCGCCGATGAAGAGGATCCTGCAGTCCGGCTGGCGCTCGCGGAACATGCGGGCGACCGCGATGGCGGGATAGATATGTCCGCCGGTGCCGCCGCAGGTAAAGACGATGTTCATAGGCTCTCCCCTTTTGCTTTACAGGAGTTTATTGTCGTTCTGCCGGGACACGGCCAGGACGATACCGGCCTCAAACAGCTGCATGAGCAGCGCCGTGCCGCCATAGGAGAAGAACGGGAGCGAAATGCCGGTGGCCGGGAGGAAATTCGTGACGACGCCGATGTTGAGGAAGGTCTGCAGCGCAAAATGCGTGGAGATCCCCGCGGCGAGCAGCGCGCCGAAGCGGTCACGCGCGTGCATGGCGATATAATAGCCGCGCACGATGAGAAGAATGAAGAGCAGGATCACGACGACCGCGCCGACAAAGCCCAGCTCCTCGCAGAGGATGGGGAAAATATAGTCGTTGTGCTCCTCGGGCAGGTACAGATATTTCTGGCGGCTCTTGCCGAGGCCGAGGCCCATGAGGCCGCCGGAGCCGATGGCGTAGAGCGACTGGAGGATCTGGTAGCCGTTGTCCGTTGGGTCGGAGGCCGGGTCGCGCCAGGCGGTGATGCGGCTTCCGGCATAGCCCTGCGTTTTGAGATAGATGAAGGCGAACAGGCCGACGGCGATGCCGCCGAGGGCGAACCATTTGAGCTGCACGCCGCCGAGAAACAGCATGGCGGCCGCGAGGAGCAGCATGATGAGGATGCAGGAGAAATGACGCTCGAGCGCGACCAGGCCGCACAGGACGACCATGATGACGACGAACGGCAGGATGCCGTAGCGGAAGGTCCGCATTTTGTCGCGGTAGGTGGAGATGAGGGCGGAGAAGGTCATGATGATGGCGATCTTCGCCAGCTCGGAGGGCTGGAAGCGGATGCCCGCGACCTCGATCCAGCGCTTGGCGCCGTTGGCCGTGGAGCCGATGATCGGCACGAGCATGAGAAAAAACACCGAGACCAGCAGGATGATGAACGAGGCGCTGCGCCAGAGCTGATAGTTGAGCCGGCTGACAAAGAGCATGCCGGCGATCCCGGCGACGGCGAAGATGGCCTGGCGGGCAAAATAGTAGGTCGAGTTGCCGGTCAGGTAGTACGCGCGGGCGTAGGAGGCCGAGAAGACCATGATCACGCCGATGAGCACGAGCAGGACCGTCAGCGCCAGAAACGGCAGATCCAGCAGTCCGCGCTCGTCAAGCAGGACTTTATCCTTTGTTTTTTCCGGCTGCGGCAGCCGCTCCGGTTCCCCGCCCTGCGGGAGATCATACAGCTGCGTGACGCCGTCCTGACGGCTTGCCATAGGGGGTCGCTCCTTTCCGGGAAAACCGGGTATCAATACCGGTTCATAACGCCAAGATAGGCCAGTACGCACATGACGAGGGTGATGGCGGTGAAGACGAAAACGATCTTCTCCTCTTTCCAGCCGCACAGCTCGAAGTGGTGGTGGATGGGGGTCATTTTGAAGATGCGCTTGCCGTGGGTCAGCTTGAAATACGTGACCTGGAGGATGACGGAGAGCGTCTCGCAGATGTAGATGATGCCGACCAGCATGAGGATCAGCGGCATATCGAGCGCGAATGCCATGCCGCAGACCATGCCGCCGAGGAACAGCGAGCCGGTGTCGCCCATGAAGACTTTGGCCGGATGGAAGTTGTAGCAGAGGAAGGCTGCGAGGCCGCCCGCGACCGTCGCGGGGAGCAGGGCCAGCGTCGTGCGGCCGTAGATATAGGCCGTCGCGGCGAAGAAGACCATGACCGGGATGGTCACGCTGCTCGAAAGGCCGTCGACGCCGTCGGTAAGGTTCACGGCGTTGACGCAGCCGACGATGACAAAGGCCGCGAAGATCATATAGACCGCCGTCGGGATCTCGAGATCGAGGTTCCAGAACGGGATATAGAGGTCGCAGCTGAGGTCGCCGCTCTTTTTGAGCACGAACAGGAAAATGACGGCCACAACGAGCTGCAGCAGGAACTTCTGGCTGGCGGTGAGGCCGAGATTGCGCTTGAGCTTGACCTTGACGAAGTCGTCGGCGAAGCCGACCAGACCATAGCACAGGGCAAGACCCAGGACGTACAGGTGCGTATAGTCGGCGTTTTCCACCATGCTCTTCCAGCCGAAGCCGACCGTGCAGAGGAGGATGGCGGCGATGAACATGATGCCGCCCATGGTCGGCGTACCGGCCTTGGAATTGTGCCACTGCGGGCCGACCTCACGGATGGACTGGCCCGCGTGCAGCGCGCGCAGCATGGGAATAACGAAACGGCCGAACGCAAGCGTCAGCAAAAACGAGACCAGCGTCGCGCCGAGAACGATAAAAAACATTGCATCCATTCTGGATCCCTCCGAGACTCTCTCTTGTAAACTACAGGCCGTGCAGTTACGACTCTTCTTCCTTCAAAAACAGCGACAGGGCCTTTTCCATCCGCATGCCGCGGCTGCCCTTGAACAAGATCACGTCGCCGGGCCGGGCACGCATCTTGAGCATGTGCGCCAGGTCCTCGTGCGTGTCGAAATGCTCGACGAATTTCTGCTTCATGCCGCCGGTGATCGCGCCGGAGACCATGCGCTCGGAATTCGTGCCGTAGGTGTAGAGCATGTCGACCTTCGCCGCGGCGATGCGGCCGATGCGGTAATGCTCCGCAGCCGAGCGGTTGCCGAGCTCGAGCATATCGCCGAGGACGGCGATGCAGCGGCCCTTGGCCCGCGCGCGGAAACCGGCGAGGATATCGAGCGCGGCCTCGGTCGACTCGGGACCGGCGTTGTAGCAGTCCTCGATGATGGTGAAGCCGTCGCGCTCGTAGATCTTCTGGCGCATGCCGGTATTCTGGAAGCCGGAGATCTGCGCCTGGATGGTCTCGGGCGGGATCTTGAGCAGGAGCGCGGCCGTGACAGCGGCCAGCGCGTTATAGACCGTATGGCGGCCCAGCACGGGGACAAACAGCTCAAAGCGGTGGCCGAAGCCGCTGACGACAAAGCGCATGCCGTCTTCGAGCTCCTGAATGTCCGTGGCGAACACGTCGCAGGCGTGATTTTCGATGCCGAAGTAGTATTTCTTGTGGCCGCCGTCCGCACGGACGTTCCACAGCAGGGGCTCGTCACCGTTGAAGACGCCGACGCCGTTTTTCGGCACGCCGCGGAAGATCTCGAGCTTGGCCTGCAGGATGCCCTCGCGGGAGCCCAGGTGCTCGATGTGCATGGTGCCGATGTTGGTGATGATGGCGATATCCGGCCGCGCGATGGAGGTCAGGTAGGCCATCTCGCCGAAGTGGTTCATGCCCATTTCGAGCACGGCGACCTCGGTGTCGTCCGGCATGTCGAGAATGGTCATGGGAAGGCCGAGGTTATTGTTGTGGTTGCCCTCAGTGCGGGCGGTATGGAAGCTGCGCGCGAGCAGGCAGGCCGTCATTTCCTTGGTCGTCGTCTTGCCGACGCTGCCGGTGATGCCGATGACGGTGATCCCGGCGTGCTCACGGTAGGCTGCCGCCAGATCACCGTAGGCGCGGATGGTGTCGGCGACGAGGATGGTGGGGATCGGCGCTTCCACGGGTCTTGCGACCAGCGCGGCCTTCGCGCCGAGGCTCGCGGCCATGGCGACAAAGTCATGGCCGTCGGCCTTCTCGCCCTTGATGGCGACAAAGAGGTCGCCGGGCCGGACTCGGCGGGAGTCGGACTGGACGCCGGTGACGGTAACGGTCTCTGCCTCCGGTGCGACAGTCCCGTGGCAGGCCTCTGCGATTTTCCTGAGTGTCAGTTCTTTCATCTTTCCCTCTCCAAATACGCACGGACGACCTCGCGCTCGTCCAGATGGCGTTTTTCGTGTCCGATCTCCTGATAGGTCTCGTGGCCCTTGCCGCAAAGCACGATGATATCGTCCTTCCGGGCCAAATCCATGGCTCGGAAGATGGCGGCCTCGCGGGTCTCGATGACTTCGTAGGGCATCTCGGCTTCCTGCATCCCGGCCAGGATCTGCCGGAGGATCTTATAGGGGTCTTCTGTGCGGGGATTATCCGAGGTGACGATGCTGAGGTCGGCGAGCTGCGCCGCGATTCTGCCCATGACGGGGCGCTTGAACGGGTCGCGGTCGCCGCCGCAGCCGAAGACCGCGATCACGCGGCCGCGGCAGAAGCCGCGCACGGCTTTTAAGATATTTTCGAGGCTGTCCGGGGTGTGGGAGTAGTCGATGAGGACGGTATAGTCCTTTCCCGGCGTGGGGACGACCTCTACCCTGCCCTTGACGCTCTGCGCGGTCCGCAGAGCGTCGGCGATGGCGGGCAGCGGGATCTCCAGCGCGAGCGCCGCGCCGATGACGCCGAGGGCGTTATAGACGCTGAAGATGCCGGGGATGCCGAGCGTGACCGGCTGCGTCTGCCCGTCGTATTCCGCGTCAAACTCCACGCGGTCAGACAGCAGCTGCAGGTGCTTTGCGCGAAGGCTTGCCGGCTGCTGCGCAGAGTAGGTCAGGCAGCGGCAGGAGGCCTGCGCCAGGATGCGGCCGGCGTAGGCATCGTCCACGTTGACGACGCCGGTCCGGCAGCGGGTAAAGAGCATGGCCTTGGCATCGCAGTAGGTGTCCATGGTCTTGTGGAAGTCGAGGTGGTCCTCGGTGAGGTTCGTGAACACGCCGACGCGGAAGGCGATCTGGTCCGCGCGGTGCAGGACCAGCGCGTGGGACGAGACCTCCATGATGACGTGCGTGCAGCCCGCGGCCTTCATCTCGGCGAACAGCTTCTGCAGCTCGAAGGATTCGGGCGTCGTGCGCTCGGTGTGCAGGATCTCATCGCCGATCATGTTCTGGATGGTGCCGATGAGGCCGACCTTCGCGCCGAGGGTCTTTTCGAGCACGTGCTTGAGCAAGTACGTGCTCGTGGTCTTGCCGTTCGTGCCGGTGATGCCGATCATGCACATGCTGTCCGACGGATGGCCGAACCAGTTCGCGCCGAGCGCGGCCAGCGCCGCGCGCGCGTCGTGGACCAGCACATAGGCAATGTCCGTTTCCGGCTTTTTTTCGCAGACGACGCAGACTGCGCCGTTTTCCATGGCTTTGGGGATATACCTGTGGCCGTCGGTCTGGAAGCCGGAGATCGCGACGAACAGATCGCCGGACGTGACCTGCCGGGAATCGTACTGGACGCCGGTGATGTCCAGATCTTCGTCCGCGTGCAGCTCCAGCACGTCAAGGCCGTGCAGCAGTTCTTTGAGTTTCATAGTGTCCTCCTTAGTCGGATGCGCCCGTGGAAGAGAATTCTACCGTAATTGTAGTACCTCTGTCAACCTCTGTGCCGGGATCGATATCCTGGTAGGCTGCGAGGACATAGACGTCGGTGCGGTCCGTGCCCTTGGCCTGGACGTAGAGGCCCGCGTTCGAGGCCAGGTAGTTGACGTCCGCGACGGAGCAGCCGATGAAATCCGGGACTTCGACGCGCGTCGCCTGCTTCTCCGCGCCCATGTAGAGGATGATCTGCGAATTGCCGGGCACCTGGCTGCCTGCGACGGGAAGCTGGTCAGTCACGACGGAGCCGCTGCCGACCACGCGGTAGGTGATGGTCTTCTCGGCGAGCAGCTCGCCCGCCTCTGTCTCGTCCATGCCGATGACGTCGGGGACGGTAAAGTTGACGCCGCGGATATCCTCAGAGCCGTAGTCCGGCTCGACGCCGAGGTACGGGAGGATGTCGAGGAAGATATCGCGCACGGTCGGCGCAGCCATCAGGCCGCCGGAGATATACATGCCATGGACGGTGTATTTTTCACTGTTTTCCGAATAGGCCGGGGTGTCGAGCGCGACAAGGACGACATATTTCGGGTCGTCGATCGGCGCAACGCCGACGAAGGAGACGATCTTATCCTTGACCTGCTGGCCGTTCTCGTCGTATTCGTCGAGCTTTTCGGATGTGCCGGTCTTGCCGCCGACGCGGTAGCCGGGCGTCCGGGCCGCGGAGGCCGTGCCCTCGGTGACGACCTGCTCCATGAGCGTGCGCATCGTCTCGGAGGTCTGCTGGCTGATGACCTGCCGCAGGACGGTCTTTTCATTTTTCTCTACGGTATTGCCGTCCGCGTCCACGACCTCGCTCACGATATAGGGCTCGAGCACGTAGCCGCCGTTGACGATCGCGGCCACGGCGCGCACGAGCTGCATGGGCGTGATGCGGAAGCTCTGGCCGAAGGAGGAGGTGATGAGGTAGGACCTGCCGTAGTTTGCCGGGTCGTTGAGGTATTTGCGCTCGTAGAACAGGCCGCTGGCCTCGCCGGGCAGGTCGACGCCGGTCTTTTCCATGACGCCGAAGCTCTTGAGATAATCGTAGAACGTGTCGCCGCCCATGCGCAGGCCGATGTGGCCGAAGGCGATGTTGCAGGAGTTGCCGAGGGCCTGGGCGGTCGTCTGCGCGCCGTGACCGGCGGATTTCCAGCAGTTCAGGATCTGCTCACGGCCGGTAAACTTTTCCTGGCCGCCGCAGTAGAACGAGTCGTTCAGCGTGACGGCGCCGGAATCGAGCGCGGAGGCCAGCGTGATGAGCTTGAAGGTCGAGCCGGGCTCATAGCCGTCGGACACGCAGCGGTTGCGCCACTGCGCCATGCGGGCCGCCGCGACGTCCTGCTTGTAGGTCTCGATCGCGGCCTCATAGGCTGCGGAGGCCTCGGGCAGGGCGAGGGCCGCCGCCCGCTCGTTTTCGAGCAGAAGGGCGGTCGTGTCGTCGTAGATCTCCAGATAGTTGTTGGGATCGTAGGAGCCGAGCGTGGCCATGGCCTTGATCTCGCCCGTGTTGACGTCCATGACGATGCAGAACGCGCCGTTTTTGATGTCGTACTTATCGATGGCGTTCTGCAGGTTCTTCTCGACGTAGGCCTGGACGGTCGAGTCGATGGTGGTGATGAGGCTGCTGCCGTCGGAGGCGTCGTAATACTTCTCATATGTATAGAGCATCTCGGAGCCGTAGTTGCCCTTGGAGGTGACGACCTTGCCGGCGGTGCCGGAGAGCTCTTCGTTGTAGTAGGCCTCGAGACCCTCAGAGCCGTTGTTGTCGCTCGAGACGAAGCCGAGCGCCTGCGCGGCGAGGGAGGAATTGGGATAATAGCGCTTGAGATCCGTCTCGAGATACACGCCGGTGATGCTGTTTTCGCTGATGAAGGCGCGGACCTCGTCGGCCAGCTCCTCGGAAATTTTGCGCTTGATGACCTTATAGCGGTACTGCTTGTCGGCGGCCTGCTCATAGACGAAGCTGGGCTCGACGTCGAGGATCTCGCCGAGGCCGCGGGCGATCTGGTCGAGCAGGTTGCTGTTTTCCGGCTGCTTCATCTGCTCGGCGATCTCGTTGGGGTCGATGAAGACCGTCTCGACTGTCGACGACGAGGCCAGCACGTTCATATTTGCGTCGTAGATCACGCCGCGCGTGGCGGTGAGGTTCGTCGAGCGCGTCTGGTTTTTGATGGCCTTCTCGTTGTAATAGTCATGCTCGGTGATCATGAGATGGTAGAGCGTGCCGATGAGCGGAACGAACGCAACGATGCCGCACAGGACCATCAGGACCAGCGTGCGGCGGAGGATGGTGCGGTTTGCCCGCTGGTTCTGCTCCCTGTTTGCCTGCTTCTGCTCCTTGGTGCGCGGCAGGCGGATGATTTTTCTTGCCATGAAACTGCCTTTCTGCTTAAAAAAGGGGCGGTCTGCAAAGACCGCCCCTGTTCGGCCGGATTTCCAACTGGGAGGTTCTGTCCAAGCTTATGCTGCTGTGGGAGTCAAATATGCGGTTTAGGCTGTGGGGTGGAGATACTCGATGAGGCCGAAGATGCTCTGCTGCATGGCGTCGAGGATCTCGCCGAAGACGCTGGTGCGCTGCTGGGTATAGATCTCCGCCTGGTCGGTGCCGGAAAAGCTCACGTAGACGATCTGCTCCGGCTGGCATTTGGTCAGGCCGATCTCGGCCGCGTGCGCCTCGGCCGCGGCAAGGTCGATCTTGGCGTCATATTTGCTCTGCAGCATCAGCTGCTGCTCCTTGAGGTTGGCGAGCTGGTTTTCGAGCTTCGAGACGCTGCTGCTGGCTTCAAACAGCTGCACGTAGCCGAAGATCACGAGGATCATCAGACAGGCGACGGTCAGCATGCCGACGAGCGTGAAGGGCGCGATGGCCGTGCGGGACTTGACGCGGCGATAGGGCTGCTCGCGGACCTGCTCCTCGGGGAGCTCATATTGCCGGGACCGCTCATAGGCCCGGCCGTCTTCGTACTGTCGGGCGGCCTGATCGTTCCAGGCGTAGACGTCGTAGGCTGCGGCGCCGTTGTCTCTATAGAATTTTCTATTGGACTGCGCCATGGCAGCGGACTCCTTTCAGACTCACACGCGCTCTGCGACGCGGAGCTTTGCGCTGCGCGAACGTGGGTTTTCCTCGACCTCCTCGCGCGTGGCGATGATGGGTTTTTTCGTCAGGATCCGGATCTTCGGCTTGCGGCCGCAGACACAGACCGGGAACGACGGCGGGCAGGTACAGCCCTTGGCCGCGTCCTGGAAGACATTTTTGACGATGCGGTCTTCGAGCGAATGGAAGGTGATGACGGCGAGACGGCCGCCGGGCTTCAGATGGTCGATCGCGGCCTCCATGCCCTGGCGGACAGCGCCGAGCTCATCGTTGACGGCGATGCGGATGGCCTGGAAGCTGCGCTTGGCCGGATGCTGCTTTTCCCGGAGGGCGCTGGCCGGCATGGCCGAGCGGATGATATCGACGAGCTCGAGCGTCGTTTCGATGGGGCGGTCGGTCCGCACGCGCTCGATGGCGGCGGCGATCTGCGGGGCGTAGCGCTCCTCGCCGTATTCGTAGAGGATGGATTTGAGTTCTTCGCGCGGCCAGTTGTTGACGATCTCATAGGCGGTCAGCGACTGCTCGCGGTCCATGCGCATGTCGAGCGGCGCGTCGGCCATGTAGGAAAAGCCGCGCTCCGCGTCGTCGAGCTGCGGAGATGAAACGCCCAGATCGAACAGCATCCCGTCGATCCGGTCGAGGCCAAGCGCGGTGAGGATCGCGCCGACGTTTTCAAAATTATCGTGTACCAGCGTCACTTTTTTCGCGTGCCGGTACAGCCGCTTCTTTGCGGCCTCCAGCGCGACCAGATCACGGTCGACGCCGATGAGCCTGCCGGTGGTGAGGTTCCGGCAGATCTGCAGCGAGTGGCCCGCGCCGCCCAGCGTCCCGTCGAGGTAGATCCCGTCGGGTTTGATCGCCAGCGCGTCGATGCACTCGTTCAAAAGCACCGATTGATGTGCAAACTCCATCAGAAGCCCAGTTCCTCCATGACAGCCGCCAGATTCTCCGGGGTCAGCGTCTGACGCTCCAGCTCGTCATATGCCGCGCTGTCCCAGATCTCCGCGTGGCCGCCCTGGCCGATGAAGGTGACTTCATTGGAAAGGCCCGCGTACTGGCGCAGCTCCGCCGGGATCAGGAAGCGGCCCTGCTTATCGGGCTCGCATTTGGCGGCATTGGCAAACAGGAAACGCATCTTCCGCGCCTGAACGATCGGCAGCGCGTTGTATTTATCGAGAATCGCCTGCCAGCCGGACTCCGTATAGACGGAGAGGCAGTGGTCCAGGCCCAGTGTCACATAGAAGGTGTTGCCAAGTTCCTCGCGCAGCTTGGACGGCACGAACAGACGTCCCTTTTCGTCGACAGTGTGCTTGTACTTCCCGAACATCCCTTCGCGCCTCCTTTCGCTCCACTTTACTGAAATTTTGCTCCACTTCGCTCCACTTCAGTAATATAATACGTTCTGTTTACATAAATTGCAACCCTTTTTTGAAAAAATTTTTCGGGGAATGTCTGCCATTTTTCGTGAAAAACCGTCAAATTCCGAATTTTTGAACGTTTGTTTTAAAATCAGGCCGATCCCGCTTCCACCACGGCGGTCCCCTGCTCCCAGCGCACGCGCAGCGCGCGCACGGATGGGTCGCGCAGCAGAAGCTCGGCCGCCGGGCCCTCCACAAGGGTCTGGAGCCTGCGGCGCAGGCTTCTGGCCCCGCCGGGGTCGTGCGCGCAGAGCGCGCCGAGGCGCTCCGGCAGGTCCGGCGCAGCGGTGAGCGTGACGTTCTGCTTCTGCAGGCGTTCGGCAAGCTGGCGCAGCTGCAGGCGGGCGATCGCGCCGAGATCCGCCGCGGTGAGCGGCCGGAAGGTCGTCACGCAGTCGATGCGGCCGAGAAATTCCGGCGAGAACGCCTCGCGCAGGACGGTCTGCGCGCGCACATCCTCGCAGTCCGGCGTGAAGCCGAGGCCGGGTTTGCCGGTCTGCGTGCCGGTCAGGTTCGAGGTCATGACGACGATGGCGTTTTTGAAGCTGACCGTGCGGCCGAGGCTGTCGGTCAGGATGCCGTCGCCGAGCAGCTGCAGCAGGATGCCTGTCACGTCGCGGTGGGCCTTTTCCAGCTCATCGAAAAGCAGGACGCAGTAGGGGCGGCGGCGGACCTTCTCCGTGAGTGTGCCGCCCGTATCGTAGCCGACGTAGCCCGGCGGCGCGCCGAGCAGGCGCGAGACGCTCGACGGCTCCATATACTCCGACATATCCACCCGGATGAGCGCGTCCGGGCTGCCGTAGACGACCTGCGCGAGTTGTTTACATAATTCTGTCTTCCCGACGCCCGTCGGGCCGATCAGCAAAAAGGACGCGGCGGGGCGCGCAGCGTCGGCCAGGCCGGTCCGGCCGCGCAGCACGGCCGTGCAGACGGCGTCGACGGCGGCCTGCTGGCCGATGACGCGCGCCGAGAGCGTCTCGCGCAGCGATAACAGCCGCTCGCGGTCCGACTGGCGCAGGCGTCCGACGGGGATGCCGGTGCGCTCGGCGACGATGGCGGCGATATCCTGCTTGGTCAGGCTCACGGTGTGCTGCGCGCGGCGGGCAGCCAGCTGGCCGCGCACGAGCGTGCGCAGCTCGTCGCGCAGGGCGGCGGCTTTTTCGTACTGGGCATCCGACACAGCCTGCTCGAGCTGCTGCTCGAGCCGCTGGCGGCGCTCGGTATCCTCGGGCGGCTCCGATCCTCCGAGCCAGACGTGGGCCGCGCCCTCGTCGAGCAGGTCGATGGCCTTGTCGGGCAGGAAGCGGTCGGTCAGGTAACGGGTGGAGAAGTCGACGGCGGCCTCGATGGCCTCCTGCGTGATGCGGATGCGGTGGTGGGCCTCGAGGCCGGGACGCAGGGCCTGCAGCATCCGGCAGGCGGTCTCGCGGTCCGGCTCGCGGACCGTCACGGGACGGAAGCGCCGCTCGAGCGCGGCGTCCTTCTCGATAAATTTGCGGTATTCCTCCAGCGTCGTCGCGCCGATCATCTGCAGCTCTCCCCTGCCGAGCGCGGGCTTGAGCAGGTTCGCCGCGTCGATCGCGCCCTCGGCGCTGCCCGCGCCGACGATGGTGTGCATCTCGTCGACAAAGAGGATGACGTTGCCGCAGCGGCGGATCTCCTGCAGAATATCGCGCACGCGCTCTTCAAATTCGCCGCGGTATTTTGTCCCGGCGAGCAGGTTCGCCATGTTGAGGCAGTAGAGCTTTTTGCCGCGCAGCGCCTGCGGCACGTCGCCGCAGGCCAGCCGCTGGGCCAGCGCCTCGACGACGGCAGTCTTGCCGACACCGGGCTCGCCGATGAGCGCGGGGTTGTTTTTGCCGCGGCGGCTGAGCACCTGCATGAGCTGCGCAAGCTCCGCCTCACGGCCGACGACCGGGTCCGTCTGGGCGGCGCGGTCGAGCATGTTTTCACAGTAGAGTTCCAAAAGCTTCAATTCCGATTGTCCTCCCGCCGCCCGCGCGGCATTCTGGATGCGCAGGCGGTCATACGTTTCTGAAAAGACGCAGTTGAGGTCCACGCCGAGCGTCAGCAGCACGCGGGCGGCCGCGTAGCCCTCGTCCCTCGTCAGCGCCAGCAGCAGATGCTCCGGTTGGCACAGAGCCGCGCCGAGGCGCGCGGCCTCCCGCCGGGCGGCGTCGAGCGCACGGGACGCTGCGCCGGACAATCCCGGTCGGCCCGAACGCCGGGCCGGGCGCGGCTGCGTCAGCAGCATGCAGCGCAGGAGCCTGCCCTCCGCCCCCTGGCAGATGAGGATCTTCCCGGCGGAGGAGATCTTCTCCTGCGCCAGGGCGAGCAGCAGATGCTCCGTGCCGGTCACGCCGCTGCCAAGCTCCCGCGCGGCGGATTCCGCGCGGACGAGCACGCAGCTGAGGGCCGCAGAATAGCCCGGTTTTCTCAATAAAACCGCCTCCTTTGCCTGAAGTCTCGACGCGCAGGCGGCGGTTTATACGACGCAGGCGAAAAAAAGCGGACGGTTCGATTTATTTACACATTTTTCATTGCATTTTCGGGAAAGTATGATAGAATGAAGCTACCTTGAAAATGGAGGTGCTTTCAAATGGCACATGTGATCAATGACAACTGTGTAATGTGCGGCACTTGCGCTGACGTCTGTCCTATCGGCTGCATCAGCGAGGGCGACGGCAAGTACGTCATCGACGCCGATCAGTGCGTGGACTGCGGTACCTGCGCTGCGGAATGCCCCAACGACGCGATCTCTGAGGGTTAAGCACATAAACACAAGGGGGTGCTGCACGCAGCACCCCCTGTCTTTTTGATTGGAGCCCATATGGAAGAGGTTTTATTCGGCCGCATCCGCATGACGATCCCAGACGCGCAGTTCCGCGTCAGCACCGACTCGATGGTGCTGGCGGATTTCTGCCGGGATGCCGGCGGGCGCGGGCTGGATCTTGGCTGCGGCTGCGGGACGCTGGGGCTTCTGCTGCTGGGAAGCGGCGCAGCCGGAAGTGTCTGCGGCATCGAGATCCAGCCGGAGGCGGCGCGGCAGGCGGAGAAAAACGCGCGGCGGAACGGTCTTGCAGACCGGTTTTCGGTCGTCTGCGGAGATCTTCGGCAGGCGCACGCGCAGATCCCGGCCGGGAGCTTTGATTTTGCCGTCTCCAATCCGCCGTATTATCCGCCGGGCAGCGGGCGGCTGCGGAAGGAAGACAGCCTTTCGCTCGCGCGCAGCGAGCTCTGCTGCCCGCTCGACGCGCTGTGCGCCGCGGCGGCGCGGGCGCTGCGCTGGGGCGGGCGGCTGTATCTGGTCCACAAGCCGGAGCGGCTGGCCGACCTGATGGTCTTTCTGCGCGCGGCGCGGCTGGAGCCGAAGCGGCTCCGATTCGTCCGCCACAGCGCGGCGAGCGCCGTCAGCCTCGTGCTGCTCGAGGCGCGGCTCGGCGGAAAGCCGGGGCTGCAGATCGAGCCGGAGCTGGTCCTCTACGGGCCGGACGGCAGCGAGTCTGCCGCGTGCAGACGCATTTACCACCGACAGGAGTGAAACGGACATGGCTGGCATGTTATATCTTGTGCCGACGCCCATCGGCAATCTCAGCGACATCTCCCCCCGCTGCCGCCAGACGCTGGCGGAGGCGGATTTCATCGCGGCGGAGGATACCCGCGTGAGTCTGAAGCTCCTGAACCATCTGGAGCTGAAAAAAAGCCTTGTGAGCTACCATGAGCACAACAAGGCGGAAAGCGGCGAAAAGATCCTTGCGCACCTGCTCGCGGGCGAGACGTGCGCGCTGGTGACGGACGCGGGCTCCCCCGCGATCTCCGACCCGGGCGAGGATCTCGTGCGGCTGTGCGCGGAGCACGGCGTGACGGTCTGCGCCATCCCCGGCCCGTGCGCGCTGGTGACGGCGCTGAGTATCTCCGGGCTGCCGACGGGCCGGTTCACGTTCGAGGGCTTTCTGTCCGTCAACAAAAAAAGCCGTCAGGAGCACCTGACGGGCTTGAAGGACGAGACGCGGACGATGATCTTCTACGAGGCGCCGCACAAGCTGCTGGCCACGCTGCAGGATCTTTCCGCGGCGTTCGGCGCAGAGCGACGCATCTCCCTGTGCCGGGAGCTGACGAAGCTCCACGAGGAGGTCCGGCGCACGACGCTGGGCGAGGCCGCGGCCTATTACGCGGAGAATCCGCCCCGGGGCGAGTTCGTGCTCGTCGTGGCCGGCGCGGAGGAGCCGGCGGAGGAGGGCTGTACGTTTGAAGGCGCGCTCGCGCTCGTCCGCGCGCGGATGGACGAAGGGCTCTCGACCAAGGACGCCGTCAAGCAGGTCGCCAAGCTGACCGGCTTTGCGAAAAATCAGCTGTATGACGCGATCTTGAAGGGCTGAACCAAACTGAAAACGCGCCTGTATGCTTTGCAGCATACAGGCGCGTCTTTTTTCTCCGTCAGACAGGAAACCTGTTTCACTCCCGCTTTTTATCCAGCCAGACGATATATTCCAGCACATTCATATCCGGGTCGGCAAAATAGATCCATTGCTCTGAGTTCGGGATTTCATTCGGGCCGTCAAGGATCGTCAGCTCATTTTCCCGCAGCATCTTCAGGACGCTGTCCATATTCTCCGCCTCAAAGCACAGATGCGGACAGAACGGGGGCTCCGGCATCGATGGCCGATACGTCTCATGCTCTGTCTCGATCAGCTCCAGCCGGGCACCGTTGTGATCAAGGAAAGCGTATCTTTCTGCGGCTTTCTCATTTTTTCCGTCAAAAAGAAACCGAAAACCAAGTTTTCCCGTGTAAAACGCAATTGCATCGTCTAGATTTCGTACGCGAAACGCGCCATGATCGTATGCCATTGTTACTATCTCCCGATTAAAAAAAGTTTAATAGAGCAGCGGCCCGCATGAAGTCTCTATTCTGCAGACGCCTGTGCTCTTGCTTTTGCGGCAAAAATCCCGCCGTCGGTCAGGCAGCGGGATCTTTTGCATGGATCTTATTTGCCTGCGCGCAGCTCCTTCATGCAGTTGGCGCAGATGTTCTTGCCGCGGTAATTCTCGACGTTCCGGCCGTCACCGCAGAAGATGCAGGTCGGCTCGTACTTCTTGAGAATAATGGACTCGCCGTCGACATAGATTTCGATAGCGTCCTTCTCCGCGATGTCCAGCGTGCGGCGCAGCTCGATGGGCAGAACGATTCTGCCGAGCTCGTCGACCTTTCTGACGATGCCTGTTGATTTCATTGAATACAACCCCCTAATTTCTTTTCTTCATGCACCAGTACCAGGCCAGCAACGGATGCTGCATGGACATCCGCTGCCCCTCAAGCCATCCCTATTCTACCATCCAATTATGTACAAATTTTGAACAAACTTATTTTTTCTTAACGGAGTTTCAAACATGTTGTTGAACTTTCTTTGGTTTGGTCTGATCCTCCTGTCTGTGTTGGCTGATTTGTGTTCCGGTCAGCCGTTTTCTTCCAGCCAGGCGGCGCTGGCGGGCGCGGCGGCGGGGATCGAGCTGACGCTGTCGCTGGCAGGGCCCATCTGCCTTTGGTCGGCGCTGGCGCGGGCCATGGAGCAGACGGGACTGACCGCATGGCTGTGCCGGGCGCTGCGGCCGGGGCTGCGGCGGCTGTTCCCGGTGTGCGCGGCGGATGAAGAGGGCTTTTCGAGCCTGTGCGGCAATCTGGCCGCGAATCTGCTGGGGCTCGGCAACGCAGCAACGCCGCTCGGCGTGCGCGCGGCGCAGCGGATGCAGGCGCTGTCCGGCGCGGCCCATGCGTCGGACGAGATGTGTCTGCTGGTCGTGATGAACACGGCTTCCCTGCAGCTCATCCCGTCGACGGTCGCCGCCGTGCGCGCAAGGCTCGGCGCGGCGCACGCGTTCGATATCCTCCCGGCGGTGTGGCTGGCGTCCGCCTGCTCCGTCGCGGCGGGGATCCTGGCGGCACGGGGGCTGAAGCGATGCTGGAAAACCTGACGGAGCTGCTCCTGCCCGGGCTGCTGCTGGCCGCGGGCGCGGCGGGGCTGCGGCGGAAGCGGGATGTGTACGGGGATCTTCTGGCCGGGGCGCAGGACGGGCTGCGGCTGCTGGCGACGCTCGCGCCGTCGCTGCTTCTGATGCTGACGGCGGTCACGATGCTGCGGGAAAGCGGGTTTTTCGACTGGCTGACGCCGCTGGCCGCGCCGGTGTTCCGCGTGCTCGGCATCCCGCCGGAGCTTGCGCCGCTGGTGCTCATTCGCCCGCTCAGCGGCAGCGCGGCGCTCGCCGTGGGGACGGAGCTGATGCAGCGCTACGGCGTGGATTCGCTGATCGGGCGGACAGCCGCGGTCATGCTCGGCTCGTCGGAGACAACGTTTTATACCATCAGCGTCTACTTCGGCGCCGCAGGCGTGCGCGGGACGCGCTACGCTGTCCCGGCGGCGCTGATCGCAGATCTCACGGGGTTCTGCATGGCGGCATTGAGCGTACGACTGTTTTTTAGAGGGTGTCTCTGTACATTCCCGGACTTTTCTGCTATAATAGTGAAACTTATGACATGACGAAGGGTGAAACACATGAAATTTCTGATCGATCTGATCTCTGAGCAGCTGTCCGGCGCGTTTGAGAAGGCCGGGTTCGACGCCGCCTATGGCCGGGCCACGCTCTCCAACCGGCCGGACCTGTGCGAATATCAGTGCAACGGCGCGCTGGCCGCGGCGAAGAAATACCACAAGGCGCCGATCCAGATCGCGAACGCCGTGCTCGAAGCGCTGGGCGAAAACGAGATGTTTGCCAGCGCCGAGGCCGTGATGCCGGGCTTTTTGAATCTGAAGATCTCGGATGAGTATCTGGCCGCCTATCTGCGCGGCATGGATGCGGACGCGCACTACGGCGTGCAGAACGATCCGGACGCCTGCACGATCGTGCTGGACTACGGCGGGCCGAACGTGGCAAAGCCCCTGCACGTCGGCCATCTGCGCAGCGCCATCATCGGCGAATCGCTCAAGCGGATCTACCGCTTCTTCGGCAACCATGTGATCGGCGATATCCACCTGGGCGACTGGGGACTGCAGATGGGCCTCATCATGGCGCAGCTGCAGGATGAAAAGCCGGGTCTTCCCTACTTTGACCCGGACTTTTCCGGCGAATATCCCGCCGAAGCGCCGTTCACGATCTCGGAGCTCGAGCGCATCTACCCTGCCGCCAGCGCACGGAGCAAGGAGGACGAAGCCTTCGCCGCCCGCGCACACGAGGAGACCTTCCGCCTGCAGCACGGCGAGCGCGGCGAGCGCGCGCTGTGGCAGCACATCCTGCGTGTCTCCGTCGAAGATCTGAAGCGCAACTATGATAATCTCGGCGTCAGCTTTGACGTCTGGCTCGGCGAGAGCGACGCGCAGAAGTATATCCCGCAGATGCTCGAGACCGTGAAGGCAAAGGGCTTGTGCGTGGAATCCGAGGGCGCGCTGGTCGTGCCGGTGCAGGAGGAGACGGACGCGAAGGAGGTCCCGCCGTGCATCCTGGTCAAGTCCGACGGCGCGACGCTCTACGCCACGACGGACCTGGCCACGATCGTCCAGCGCGAGCAGGATTATCACCCGAAGAAATACATGTATCTGACTGACAAGCGGCAGAATCTGCACTTTGAGCAGATCTTCCGCGTGGCGAAGAAGGCCGGTCTCGTCGGGCCGGAGACTGCGCTCGGGCACATCGGCTTCGGCACGATGAACGGCAAGGACGGCAAGCCCTTCAAGACCCGCGCGGGCGGCGTGATGCGGCTGGAGACGCTGATCGCGGACGTGACGGACTACGTCACGAGCAAGATCAAGGAAAACCAGACCGTCTCCGACGACGAGCTGCCGCAGACGGCGAAGTGCATCGCGATGGCCGCGCTCAAATACGGCGATCTGAGCAACATGCCGACGAAGGATTACGTGTTCGACCTCGACCGGTTCTCCTCGTTCGAGGGCAATACGGGGCCCTATATCCTCTACACCATCGTGCGGATCAAGTCGATCCTGGCCAAATACGGCAAGCCCGTCTCGCCCGCGCAGCTGCTGAGCGCCTGCAGCGCGGAGCAGAAGCAGCTCATGCTGGTGCTCAGCCGGATGGCGGACGCGCTGTGGTCCGCGTACCGCGATTCCGCGCCGAACACGATCTGCGCGTATATCTACGAGCTGGCGACGGCGGCGAATAAGTTCTACCACGACGTGAAGATCCTCACCGAGCCGGATCCGGCCCGGCAGGCCAGCTACGCAGCGCTGATCGATCTGACGCGCGGCGTTCTGGAAACGTGCATCGACCTGCTCGGCTTCTCCGCGCCGGAGCGGATGTGATCGAATAAAACGCATAAGCGCAGCCCCGCGTTCCGGCCGGAACGCGGGGCTTTTGCGATGTAACAGGAAGTCAGAGGAGCTGCCGCCCTGCGGCAGCTCCCCGTCTTCGCCTCCGGCGTGCCGAAGGAAAAGACTCACTTCATGTTCCGCTCGTAGGACTCGATCATTTTCTTGACCATCTGGCCGCCGACGGAGCCGGCTTCGCGGGAGGTCAGGTCGCCGTTGTAGCCGTTCTTGAGGTTGACGCCGACTTCAGAGGCGGCTTCCATCTTGAACTTGTCCATTGCGTCGCGGGCTTCCGGGACGTTGATGTTGGAAGAATTACGGTTCGTCATGTTGTTGCATCTCCTTGTTTGTTTTCGGGAAATCATCTCTCGATTTCCTTCACCCGTAGTTTTTCCGCCTCCGCGCCCATTATGAATGCCAATTCGCGGCGGGAATTCCAGAAAAAACGGGGTCCGTGCGAAAAGACATTGTGACGGGATACTTTGTATAAGTGAGGATGTCTTATGCTTTCACTTTCTACAAATCTTTATGTGAATTTTCACTATTTTCACTTGTTTCATGTGAAAATAGTGGTATAATAAAAATAACCAACACGGAGGTGTGATTGATGCAGTACGAAAACGAGCGCATGGAATATAAATCTCAACTGACAGAAGATATTTACAAGGAAGTCATCGCCTTTACGAATACGGGCGGCGGCGTCATTTATATCGGCATTGACGATCAGGGCAATGTGACCGGCATTGACAATGTGGACGAGACCTACACGCGGCTGACGAATGGCATCCGCGACGCCATTCAGCCGGACGTGACGATGTTTGTGCGCTATGTGCTGCAGGAGAACAAGGTCATCCGCATTGAAGTCGGTGAGGGCAGCTATAAGCCGTATTATCTGAAGGGCAAAGGACTGAAGCCCGCTGGCGTTTACGTCCGGCAGGGCGCGACGAGTGTGCAGGCATCGCCGGAGCAGATCCGGCAGATGATCAAAGATTCGGACGGCGACGTGTTTGAAGAAATGCGCACCGTGCGGCAGGATCTGACCTTTGACGAAGCAGCGGCTGCGTTCAAGCGGTACAAGGTGGATTTTTCAGAAGACAAGTACATTGCGCTGGGGCTTCGGAACATTCACGACGATCAGTACACCAATCTGGCGCTGCTTCTGTCCGACCAGTGCCAACACACGACGAAAATCGCGGTGTTCAACGATGAATCCTGTACAGAGTTCCGGGACAGCAAGGAGTTTGGCGGATCGATCTTCAAGCAGTTTGAAAACTCGATCAACTATCTGGCGCTGTGCAACAGGACAGTCTCTACCATCAAGGGCGTCGTCCGTACGGATAAACAGGACTATCCCGAGGAAGCCATCCGCGAAGCGCTGCTCAATGCGCTGGTGCATCGGGACTACAGCTTCAGCGGCAGCATTATCATCAACGTGAACGACAGCAAAATGGAGTTTATTTCTCTGGGCGGTCTCCTGCCCGGTCTTTCCACGGAGGATATCCGTCTCGGCGTTTCTCAGCCGAGGAATAAGAAGCTGGCGGAGATTTTTCACCGCCTGCGCCTGATTGAAAGCTACGGCACCGGCATCCGCCGCATTTTCAAGCTCTACGCAAGCTGCCCCGTCCAGCCCAGCATCGAGGCAACGACAAATGCATTTAGAATCGTGCTGCCGAACATGAACGCCGTTTCTGCGGGCGCAGAAATTGCGGCAGAATCAAAGCCCGCCGCGCCGGTCATTACGCCGCAGATGAAAATCGTTCTGGACTACCTCAAGGAATACGGTGAAATGCGCGACGAGGAGTTGCAGGAGCTGCTGCATATCAAAAAGACCAGAGCCTATCTGCTGACCCGCCAGATGAGCGAGGAAGGGCTGATCGAGGTCGTCGGCAGAGGGGCGGAGAAGAAGTATAGATTGAAGTAACGAGGAGGTGCGCTATGGCACTGGAAAATAAATTGGGGCTGACGAGTTCTGCAGACCTTGCGCGGGAGGAGGAACGGATCAGCAAGAAAAAGGCCGTGTGGCTGTTTGAAAGCGGCACGCTGGACAAGCTGTCTGTCGGCACATTCGCATCGCTCAAGGCGATTCACAAGGCGCTTTTTGAAGACATTTATGACTTCGCAGGCAAGCTTCGCACGGTAAATTTGGCGAAAGGCAATTTCCGTTTTGCGCCGCTCATGTATCTGGAAGCGGCGCTGACCAACATCGAGAAAATGCCGCAGAGTACATTCGATGAAATCATCGAAAAGTATGTGGAAATGAACGTCGCTCACCCGTTCCGCGAGGGTAATGGGCGCAGTATGCGCATCTGGCTCGATTTGATGCTGAAAAACGGTATCGGACAGGTCGTGGATTGGAGCAAGGTCGATAAGGAGGACTATCTGCTTGCCATGGAGCGCAGCCCGATTAAGGACGTGGAGATCAAGGTGCTGCTGAAAGCCGCGCTGACGGATGACGTGGATAGCCGTGAGGTCTTTATGAAGGGCATTGACCACAGCTATTATTACGAGGGGTATACGACATTTAAGGCAGAAGAACTGTAATGCCTTTTAGGAACTCATCGGTTTAACAATAGCTAGAATTTTGATATATTTTATAAAAAACGATAGTTCAGAATGGAGTAACGTCATATGGAATTGAAATCGCTATTTTGCCCAAACTGTGGTGCAGCCTTGGAAATTGAAGACGGGCTTGATACATTTTTCTGTAAATACTGCGGACATAAGATACTACTTCAAGGTCAAAGCAAGGCGGCGTATGATGCAAAAGTGCGAGTCAAGCACATGGCCCATGAAGAAAGGCTACAAGAAAAACGAGATGCTCAAGAACGATATCGCATGGAGTTTAAGCAAAAAGATGAGCACCACACAATGGCCGTTGTATTTGGCATTTTTGGAATAATTATTGTAATATGCATAATTGGTTCTATTATAGGCAACGTCGAAGCAAGGAAGCAGGATCGAGAATTGCAGGCAATCGTTGATCAGATAATGGTTGATATAGAGAATGAAGATTATACAGATGCTCATGTAAAAGCCAACTCATTGTATTGGAATGACAGTTGGACATCAAAGGGCGAAGACAAGTGGAATGCAATACGCGAGGAAATCATCAGTCAGATTGAGGAGGCCGAGAAAAAATCTACCGAAAATACTACAAATTCATCTGAAGATAATGAGGATAGCGGTAGCTTATGGAATTGGTTCCGCTGACAAATGCCGTCACTACTTGCTTTGACGCAGCATTGATAATCTTGCCAAAACGTTGAATGATTGCTATAAAACGTCCACATTACTGCATGACGATGTAGGTAATTAAAAAGGGCAGGCTCAATGTTTGAACCTGTCCTTTAACTTTTTATTATACTTCTTGCATCGTATTCGCTTACACCACCAACGCTGCTATGTACCGCACCTCAACCGCA
>OLYC01000479.1_pt1 | contig 32870 bp, 30 predicted proteins | sample 1674271 | NCBI WGS metagenome assembly OLYC01 (sample SAMEA103958154, study PRJEB25191) | human gut metagenome
CGCCAACCTTAGAGCGTAGCGGTTCCGAGCACCGAGTAGGGCGGTTTCCTCCCTCGCTCCTGAGGAGAGAGGGCAGGGGTGAGAGGTGGAGCCTTCCTTAACGGTAAGAAAGGACGGGTAGGTTTTCGAAAAATAACACTATAATGATGAAAAATTTCAAAGATATAACAGTAGCAGTAGCCGGTACAGGCTATGTCGGTCTGAGCATAGCAACCCTGTTATCTCAGCACCATCATGTAACAGCAGTAGATGTAATCCCAGAGAAGGTGGAGAAACTCAACAATAAGATTTCTCCAATCCAGGACGATTACATCCGAAAAGTATTGTTATATCGCCGCAGCTTAGGCAAGGAAATCCGATTGTATGAATGCAAGAACTGCGTGGTTCATGCAGCCGATGAAAGCAAGGTGGTAGTTCAAGGCTTGGATGGCTATATCGTTGCCGAGAAGAATGGACAGCTGCTTGTTTGCTCTTTGAAAGAAGAACAGAGAATTAAAGAATTTGGAAAGTAATATATGTCAAATCAAACATCAGACAACAACAAACGAATAGCGAAAAATACATTGCTGTTGTATGTGCGAATGCTCTTTACAATGGCTGTAAGTCTTTTTACATCACGAGTGATATTGAATACACTTGGTGTTGAGGATTATGGTATTAATAATGTGGTTGGAGGAATCGTAACCATGTTCTCTGTACTGAGTGGTTCTCTCTCATCATCTATCAGTCGTTTTATTACATTCGAATTAGGCAAAGGTAACATTGAAAGGCTAAAGACGATTTTCTCTACAGGTGTGAATATACAGTTAGGAATGTCTGTATTGATAATCATCATAGCCGAAGCCGTTGGTATTTGGTTCTTAAATGCCAAGATGAATATACCAACTGATAGAATGGTTGCTGCCAACTGGGTATTCCAATGCGCTATCCTCACATTTGTACTCAATCTTTTGAGTGTGCCTTATAATGCAGCTATCATTGCTCATGAAAAGATGTCGGCTTTTGCATATATCAGTGTCGTTGAAGTCTCATTGAAATTGATCATTGTTTATATGCTTATGATTTCGCCCTTCGATAGATTGGAAACCTATGCTGTTTTATTACTCTTAGTGGGAGCTGTTATCCGATTCATTTATGGCTATTATTGTAAACGCCATTTTGAAGAATGTACTTATCATTTTGTCTTTGACAAACCGGTTTTGAAAGAGATGACAGGATTTGCTGGATGGAATTTCTTGGGTAATGGTGCTTATATGCTTAATACGCAAGGTGTAAATATTCTCATGAACCTGTATTTTGGTGTCGCTGTAAATGCAGCACGAGGCATAGCAACACAAGTTGATGCAGCCTTGAAACAATTTGTTAATAACTTCACCACAGCAGTTAATCCTCAGATTACTAAGTCGTATGCTCAAGGTGATTTGGCTTATATGCATAAGCTTGTATGTCGTAGTGCAAAGTTCTCTGCGTTCTTAATGTTGTTTTTTGCGATACCAATCTTGTTGGAAACGCAGAGTATTCTAACAATATGGCTAAAAACGGTTCCGGAGTATGCTGCGATATTTCTACAATTAATAATTATTTCATCCTTTGTAGATACGGTCCTTGCTAATTCTTTGGTGACTTCGATGTTTGCAACAGGTAATATAAAAAGATACCAAATCATAGTTACAACAATAGGATGTCTTGTGTTTCCATTCTCATGGATAGCATTTCAATTAGGATTCCAACCTGAAATCGCTTATGTTCTATACTTTATCATTTATACAGTCTTACTTGGAGTACGACTATACCTATTGAAAGATATGGTGAAACTTCCTGTAATGATGTATGTTCGTGAAGTCTTATATCGAGTATTGCCTGTCATGATTATCTGTTTTATTATACCAATGATGATACGTTATTCTATGCAGGAAGGCTGGATGAGATTGATATTGCTTTGTTTGGTTAGTACTATAGTTACGGCTGTCGTAGAATACAGTATAGGCTTAACTAAAAATGAGCGTAAGTTTATTGTAGGTAAAATAAATAACAAAAATATAAAGGATAAATATCTTAAGATGAAAGAGTTACTAACTAAAATGGGGGGGGTAAAAACCGATAATTTTTACCAATATCCTTGTGCTTTCTGTTTGTGTTATAACAAACAAGTGATGAACAATAAACAGGAGGCATGGCGATGAAGATATACAATTTGAGAATAGAGCGCAAAGAGGGTATGTCATACTTGATTTGCGATATGGAAGCTAAGTTCACAGATGTTAAGACCGTTTGGTATTCTGTTCATCAGGAATATGAAGACTGGTTAAATACTGATGTATATGACTCATTTTTGATTGCAGCTTTGTATCCTGCAATGTTCTATAAAGAGGATATCATTATTGAAGGTAATGTTTCAGAACGTTTGTTCTTCAATGTAAAGAACTATGTTCAAGACATTATTCGAGCTTTTCATCCAGAGTTCAGAAAGGCAAATGTAAAGGTTCAGGGCTTTTCAAATCCACATCAAATTGCTAAGAATGTGGGTACTGGATTCTCTGCAGGAGTAGATTCTTTCTCTACCATTTATGATCATTTGGAACGGGAGTCTGATGAAAACTATAAGATATCATCTTTATTCTTTTTCAATGTAGGTTCACATGGAGGAGGCGGTGAGATTGCCCGTCAGCGTTTTTTGAAACGATTTAACTATCTGAAATCATTCCCTGAAAGCAAAGGCTTACCTTATATTGGAGTAGATTCCAACTTGTTTGATTTCTATTTGAAGCCATGGGAATATCAGGCGGGAGCATTCCTGCGTGCATCAGCTATTTTGTTGTTCCAAAGAAAGGTATCCAAGTATTTTGCATCTGGTTCCAATTCATATTGGGAATTGATGTATTTTCCTTTCTCTAAGAGAACGGAGTATATGGAAGTGACCTTTTATGATGTATATGTTAATACGCTGCTCTCTACTGAATGTACAGAGATTATTGATGATGGTAATCAATATAGCAGAACACAGAAGACAGAGTTGATTGCAGATTATCCACCTGCACACCAATATTTGAATGTATGTGTTGATCATGCTGATGATTATCTTTCTGCTCAGAACTGTTCTATCTGCTCTAAGTGTTTGAGAACATTGATTACTTTGGAGTCGTTGAATAAGTTGGAGGCATTTTCAAAGGTATTTGATATAGAGAAATATAAGAAGATAAGTTATAAATACAAGTGTGAGTGCCGTTTGTTATATGATACAGACGAATATGCCAAGGATAATGTAGATTTTGCCATAGCTCATGGCAATTCAATTCCATCCTATGCAGAGGCTAGACTTTACCTTCTTCCTTCTCATGCAAAACATTTTGCAGGTAGAGTGTTGAGGAAGATGGCAAAAATAACTCATTTGAGATAAGAACGTATATGGCTTTAGATAGTGCTTCAAACAATAAGCGTATAGCTAAGAATACGGTTCTTCTCTATTTTCGAATGTTTGTGATGATGGCTGTCGGCTTGTTTACAAGCCGCGTCATCCTCGATGCTTTAGGAGCATCAGATTATGGTATCTATAATGTAGTTGGAGGTTTGGTTACCATGTTCTCTGTCTTGACAGGAGCTATGTCTGTGGCCACAAGCCGATTCCTAACCTTTGCTTTAGGTGTCGGAGATAGAGAGCAGTTGAGAAAGACTTTCGTAACAGCAGTCAATATCCATTTATTGATAGCTGCTGCTATGATTGTCATTGCAGAGGTTGCGGGTATTTGGTTTTTGAACAATAAACTTAACATTCCTACTGAACGTATGGAGGCAGCCAATATTGTGTTGCAATTTTCCATCGCTACCTTTGTAATCAACCTTATCAACGTACCCTACACATCATCAATCATCTCTCATGAGCGTATGGGTATTTATGCCTATTTTACGTTATATGATGTGTTTGTCAAGTTACTCATAGTTTATGCATTATATGTATCACCTATTGACCGACTGGTGATTTATGCGCTTTTACTGTGTTTGGCAAATTTGACGACACAGATTATTTATTGGATATATTGTAAGCGAAAGTTTGAGGAATGCAGATATTCCTTCTGTATGGATAAGACCTTACTGAAGAAGATGTTTGGTTTTATCGGATGGGCCTTTTGGGGCAATGCTGCAGTAGTGGCCAAAGACCAGGGGATGACCTTGTTGTTAAACATATTCTGTGGAACACTTGTAAATGCAGCTCAGGGTGTGGCAAATCAGGTAAATGCGATGGTCAATCGCTTTGTCACTAACTTCATGACAGCTGTAGAACCACAAATCACAAAGCAATATGCAGCCGGTGAATATGAGTCAATGAATAAGCTCATCATTCGCAGTACCAAGTTTTCTGCTTTTCTCATGCTTCTGTTGATAGTACCTATTATTGTGAATATAGATGATCTCTTAGGATTATGGTTGGTAGAAGTTCCTCTTCATACAAGTAGCTTTGTTTCACTCATTCTCTTTTATTCCTTTGTAGATTGCTTTACCACAGGATTGATAACGGGAATCTTGGCAAATGGAAAGATAAAGATATATGAGATAGCATTGACTATCATATATGCTGTAAATATAGCATGTGCTTATGTAATCTTAAAGTTAGGTATGTCTCCTGAGGCTCTTTACGGCCTGCTTATCTTCTTTAAGGTAATTGTGTTTATTACTCAATTAATACTTGGTAGAAGAATGTTCGCCCTTCCGTTAAGTGTCTATATCCGTTCGATGTTAAGATATGTTTTGCCGGTATTGGCATTGGGTATTATACTGATTTTCATTCCTTGGCATCTGTTTGATAATATTATTGCTAGAATGGCGAGTTCTGTAGTTATCGTAGAAACAATTCTGTTGTCATCGGTAATGCTTATAGGTTTAGAGAATAATGAACGAGCTTTTATATATAATAAGGTGAAAGAAATAACCAAAAAGATAAAGAAATAATGGGAATAAAATCTAAGTTGAAGCATACGATTTCTTTTTTGCTTCATGGTGAGGCCAAGCCTATTTACGCCAATATTCACTATCTTGCCCCAAACGAACATTTAAAGGGCAAAAAGATAGTCATAACTGGTGGAGGTAGAGGCTTGGGATTTGCAATGGCAAAGAAATTCGTATCTGAAGGAGCTAAGGTCTTGATAGCTGGACGTAATGAACAGACTTTGAAACAGAGTGCATCAGAAATCAATTGCCTATATCTGCCTTTGGATGTTCAGGATACAACGTCATTTAAGGAGTTTATCGACAAAGCCGATCAAATGTTAGGAGGTCTTAATTGCTTGGTCAACAATGCTGGTATATCACTCCATGAGGAAGGATTCTTAGCAGTTTCGCCTAAGCAGTTCGATTCGCAGGTTGATACGAATTTGAAAGGATGCTTCTTCTTAACCCAGGCTTTCATTGAAAAATGTACTGAAACTCATCTAGAAGGAACTAAGAATATTCTCTTTACTTCATCTGAAACTAGCATGACGGTTGATGAGCGGCCTTATGGCTTGACGAAAGCAGCATTGAATAGTTTGGTACAAGGTTTGGCATATCGTTATGTCAACGAAAATTTCCGTATCAATGCTGTAGCTCCTGGTGTTACCGTATCAGATATGGTCGGTGGAGATGCCAATGGTGATTTGCGTTATGGTAATATTACTCATCGCTATTACCTACCAGAAGAAGTTGCAGAAGTAGCATCCTTCCTTCTCTCTGATGCCTCAAATTGCTTGAACGGGCAGATATTGGTATGCAATGAGGGAAAAACAATTAATGCACGTTGGAAATAAATTAAAAACATGGAATCAAAATTTAAATATACCAATGAACGGAATGTTCAAATCGTTATAGCTCTGTTGAAGGCTCATGGTATTCATCGAGTGATAGCTTCACCTGGAACTACCAATATGACCTTTGTGGTTAGTATCGAAAATGACCCATGGTTTCAGATATGGTCATCTGTAGATGAACGAAGTGCAGCCTATTTGGCTTGTGGCATGGCTGCGGAGACTGGCGAACCTGTGGCTATCAGCTGTACGGGAGCGACAGCTTCCCGAAACTATATGCCAGGATTGACGGAGGCATATTATCGCAAACTACCAGTTCTTGCTATTACCTCAACTAGAGGTAATCACAAAGTCGGTCATTTGATCGATCAGCAAATCGATCGTCGAAACATACCAAATGACATCGCTATGGAAAGTGTAACCATACCAAAGGTTAAAGATTCAGAAGATGAACGTTATTGTGAGATAGAGGCAAACAAGGCTATGCTGGCTTTGACATTGAATGGCGGTGGCCCTGCACATATCAATATGTACACAAGATATAGTAAGGATTTTAGTGTTAAAGAATTGCCACACGCAAATGCGATTTATCGTCATACTGTTTTTGAAAAGAAATGGCCAGAACTTCCACAAGATGGAAAAATCATGGTTAGAATAGGTTCTCATACAGATTTTTCTGAGGAGTTAACCCAGGCAGTGGATGCATTCTGTGCAACTTATGATGCTATTGTTTGTTGTGATCATACCAGTGGATATCGTGGCAAATATGAAGTACATTCACAAATACTTTGTGCTCAAAAACAGTGGGCATCACCATTAACAAAAACAAACTTAAGTATTCATATAGGTGAGGTTTCGGGTGATGGATTTATTTGTTCTGCCAATCATGTATGGCGAGTTAACCCTGATGGTGCTCTTCGTGATACTTTTGGAAAGTTGCGTCGGGTTTTCATGATGCCAGAGATTGAATTCTTTAAGCACTATGCTAAGGAAGCAGCTTCTCATCATGAATATTTGGATAGCTTGAATCAGGAAATTGAGAGTGTAAAAGCGCAAATCCCTGAGTTGCCATTTAGTAATATTTGGATGGCACAGCACATGGTTGATAAAGTTCCTGCAGGTAGTGAAATCCATTTTGGTATTTATCATAGTCTTCGTTCTTGGAACTTCTTTAAACTCCCTGCTGGTATTCAGGCAAAATGCAATGTAGGTGGATTTGGTATTGATGGCGGTGTCTCAACAATGATGGGAGCATCATTTGTTCATCCTGATAAGTTGTTTGTTGGCGTGTTTGGTGATTTGGCTTTCTTCTATGATATGAATGTAGTTGGTAATCGTCATGTAGGGAATAATGTCCGCATTATGCTTATCAATAATGGTAAGGGCAATGAGTTCCGAAATTATCGTCATCCTTGTGCATTCCTGGGAGAAGAGGCTGATGAATTTGTTGCAGCAGCTGGTCATTACGGTAATAAATCTCATAAATTAGTAAAGGATTATGCAACAGATTTGGGATATGAGTATCTAAGTGCAAGTAATAAGGAAGAATTCTTGGCGGTTATAGATAAGTTTTTATTACCAGATAAAACAGACCGTTCTATATTGTTTGAAGTCTTCACAGAGACGGATGATGAAAGCAATGCTTTGGAAATGCTTTGCAATGTTGTTTCTGATCCAAAATATATTGCCAAAAAAGCAATTAAAGGAGCAGTAAAACAAGTTTTAGGTGATACTGGTGTAAAAGTGATTAAGTCTGCTTTAGGTAAGTAAATGAATCTCTCTAGCATATATTTTATACAGGCAAAAGCATCGAATCAGTCATGTTTATTCTCATTCTAAAATATATACTCATAGCATTGTGTCTGGCATATGTAACCCATGTGTTTTCTAAGAAGAAAGAAGTAATGCTTGACGTGAAAAGGCATGTATTGGAAAAGAGACTGAAATTATATGCCTCATTACACAAGTTGATCCATCATAACTCTCTGTTCATTGCGCCACCAGCATTGATGGAGCAATATTACTGGAGTTTGATAGACGGCATGCCTTTTCGCATTGGGGATCAAAAGATGGAATATGTCTCTTATTTCAGTTCTTATGAGAAATTGAATGAATATTGTATGTTGATTAAAGAGCAATCTTCTCAAACTTTGTTCTGGCCTAAGGATATAGAAGCTACTTTAGATTCTGTTAATGAATGGAACGATAATGTATTGAGTCTTCTTACAGCATTTAAAATGATGGAAGAAGAAAACATGTCTTTAAATGATGAGAAAAGAAAAGAGCATCTTGATTTAGCTTGCCAGATTTTTGGAATAGCATTGCAGCACGACATTGAATATATTAGTGACCATTTGAAAAGTATGTTGGCAGATAGATTGCAAATGCCAAATTTACTGAATCTGTTTAAGGTTTCTTTTGTTGATAAATGTAGGTTATGGCTTTTTGAACGTCATATAGATAAAGCTGATCTCTATAAGCATGGCGCATCGTTGGTGGTTCTTCTCTTGTTTGTTCATATAAAGGATGAATATACTAGAGATGAATATGATAATCTGCCAGAACACGACAGAGATTCTATTATGAAAAGATTTCATACTTCTATAATAAAATATTTGCCTCATGATTGATACGTTAAATCAAATAGTTAACGAGATAAATTCATTGCCTGAGTATTTCGGAAAAGGAATTTTGGAATTAATTATCCTCATCGTAGGTGGTATAGTAGTAGGTTGGATAACTTCCACCTATTTTGCACAAAGAGCTGCTGAGTCTGAAGTGAAAGGGGATATTATGAAGAAGAAGTTGGATATTTATGATGCTCTGGTAATAAAACTTGAAGCGATACTGCAACAGGTGGTATTGCCACACAATATTATCAATATCGCGGTTTCTGATATCAAAGAAAATGATATTCCTCTGGAGTATGTTCCACAATATCCGGTTTTAAATGTATTTCAGACTGGAGATAAACTGAAAGAAACCGTTTTGGATATAGACAGCTTTATTAGTACCAACAGAATCTATTTCGAAAAGGGGCTATATGAAAAGTTGCAGTTCTTTCAAAATTATATTGTCATTTTCAATCGTTTGATAGTGATGTATCAGGAACATTTTATAGATAGCCATATTCCTTTAGATAATAAGAACGTTAAAATGTTTGAGAATATGACGGCTATAGAACTGGGGCTTATATTTCAAGATGAACTTTCGGAAGAAATAGAATCTGTGTATGATGAAATACGAGATAGTATCAATCATATCAAGTTTAAGGTGCAGTCTAAACCAGATCATTCTGAAAAGCGTTTAGGAAATAAAGGTGAAATTATTCAACAGATGTTGGATATGAAAATTATGACAGAACGTGAAAAGATACAGAAACTTATAGCATTGAATATAGCCAAGGCCATGGCTGTAGAAAAAGGAAAGAAATAGTAACGATGATTGTGGACAATATATATTGGGGATTTGATCAGTCAGCCTGGGAAGATATATTCTCATTGTTGAAGGTCTTGTTGCCCGGTCTCTTTATGGCTTTCTTTGGTGCCTATTATCAGACACGAAAGAAAAAGGAGATAGCTCTTAAAGTAGGTATTACCCGGTTGAGGATTGATGCATATGAAGATATTGCTGCAACATTCAGCAAATTAGCAGAGCAAGTATCACCAACCTTATCTGATGATGCTAAGATTAAGGAAATCTTAAGTTTTTATGACTATATCGATTTAAATACTGATTACAGTTCAATCATTGGAACCGAAAAAAGGTTTGATTCTTTTTATCATGCTATTTGTGACAAAGTAGATGAGAATGACATTTATCTTGATTACAAAGTACACAAGCAATGTACTGGTTCAATAGCAATCTTCACACACATGAAAACTATTCTGGATGCGTATTGTGACACTATGCGTGTTCTGGAAGAGGAAGGCAAGAATGATAGAAAACTACAAGATAAGATAGATTTTGGTTATCGTTTGGCAGCTGTATTAATGAAAAATGAGATTAATAAAGGTTTCATATTAGTTGAGGATATTATAGCTGGGCAGATAAATGGTGTTCGGGTGAATTATCGAAAATATCGCATAAGAAAGATTGCCTATAAGTTCTTTGAGCCAATCATGCGTTGGGCTGATAGTTATATGTCTGATGAAACTTGGAGAGGTTGTCTTAGCAGAAAGATTCTTTTTAGAGTTCTAGGTGATAGATTATCACTTGTATCAAAGCTGGCAATATTCGTGGAAACATTAGCATATATTCATGTTTCTGATCAATATTCGCCAGGTGCTTATTTCACGATGGACGAAGATTCTAGGATAAAAGTTTCTTCTGATTTCTTTAGCAGTTTCTATTTTCAATTACATCATAATAGGTAAATTATCGTTTGAAAAATAAATGTAACAGTTGGCAGTTTTAAAATCTGCTGAGGTACAAATAATGATTTAAAGAAGTGATATTATATAAACTGATATGGGACTCAAAATACGAAAAGTAAAGTTTTTAGATGAAGTTCAGTTTGGAGATTTGGAATTAGATTTCTTGAATTCACAAACTAGACTTCCTTATCAAAACATAGTCTTTGTTGGTGATAACGGTGTCGGTAAAACAAATCTTTTGAGGTTTATCAAAGAGATTATTAGTTCTCCAACTCGTTCTTATATATACCGACATATAGAGTATGAATTGAGTGGCAGAGTTTGTCGGTTTGAGCGATTACCCGATGATGCTGAGCACAATCACAGATATCAGCTATATGATGCCGAAACGAATAGTATATTTTTGATAAACACAATATATGATGATTATCCAGATGGATTAAGACCACCTTCTGAGGGAATTATAATGTCTTATTCTAATAATGATCATTTTGAACAAAAAAATGATGATTTTTCATCTGTGATAGATCGTCTAGTAAATTTACAGAATGAAGATAGTATCAATTATGCTTATTACAATATTAAGCATGATGATGCACCATTGAGGTGGTCAGAGTTCTTCCAGAGGTCTAAAATGAAGACTTTTGCTGATTCTTTTAATGCTTTCTTTGAAGATATGGAGTATTTTGGAATGGGATTCTCTGACCGGCATGAAAAGGTAATAGGTTTCACAAAATACGGAAAGCAGATAAATACGCAGAGTTTAAGCTCTGGTGAAAAGCAAATTATAGAAAGAACAGTTCCTATATTGGAAATAATGACGGAACAAAAAGATAATTTACTGTTTATTGATGAACCAGAGATGAGTTTGCATCCTAAGTGGCAAGAAAAGGTTCACTCATATTTTAAGCAGCTGTTTACTGATACTAGTGGTATTCAGCAGAACCAAATCTTTATGGCTTCTCATTCAAGTGCTTTCCTCAAAAAAGCTTTGATGGATGAAACATCTTTAGTAGTTCGCCTGATTAATCATGATGGTAGAGTAGAAGCTCAGAGAATAGAGCATCCTACATATTTGTCTGATGTCACTTTTGCAGAGGTTAATTATCTAGTCTTTGATATTGTTTCAGCAGAATACCATAATCAGTTGTACTGTCAAATTCAGAACAGGTATAATCTCTCAAAGGTTAAGGTCTGTGATGAATATATATATCATCATCAATCATTTATCTCCAATCTGCATCAGAAAACTTCTGGCTATGGACGTGTTCAGTATAATACAATATGTTCTTATATAAGAAATGCCATCAATCATTTTGACAATGGTCATACATATACTGAAGATGAATTGCGTTGTTCGATTCAACTCATGCAAGAGATTCTGAGGTGATGGATATCATTAAATTAAATCTTTATATTATTGAGTAGCATAAAAAATAATTGCAAGATTTAGTAAAGGTGCAGAAGGTGTTATAAAGCATACTTATGGTGAATAGTGAGTTCAAGATTGAATAAACGAAATAATAACTTATAGAGTCTCAGACATGCAAACTGTCATGAGCAATTTTATTAAGCTACTTTTCTGCTTGGGGCAGGGAGCATGCTGAGACTCATTTTAATGAGATATAAAACGCGATGAAAATAGGAATATTAACGCTACCTTTAAATTCAAATTATGGTGGTGTGCTACAAGCCTTTGCCCTCCAAACGATATTGAATCGTATGGGGCATGACGTTTCTGAAATAGAGTTGAAGAAAAATCTCAGGTGGCAATACCCGCCTTTATGGAAGATTCCACTAAGTTTTGGAAAGAGATTTCTATTCAAATATATTGTAAGACGCAAGAATCAAAAAATTCTTTTAGAAAGATATGAACGAAAGATATATCCTCTTCTGGTTCATGATATTCTTGAGTTTATATCGAAGTATATAAAACAATTTAAGGTAGATAAGTTCATAGACTGTAAAGGGAAATTTGATGCTTTCGTCTGTGGAAGCGATCAAATTTGGAGATATAAATATTATCCTTTATTTGAGGGTGATATTGCCAATGTTTATTTAAAGTTTCTTGGTGATGAATCATGTAAGAGAATCGCTTATGCCGCTTCGTTTGGAACAGACAATTGGGAATATCCTGCGAAAGAAACTGCAGAATGTAAAAACTGGATTCAAAAGTTTGATGCAGTATCTGTTAGAGAAAACACAGGCGTCAAGTTATGTTCTACTTATTATGATATAAAAGCTAAACATGTCCTTGATCCAACGATGCTTTTATCAAAAGAAGACTATGTTGCTTTGATAGAGAAATCTGATGTGCCGAAAAGCAAAGGTAATTTGTTCTGTTATATTTTAGATAATACGGATGAAAAGATGAATGTTGTAAAGAATATAGAGAAGCAACGACATTTATCCTCTTTCTTTATGAATGGAGATTGTGGTAATTGGACAGAAGATTTAGAAAAGAGAATCCAACCTCCGGTTGAAAGCTGGCTTCGAGCTTTCTATGATTCCGAATTTATTGTTACTGATTCTTTTCATGCATGCGTGTTCTCAATTTTGTTTCATAAGCAGTTTTTAGTAATTGGAAATAAAGAAAGAGGGTTGGCGCGCATTTACTCATTACTTTCTATGTTTGGTTTAGAAGATAGGTTAACTTCTGATACAGGTTTAGATATAAATAGAATGAAAACAATTGATTATGATCGGGTTGATGAAATTCTAGCCAAACATAGGGAAGAGTCTCGAACATTCTTGATACAGGCTCTAACATCATAATAAGAGTATATATGGAAAATCAAACTTTTAGTATTATAGTTCCGGTTTATAACGTGAAACAGTATTTAGAGAATTGCATCAACAGTGTACTCAATCAGAGCTTTCGGAATTTTCAACTAATACTAGTTGATGATGGAAGTAAAGATTCTTCTGGAGATATATGTGATAGGTTCGCTCAAAAAGATAGTCGTGTCAAGGTTATACATAAACCGAATGCGGGTGTTAGTGCTGCAAGAAATACTGGTATAGATATAGCTACTGGGCAATTTATTTGTTTCATCGATTCTGATGATTGGATTGAGAGTGAGTACCTTCAGAAGATTGTTGATGAAATTTATGATTTTGATATTTTGTTCTTTGGTTCTGTTTGGCATTACGAAGATGGATGTTCACGTTCTTTAAGCCTTCAAAATTCAGAATATAAGAAAGATATATATACGGGCATTTTTCATTTGCTGGAGAATGATATTGATATCAACTATTTTGGTTTCACTTGGAATAAGGTTTTCCGTAGGGATATTATAGAGCAATATAGAATCCGTTTTATCGAGAATCTGGCTATCAGTGAAGATGAGGTGTTTACTTTGAACTATTGTAATCACATTAAATCCATGAAGATTATTGACGTTCCACTTTATCATTATCTTTGGAAATCGCAAGGTCTCACACATAAGAAACGACAAAATGAGGAATGGATATTATTAGCATATCACTTCCGAAAACTGACAAAGGAAATTCAAAATAACGAACTTTCTCTTTATTATAAAAATAGGGTGGCTGGAATCTTTAATAATGCAGCATGGTCTTGTACCAATCCTTTTGGTTTGATGAAGGGAGAGTTGAGAATGATAAAATATTGTATTAAGAACCATGTTCCACTTCCTGTTAAATCTATTGGAAGAGAATTTTTAAATAAGATTATATGAAAAAATACGATTATTTGATAGTTGGCTCAGGGTTATTCGGAGCCACATTTGCACATCTTGCTCACAAGCAGGGTAAGAAGTGCTTGGTGATAGATAAGCGTTCTCACTTAGGTGGTAACATCTATTGTGAGAACATCGAGGGTATCAACGTGCATAAGTATGGTGCACATATATTCCATACTTCTAACAAAAAGGTGTGGGACTTTGTAAACTCTATCGTTGAGTTTAACCGCTATACCAACTCGCCAGTAGCTAACTATAAGGGCAAGCTCTATAATCTGCCTTTCAATATGAACACCTTCTATCAGATGTGGGGTGTAACCACGCCAGAGGAAGCGCAGGCTAAGATTGATGAGCAGAAGGCGGAAGCTGTGGCTCGAATGAAAGCTGATGGTGTAACAGAGCCACGTAACTTAGAGGAGCAGGCTCAGGTGTTGATAGGAAAAGACATTTATGAGAAACTTATCAAAGGGTATACTGAGAAGCAGTGGGGTAGAAAGTGTACAGAACTTCCTGCTTTCATTATCAAGCGTCTGCCTGTTCGTCTCATCTTCGATAATAACTACTTCAATGATAAGTATCAGGGAATCCCTGTTGGTGGTTATAACAAACTCATTGATGGCTTGCTTGAAGGAGTAGAGACAAAAACAAATGTAGATTTCTTTGAAAACCGCCCTTATTGGGAGGGTATCGCTGACAAAATAGTGTTCACTGGCAAGATAGATGAATTCTATAATTACCAGTTTGGTAAACTAAACTATCGTACAGTACGATTTGAGACGGAGATTATTGATAAACCAAATTATCAGGGCAATGCAGTTGTGAACTATACCGAGCGTGAAGTTCCTTACACTCGTGTTATTGAGCATAAGCACTTCGAGATGTTTGGTCAGGATGTGTATGAATGTCCAAAGACCGTCATTTCGAAAGAGTATTCCACAGAGTGGAAGGATGGCATGGAGCCATACTATCCTGTGAATGACAAGCAGAACTCTGAGCTATATGCCAAGTACAAAGGACTGGCTGATAAGGAAGAGGATGTCATCTTCGGTGGTCGTCTAGCGGAATACAAATACTACGATATGGCTCCGATTATCGAGAAGGTGCTGGAGAGGTTCTAAAAAGAAAATACTAAGTTTGATGTCTTGTATGAAAACTAATGAGGAGTTGCATGGTTTGAAATAATCTAAAGACAAATGGCTTTGTTCTATGATATGAGCGTTAGGCTTTATGGTTTTTTTGTCATGTTTCTTTGTGCTTTGTTGTTGATACAATCTTTGTGCATTTTATACAAAAGTAGAAATGGATAAAGGATTAGCTTTGTTGGATAGATGGAAGGAATTTATCAAAAAGAAAGTATAACAGTGTAATTCTAAAGATATAGAGTTAATTAATAATATATTTTTCAATAGGCTGATTGCCTTCAGCTTTTTTATAAGCTACTTTTCGGCTGTTGGCATGAAGCCTACTGATTAAAAAAAAGACAATAATCGATATGGAAAAGATATTAACAATAGTAATTCCTTCGTACAATATGCAAGACTATCTTCGCTGATGTCTTGATTCCTTGATTGTACCAGAGGAACAAATGCAGCACTTAAAAGTGCTTGTTGTAAATGATGGCAGCAAGGATAATTTTTCTGTTATATGTCACGATTTTCTTGTCTAATTTTACTATTCCTAGATGAAAAGCTTAGAAGATTAGTTTTCAATCTCTTCTCCAATAGATGTAGTTTATATTGCTCACCTATTTCATATTATGTCGTCAAATAAAAATAAAGTTATGTCGAAAAAAATACATACAATCATTTTATATTTGTTTACGTTTACATTGTTACTTGAATGTAATTCTGTTTATTTTGTAAATGACCGAAAAGTAAGTCAAGCTGTACTCTTGTCTTCGATATTATTATTATTATGTTTATTAATAAGCTGTAAAATCAAGTCTTCATTAAAACCGATAGCGCCATTTTGCTGTTTTTTATATATAGCATGGGCTTTAATTATGTACTTTAATGGAACTGGAGATAATGGTTATATATTGAAATTCTTTGGATTTCTTCCTATGGTAACACTTTATCTAGCATTTGGAGGATTTGACCGTTTTCGGGAGTTACTTCATTGCCTTGTAAATTTAATGTTATTCATATCATGTATATCGTTGTTTTTTTATTTGTTTGGTACTGTATTGAAGCTATTACCAAGTACTAATGTTGTTTATACAGATTGGAGTGGTACTTTTTTCCCAACCTGGTACAATGTTTATTATGAAGCCCAGCCATTTAGAAATTGTGGTATTTATCCCGAAGCTCCTATGTTTAATTATACTTTAGTAATAGCACTTTTGAGCGAATATTTTGTTATGCATAGGAATAAATGGAAAATTATAATTCTTGTGACTACAATTTTAACGTCAACTTCAACAACAGGTCAGTTTGTTTTATTAGCTTTAGTATTTATTCATGTTTTAGGAAAATTTCATAATGGTAGTCTGTCACAACAGCAAACAGCTATTATTATGTTCATTTGTGTTTTAACTACAATATTATTAATATATGTAGGCAACACTATAATGGAAATGAAAAGTCAAACGTCTTCCTATGAAGTAAGATTAGAGTATATAAACAAGGCTTTAAACGTGTTTTTTAATAATGTTTGGTTAGGTAGTGGATATGGTAAAAATCTATTTGGAAGTAGTAATTCTTTATTTGTATTAATGGCAGATGGTGGATTATTTATGATGGCATTTTATGGTTACTCTTTACTATTATGGCCGTTTGTTCAAATTGCTAAAAAACAATATAGATTGGCTATAATGTATCTTTTGTATTTCTGTGTCTTCTCAATCACCATAATCCTTTATACGGAATTATCCTTATTAATAATAGCATATCCTTTGAGCCGGATATTAGAATTAAAAAAGAAAGTTATTTTATTAAAATAGAATACATATTCAAAATAATACATTTTGTAAATTAATATTTAAATTTCAACTTATGATTTTATTAAGTATAATTGTTCCAACCTATAATATGGAAAAGTATCTGGCTCGATGCTTAAATTCTGTAATTGTGGGTAATGAAAGTCGACACGATTTTGAGATTTTAGTCGTTAATGATGGAAGCAAAGATCATTCTTTGAAAATTGCAGAGCAGTTTAAAGACAAATATCCAAATATTATTCGTGTTATAGATAAGCCAAATGGTAATTATGGTTCGTGTATTAATTGCGGCTTAAAAAAGGCTGTTGGTAAGTATTTTCGAATTTTGGATGCAGATGATACATTTTCAAACGTTGCTTTATCTGATTTTTTAGATAAACTGTCTCATTCCAACGAGGATATGATTATTTCTAATTTTATATATAAATATGATTTAACAAATCAGCATAACAGAATCGCTCCGCAGGGTATAACTTTTGACAAAACGTATCATTCCTTTGATTTTTCTGTTGATAATTATGAAGTCTTGTCTATGCATGCCGTTACATATAAAACTTCTTTATTGGCAGATATTCAATTGTATCTAGATGAGGGAGTTAGTTATACGGACTTGGAGTATGTATATTTCCCTTTGAAATATATTAAATCTCTGAAGTTTATAAACTGTGATTTGTACGAATATCATATTGGTCGTGAGGGTCAGACAGTAAACCCGATCAATCAAGTAAAAAGTTATAAGAGTTTATTAGTTGTATCCAAGCGTCTCGTAGATGATTTTGCATCAGATTATAATAAGAGTAACAGCGTCTTGCGCAATAATCAAAAGGTTGCAATTAATAAGATAATTTATGCCACATTCAAAATCGGTTTGGTGTATTGTGAAAAAAATAAAGAAAATAATGAAATTTTAAAGACTATTTATAAAAAATTAAAGGAGACAGACATTAGTACATTATGGCTAAAAAAGAAAAAGATTAAACCTTTGGTTTGTATTTGGTCCGTTACTGGGATATATTTCAACTTTTTAAATGGAAAGTTTAATCATATTTTAGGAAAAGCATGAATATTGTATTGACTTTTGATGATTCTTATGTACAACATGCATCTGTTTTGATTGCTTCAGTATGTTCAAATAATGATGGGTTAATCAATTTTTTTATTATTTCTGATTACATTTCGGAGCAAAATGTTAAGCATATAAACGAGCTTGTTTATGCATATAAAAATAGTGTGACGTTTATAATGTTGGACAAACATAGTCTTGAAAAGTTTCCTATTGGTGAAGGAACAGCAAATACTTATGTTTCTCTAGCAACTTATTATCGCCTCTTGATTCCGGATTTAATTCCTTTAGAAATTAATAAGGTCATTTATTTAGATTGTGACATTGTTGTAAATGGTGACTTATCTGATTTGTGGAACTATGATGTTTCTAAAGTTTGCTTGGCAGCATTGGAAGAGCAACCATCTTTATGTTGTTCTGGATGTAAGAGATTAAAGTACGACCAGCAATACTCATATTTTAATGCAGGGGTGCTTTTGTTGAATCTTGAAAATATAAGGAAAAAGTGTACATTTAATAATTTTACGACTTATATAAGAGAACATCATAAGGATATATTGTTTCATGATCAAGATGTATTGAATAAATTTTTCCATGCTAGTAAAAAGTTCATTCCATTAAAGTATAACGTTATGGATGTTTGCTTGCTCAAAAAGGCTAATATTTCCAAACTTTATAGGCATGAAGTGGAAGATATATACAGGCCAATAATTATACATTATTCTGGTCCAATAAAACCATGGCATAAGGAATGTAGAAATCCGTATAAAAGCCTGTACTATAATTATCTGCAGATTACTTTCTGGAAAAATTACCAGCCTCTAAAGAAATATACTACCCTAAAGGATGTTATGGTGTTTCGTCTCAAAGATTTCATAAAGTTTGTTTTGGAAGCATTACATATTCACTATTATTCATACATAAAGATCTAAAGTAAATGAGAATAACAATAGATTGTCGAATGTGGGGTAAGAATTTTGGAGGTATTGGTAGATATGTTCAAGAAATCGTTCTTGAGTTACTGAGAATCGAAAAATGGGATTTTACTCTAATTGTAGCAGATAAAAAAGTTCGTAAAGAGATAGAAATAGCTTCTGACAACCTATCTGCTCACCTTTCTCTAATTATTTGCAATGCCAAGATGTTTACGGTATCTGAACAGGTTGAGTTACCTAAAGTGATTCCTTCATGTGATATCTTTTGGTCTCCATATATGAATGTTCCTTTTCTGCCTTGCAAGGCGAAATTTAGAGTGGTAACACTTCATGATGTATTTCATTTGGCTAATCCGCAGTATTATAGCTTTATGAAGAGAGTTATGATAAAGCCATTTTATTATTTCTCTTCCTATAAGAGCGATATGATACTGACGGTTTCGAATTTTTCAAAGAGTGAAATTGCAAGAACTTGTGGAGTGAATACAGCAAATAAAACCGTAGCCGTTTATAATGGATGTGATATAGATGTAAAGCAAGTGCATGAATCTCTTGTCTCCTTCAAGTATATTCTTTTTGTGGGTAGTGTAAAACCTCATAAAAACTTAAAAAATGCTCTATTAGGTTTTTCTCTAATGAACAATAAAGACTACAAGTTTGTGATTGTAGGCAAAAAAGAAGGTTTTATTACAGGGGATAAGGAGGTCTTTGGTATTGTAGATAACTTAAATAAAGATACTGAAAGGGTAATCTTTACTGGTAATATATCTGATGAAGAACTCTATTCGTGGTATAAAGGGGCTACTGCCTTGGTACAGCCATCATTTTACGAAGGTTTCGGTTTGCCTGTTGTAGAAGCTATGAAATTTAAGCTGCCTATAGCTTGTTCTGATATTCCTGTATTCAGAGAAATAGGTAAGAATCTTGTTTCTTATTTTAATCCTTATTCTCCTGATTCTGTTGCTGAATGTTTAGATAAGGTTGTTCTTATGCCTAAAAAAGATTATCCTAATTGGATTTCTTGGAAAGAAACTGCAAATCAAATAGCTGTTGAGTTTGAAAAACTGGCATCGAAATAGTTTATGTATAACGATATTCAAATTATAATCATGGCCGGCGGCGTAGGCAGCCGCTTCTGGCCAATGTCAACCCCCGATTACCCAAAGCAGTTCATTGATGTGATGGGTGTCGGCCGTTCCCTCATTCAATTGACAGTAGATAGATTGAAGCCAATCTGTCCTGTCGAAAACATGTGGGTAGTGACAAACGAGAAATACATCAGCATTGTCAAGGAGCAAATCCCTGACATGCCAGTAGATAACATATTATCAGAGCCGGAGGCTCGTAATACCGCTCCATGTATTGCTTATGCCTGCTGGAAGATCCAGAAGAAGCATCCTGATGCCAACATCGTGGTAACACCATCCGATGCCCTGGTCATTAATACCTCGGAGTATCAGCGAGTACTCAGCAAGGCATTGAGCTATACTTCCGATAAGAACGCCATCGTTACGATCGGTATCAAGCCAAGCCGCCCAGAAACTGGTTATGGCTATATCGCTGCAGCAGAGCCAACATCCGTAGATGAAATCTATAAGGTAGAGGCTTTCAAGGAAAAGCCAAACCTGGAGACAGCCGAGCAATACCTTGCCGCTGGCAATTACTATTGGAATGCCGGAATCTTCGTTTGGAACATTGATACCATCAGTAAGGCAATCCGAACCTTCCAGCCAAATCTTGCCAGCATCATGGATGAGATGGCTCCTTCTTTCTATACCGAACACGAGAAAGAGGTAGTCGGCAGACTCTTCCCAACCTGTGAGAAGATAAGCATTGACTATGCCGTGATGGAGAAGTCGAAGGAAATCTATACCTTGCCAGCTGAGTTTGGCTGGAGCGACTTAGGTAGCTGGGGCAGCCTCCGTACCTTGCTTTCACAGGATAAGGCAGGCAATGCCAAGGTCGGCAAAGACATCCACTTGTATGAATGCAAGAACTGTGTGGTTCATGCAGCTGATGAAAGTAAGGTAGTAGTTCAAGGCTTGGATGGCTATATCGTTGCCGAGAAGAATGGACAACTGCTTGTTTGCTCTTTGAAGGAAGAACAGAGAATTAAAGAGTTTGGAAAATAATGTAATGAATCTCAATTAATGATATATGAAAGTTGCAATTGTACAAGAATGGCTTGTCACAGTCGGTGGCTCTGACAAGGTTGTTAAAGCAATTCTGGATGTTTTTCCAGATGCTGATATATATACATTGGTAGCAAAAAAAGAGGTATGTGATGAACTTGGTATTCCATGGGAAAAGGTTCATACTTCCTTTATTCAGAAGATGCCTTTGGGAACAAAGAAGCATCGTGCCTATCTTCCTCTGTTTCCTTTTGCCATTGAACAATTCAATCTGAGAGGATATGATGTTGTCATCTCTTCTTCTCATTGTGTGGCGAAAGGAGTGTTGACCAAGGCTGACCAGTTGCATATCTGTTATTGTCATAGTCCTATCAGATATTGTTGGGATATGTATAATGAGTATCTGGAAGAATCGCATTTGGATAAGGGATTTAAGAGTTGGTTAGTTCGTCTCATGCTTCATCCTATCCGTCAGTTTGATGCCATTGCAGGAAGTCGTGTGGATTATTATATCAGTAATTCTGATTATGTGGGTCAGCGTATCAGAAAGACATATAGAAGAAAAGCTACGACAATCCATCCTAACATTGATATCTCCAATTTTGAATTATGCAATGATAAACAGGAATATTATCTAGCTAGTAGTAGATTAGTAGCTTATAAGAAGATTGATACCATCATCGAAGCTTTTAATCAGATGCCTGATAAGAAACTGGTTGTGATAGGTGGCGGTCCAAATTTGGAGGCTTATCGTAAACTGGCTAAGGATAATGTGACAGTGATGGGGTATCAGCCATTTGATGTGTTAAAAGACAAAATGCAGCATGCCAAGGCTTTTGTCTTTGCAGCTGATGAGGATTTTGGTATGATTCCTATCGAGGCTCAGAGTTGTGGTACACCTGTTATTGCGTATGGTCATGGTGGTTCACTAGAGACAGTAAACGGTGGCAAGACTGGCTTGTTCTTTTATGAGCAGACTCCTGAAGCAATAGTTGAAGCCGTCAATAAGTTTGAGGCAATGGGATCACAACCATTCGCTCCTGCTGATTGTCGTCAATGGGCTGAAGGTTTCTCAGAAAAGAGATTCAAAAGAGAAATTAAGGAGTTCGTTGAAGAGAAATACGAGGAATTTAAGAAGAACGGAATAAATATTGATTAATGAATTATTGTGCAAACGAGAGCAAAACAAGTTTGCTTGATTTTGCCGAGTGCAGCCAATAATCTATAAAACATAGTTTTATGAACTATATTATCACTGGCGGTACCGGTTTCATCGGTACCCATCTTACAAATTTGCTCAAGGAGCGTTATCCAAACGCCCAAGTATATAACCTCGATATCGTTAAGCCTGGTACTCCTAATCCGGTAGTAAAGGATTACAAGCCAGCTTTGCGTGATGGTCAGAAGTTGCAGTCAACTTTCATCGAGTATGACATCCGCAAGCCTATCGAGAACTTGCCATTTACTCCTACTGAGGACGATGTGATTTTCAACTTTGCTGCAGTTCATCGTACTCCTGGTCATGAAGATCATGAGTATTTCGAGACGAATATCCGTGGTGCTGAGAATGTGGTGGCGTTTGCTGAGAAGTGGAATATCAAGAAGATTGTGTTTACTTCAAGTATCGCACCATACGGAGCTGCTGAAGAGTTGAAGAAGGAGACTACTTTGCCAACTCCTAATACTGCATACGGTATCTCTAAGTTGGTGGCTGAGAAGATTCATGAGAAGTGGCAGAATGGTGATGCTGCTCATCGGCAGCTCACTATCGTTCGCCCTGGTGTGGTATTTGGAAAGGGTGAGAATGGTAACTTCACCAGATTGTATTGGGCTATCCGTGGTCATAAGTTTGCTTATCCAGGTAGAAAGGATACCATCAAGGCTTGTATCTATGTAAAGGAATTGGTTCGCTTCATGCTGTATCGCTTGGAACATCATGAACATGGTGTTGAGTTGTATAACTGTTGTTTCGAGCCTGCTTATACCATTCAGCATATCGTGGAGGCCATGAAGAAAGTAACAGGATTGTCTCAGTTTGTGCCTGATATTCCTAACTGGGTTATCATGCCTATGGCTAGAGCTGCCATGCTTCTTGGCTCTCCAATGGGTATCTGTCCTGCGAGAGTGAAGAAACTCCAGATTTCTACTAATATCTGTGGTGAGAAGTTGAAGAACTGCGGTTATCAGTTTAAGTGGAGCTTTGAGGAAGCGCTTGCTGACTGGTTCGAGGATAATGACAGAAAATATCTGAAATAAGAAATGATAAAAACATCAGCAATCCTTTTGTTCTTAAATTATTGCCTTGGCAAGAAGGTGGATATGAGTATGGTCGTCGCCAAAATAGATTGGCGACAACTATACACCTTTGCTTCTAGGCAAGCTCTTCTTGGCTTTTGTTTTGATGGTATCGAGAGATTGACGAAAGAATTTTCTGAAGAGCTAAAGCAAAATCCTATGGGAAGGGACTTGCTGATGGCCTGGATGGGTAAGGCGCAACAGATTCGCCGACAAAACATGAAGGTGAATGTGGTTGCAAGCAAACTCTATTCTATGCTCAGAGAGGATGGTCTTAGGTGCTGCATTCTGAAAGGACAAGGGAATGCCTTGATGTATCCGAATGCATATTCCCGAAATCCTGGGATATAGATGTTTGGGTGAATGCAAGCCGTGAACAGATAACGGAATATGCCAAGAAGCATTTTATGATAGGTGATGATATAAGGTATCATCATTTGGAGACGACTTTGGACGGTGTGCCAGTGGAGCTGCATTTCTTCCCTGGTATAATGAATAATCCTATCTATAATGCACGTTTGCAGAAGTGGTTCAAGCGGAATGCGGATCTGCAATGCTCAAATGTTGTTAGCCAGCCAGATGGTATTGGAGAAATTGCTATACCAACGACGGCTTTCAATGTGGTTTATCAGCTGACGCATCTGTATCACCATTTCTTTGATGAAGGGATTGGAATGAGGCAAATCATTGATTACTACTATGTAGTGAATAATTATCTTTCGAATCCCTCCGTCTCCCTTTCCAAAGGGAGCTCCACCTCTCACCCAAGCCCTCTCTCCTCAGAAGAGAGGGATGTAACCGCCCTCCGGTGCTCAGAACCGCTACGCTCTAAGGATGGCGGGGCATCAAAGCCCTCGCCAAATTGTGCGGGATGGGACCGCCTTTCTATAGAGGGAGATAATTCTGTTGGTTCTACTTCTGTTACTTCTTCTGCCTCTACTGCTTTAGTTGTGGTGCAGAGAGAATTGAAGTATTTGGGATTGTGGAAGTTTGCGGGGGCGGTGATGTATGTGCTGCATGAGGCATTGGGCCTATCAGAGGAGAAGATGATCGTTCCGATGGATGAAAAGCGAGGAAAGTTGTTGCTGGCAGAGATTCTTGAGGGCGGCTACTTTGGACGTCACTTCACCAAATATGGGCATTTCACCCAACAAGGAATGGCAAAGAAATACTTCCTGAAGATATGGAGAAATATGCACTTCGTGCGATATTATCCTGCCGAGGCTTTAAGTGAACCAATCTTCAGAACATGGCATTTCCTCTGGAGGATGAAGAACAAGGAATAATAGATTTACGGGCGAACGGCTCTCTCTTCCATTTTTTGAGCTACTTTTCGAGGGTGGATCTTAGTTGCCCGTTTTTCTTCTTTAAACATAACATTGCTATGATACTTTGTGTGGTGGAATGTAGCGGTACCTTATCTCTCGTTGCGTTCTTCGCTTTGTATCTGGGAGAGAGAATCACGTCTCCGACTATCTTCTCTCTTGCATTGAGGGATGCGGGGACAAAGACCAAACTTGCCTCTTCATTGCTTATCATGACAATAGTGGGTGGAGCGGTTGCTCCGGTAATCATGGGGTATATTGCGGATACAACGGGCTGTATGGCGATTGCCTTTCTTATACCGCTAGTTTGTTATGGGATGATTGGAGGGTATGCGCTATCGAATCGCCACGTTCCTCTTTAAATAAGATTAGCTGCACTCGGCAATTTGAAAGCAAACTTTCATTGCGCTCATTTGCAAAATCTTTAGATAAAAGGAGGATTTTTCGAAAATCACCCCGTCCCTCTTTACCCTTAAAGAGGGCTCCACCTCTCATCTCGGTCTTCTCCCCTCAGGGAAGAAGAGGGAAACCGCCCTACTCGGTGCTCGTAACCGCTTCGCTCTAAGGTTGGCGGGGCATCAAAGCCCTCGCCATGTTATGCGGGATGGGACCGCCTGGGGGAACTCTACTTTTTACAATGTTAATTATCGGCTTTCTTAAATTATGGAATTAAAACGTGCTTTTATAGAAACGAAGATAAAAGAGTGGAATGATTTGTTTCTGTTAAATCAGAAATTTATGTCAAACTTTATATTTCGTGGACAAGCTAATTCAGAATGGTCGTTAAGGACTTCGCTTGAAAGGTTGATAGAGAACCATCATCCAACACCTTCACGTGACAAAGCTCTTTATTATATCTACGAGTCTGAGATGATCAAAGAGTTTAAATGGAAATTTCCTAGTTATGAGAAAAATCTAATTCCTAAGGATGGTGAATTGATAGAATGGTTGTCTATCATGCAACATTTTGGTGCACCAACTAGATTATTAGATTTTTCCCAATCTATGTATGTTGCTCTTTTTATGGCAATGGACAATTCCTTTTATGATAATTTTTCAATTTGGTGTATTAACAAAGACGAATTAAATTTGCCTATTTTTCAAAAGTATATTAAAGGAAATCAGGTTAATACAGTATCTATGGATGCATTAGATGATATGGTATATAGTATGGCTAATGATTCTATTGCAAATCAACAAGTGCGAATTGATCGTATTGCGAGACCAAAATACTTATTTATGGTTAGACCAAGGATATGCAATGAGCGTATAAGCCGTCAACAAGGTTTGTTCTTGGTACCATCCACGGTTAATGTTCCTTTTGAGGAAATTTTAAAAAGATATTATAATGAAGAAAACCATTTTATGGTTGATATTGATGATTTGAAAAATTGGTCTTATGAGAAAACCCTCTCTCAGCAAGCTATTTCTGTACTGAAAATAAATATCGGTAAGGAAGATAAACTCAGGTTGACAAAGGCTTTGCATCAAATGAATATTACCTCGGAAACAATGTATCCAGGATTGGATGGTCTTGCAAAATCAGTGGGTAGATTACGAGAAGGATTAGGTGATTATAAAGATTGATAATTATGGAGTTAAATGATATTCTTGCAAAATATGAATCGGAAGGGTATTTCGAGTTCTATGATTTGTCTTCTGACCTAGGTAAATTATCCTCTGAAGATAATTCTTTGGCAGTTAAGGCAGAATGTTTAGCCATGGCTTTTTCTGAAGGCGGTCATAATGATTGGGAAACTTTTTATGGACCAACGATTACATGGACTGTAAAAAGTACAGGTGAATTAGTTTATTCTCCTGATAAGAAAGAGATAACAAAGGAAATTCTTGAATATTGGTACAATCGAACAGAAGAGACTAGTAATCCACTGCTGAAAATGCGATATACAGGTTTACTGTGGGATTTTAGTAAGAATATAACAGGTAAAGAGGCAGATTTTAAAACTGTTAAGTTGGTATTTATCCGTTCTGTTTTTGATATTATAAAAAAGGATAAACTACAACATTGTATGACTGGCTTGGTTTATTTGAACACAGCTATTGAAAGAGCTATAAGTTTAAGACAGTCAGAGCTCATAAATGAAGGTATGAAATTGCTCCTTTGCTATGTATCCAAATATGCTGATGATTCAAAGCCTGGAATATGGGCAGAGCCCCTTTCTCTCTTGACTAAGCATAATAAGGCTTTGGCTGATTTCGAAATGGAAATCGTACAAGATAACAGGGATAGGTTGGAGCGGTTGTTTAATCTTTGTAAAGAGAAAGGTTGCATTACTGATTCATATGCTCATGTTCTTTTGGATGAGGCAGAATTGTTAGCTGATTATTATAAAAATAAAAAGCAACAAGATTGCATACTTGAGGTTTTGGATAAAGCTTTAGTAGGTATACATTTTTCTTTTAAGCTGAAAGGAGCAATGTGGGCGCAAACTATGTTGCAGAAAATGCAAGATGTTTTTAGGAAGTTTAATTTTGATAAGCAGGCTAATTATTTGTATCCGGAAATACAAGATTTAGGTTCTACTGTATTTGAAGAAATGACTCCTAAAGAATATTCTGTTCCTATTGATGGAAAAGTGTTTGATGATTATTTGGAAAAGGTTACATCGGGTTCAATAAAAGAGATCTTAGATGCATATACAATAGAATATTTACCTAATATGGCTGTTGAAATAGAGCGCCAAAAGAAGGAAAAGGAATTAGCACCTTTGTTGGATATGACTCATACTGTTATTTATGATTGGACAGGTATGCCAATTTCTCATTTGGGTTCGGGAAAAAATGCTGAGAAAAATAAATTGTCTTATGGTATATATAGAAGAATGATCTTCTTCTCATTCTATATGCAATTACACATTCGAAAAATGGAAGAGAAAAAACTTTACACATATAAGAATGTCATTGAACGATTCAATGATTCTCCTTTTATTGTAAAGGAACAAAGAGAACAATTTGAGCGAGGAATAAAAGCTTATTTTGATTCAGACTTTTTAGTTGCTTGCCATTTACTTGTTCCTATTTTTGAGTCAGCTATAAGAAGATTAGCTGCTTATAGTGGTATAAATGTATTTAGTCTTAATAAAGACGGAGACAATGAGTATAAAACTCTTGATAAATTATTAGAGAATTTGAAAGAGGATAAGCGCATTCCTACTGATATTTATGAATATTTCCAAAACTTATTTACCGATAAGTTCGGATGGAATATCAGAAATCTAATCAGTCATGGACTATTACAAACTGGGGCTTTCAATAAGATAATGGCTGATAGAATTATACATGCCTTCTTAACACTAAGTCTTATTAAGGCTAATCCCGTTTAGAAGAAACAGTATGCTGTATTTGCAGAAAAGGAAAAGTATATAATTTTATATTGCGTAATTATGGGCAAAGAAATTGAAAGTTCAACTATTAAAACTGCAGATATAATATTAGCGAGTTGCGTAGTTGCAATTATAATTGTATCAGCTGTTTGGTGTTGTAGAACGTGTTTTAAGCCTGAAGTTCAACCCATAAGGATTGAAATAACGGCTTCCGATTCCTTGAAAATGGCTAATTATTTATCTAAGGAACAGGCAGATAGTTTGATATCGATCGTCAGGAGGCATGAACGGGAATTAGCAGAAAGATACCAATATGCTTTGGAACAAAAAATGAATCAAGATCAGTACTTCTCGTTTGGTACATTTTTAGTTGGTGTGATACTTTCAATATTTGGATTTTTTGGATATAAATCTATAAAATCAATAGAAGAAAAGGCTAATAAAGATGCTGAACGTGCAGCTAAACTGACATCAGAAGAGGTTACTAAGTCTTATTTGAATGAAAAGTTGGGCGGAAAGGTGTCTATTGCTGCAGAGAAAATCTTTAATTCTATCGGAGCTGAGACAATGAAGGCGAAGGTCGTAGAAGAAACTATTAAACATGATGATGAATATATAAATTCTTTAATTGCAAATCTTGAAAAAGATCTTAAAGAATATATACGACAGGATAGTGAAAATCAAGAAGAAAGTGCAGAGGCTGTTCAGCCTAAGTCGGATTCACAAGATAGTGATGATTCTTCAAGTATGTTTTAAAATAAATGGGTTATGAAAGTAAATGTGTTAAGTGGAGACGAAAAGTCTCAAAAATTATTATTGCAGGCATGTGTCCCTTTCATGGACTTAAAAGATAATGCGCGTTTTTTCTATAGGGAAGATCCAAATCAAAATCCTTATAAAATACGTACAGGTAAAGGAGACGAGTATTACCAAAGGAAGATAGACGAAAATCGTGTTAGTAAAATAAAAAAGTACATTCGTACTACAATACTTGGGGATTACCGAAAACAAAACGTTGCTGTCATCTTTCCTACAGCTATGCTGTTGGCTTTTACCATAGATGATACTCGTTTTTCTATAGGAGATACTCCCGATCTTGTTATGCCACAAGATTTTTATATAGTAGACGGACAACATCGTCTTTATAGTATGATTAAACTATATGAGGATGTCTCTGGTTTTATGAAAACAGAAGAAGATATAATCGTCAAAGAATATTTAGAAAAGTTTCGTTTCAATTGTACCATTATGATGAATTTTGATACATGGGAACAAGCTCAAGTCTTTGCTGAGGTTAATTTCAATCAAAAGCGTGTAAGTCGTTCTTTATATTATGATATATATGGTATGAATTATTCTGAGGATTCAACGGATAAAGAAAAAAACTTTATTTATATCTCTCACAATCTTGTGAAGTTCATGAATACCAATCCAGATTCTCCTTTCTATCAAAAAATAAAGATGTTGGGTTCTGGTCAAGGTTTTGTCTCACAGGCATGTATGGCAGAAGCTTTGATGAGACATATGTCTTCTCCCCAAGGAATTTGGTATGTAGATTTCTCAAAAATAAGTGAGAAGCCTAGATATCGGTATATGGCCTCAGAGTTAATTAGTTTTTATACCGTAGTTACGAAATGCTTTCCTGACTATTGGCCAATATGTATGAAACATCGCTCTATTCTTAGCAAAACAACCGGTGTTGGTGCTATGATTCGATTAATGGGGTATATACATGTTAGCTTCCTTAATGATGAAATAAGACAGGGGTTGCATAAATACGATGGCTATTTTTATGAACCTTATATAAATAAGGTTGAAAATATCTTATCTGCACTTAAAGATAAATCTGAGAGTTTGTTTTCATTTAAAGGGGATTTCAGTGGAACTGGTGGTAGAGGTCTGGAACTTGCCTTATATAATAAGATGTGTGAAATCTTAAATGAAAAATTGGGATAGTTGAATATACCATAATTATAGCGTTAGGTGTTTAAAACGCATTAAGTTTTTTATTAGCATAGCTCAATCAATGAGCTATGCTAATGAGTTTACTTCCTAAGGCAGTTTCTATACGAACAATGGTTTGAGTAGTGAAATTATGTCTGCCTGTTAGCCATTTGGAGATTTCAGAGTCTCGCTTGTAGAGCAAGCGGGCGAAATCCTTTTGGGTGAGACCCTTGGCTTTCAGAATCTCACTAATGCGCTCGGCAATACCGAAAGACAAATCGAACTCTGCCTTTTGCTCAGCAGGTATCGCAGCGAGGCAATCACGGAATAATTTATTCTGTATCATAACGCTTAAATTTCAAAGGTTGCACTTTCAATGTCTGTTATCATAACATTCTCAAAAAGAATCTTCGATTCGTTTCATAATTTCCTTTGTCGGAAGGCGATGGTTGGACTCCAGCAAGGCTTTAAGCTTGGTTATATATTCTTCTTTCGATAGAATATCATAGTGAAGAAGTTCGTCCATCACATATATTATTCCCGAAACTTGAAGCCCATGCCGTTCTGCTATTACTCGAAGGTTACGATCGCCAGTTAAGAGTTTATAATCACCGTTCAATGCGTAATATAAAACTGTGCAGTCTTGGAAAGAGAGATTCTTATCTTGAAGTGACATAATCTCTGCATACTCATTGCTTTTGAAAGTTTTGATTGTGATTTTTCCTTCTTGGTGTAATTGAGCAATCGCATCTTTCACTCCTTGTGTTTTTAGCTCACCGATAATAAAGTCGGTGGTGTGGATTGACAAAGGAAGCTCACAGAATCGTTCCAAAAGTCCAATATTCCATAAGTCTATGAATATATTGGTATCGCTGATTACTATTTCCATTAGGCAAGAACGAAATTATGTAATACTTCCTCTGTCGTCTTGTTGAGTAAGACGGCAGCCTTGGATTCTGTAATCAAGCCACTTGACAGGGCACGATAGATAAGGTTCTCGAATCTGGTGCTGTGCTCGTCATCAATGATGCTTTTCTCTACCTGTGATTTGAAATTGGAATCGAAATTTTTCTTCTTCCAATAGGTTGTATAGCGATTTTCTGATATGACATCAAGATATCTTGCCTTATACATCAAGGCATCAACGGATATTCCAAATTCTGATTGAAGGTTCTTCAACTCTACTAAAGCTATGTCGTGGCGTTTCTCACCAATAGACTGAAAGAAAGTTTGTCTTGGCATCAAAACTTCATTGGCAAAAATATTGCAGTATTGTTCTTCCGTCTTTTCATCCATGTCTTCTGGAAAATGAAGTAATGCATGGCCTAATTCATGGAGCGCAGTGAAACGCTTACGCTCGGTGCTCATCTGTTTGTTAATGACAATGACAGGAGTTCCATTTTCCAATGTGCCATTGAGACCAGAGAAAGCATCAGAAGCTTCTACTTCTACCACAATGATACCATTGGTCTCTAAGATATTGATGACGTTTGTAATAGCGGCGTTGCCAATATTCCAATCGGTGCGGAGTTTGGTTGCTGCGGTGAAAACATCATTTAAAGACTTAACTTGGCAAGTAAAGGAGGAAGCATCAAAATGTCTTTCGATGCCACAAATATCTTCTATTTCATTGATGCGTTCAATGGTATCTTCCACCATGAGATTGATGGATTTCTCTTCCTTAGCACTCAGGCGAGTTAGTTTGCGGTAATGAACATTATTGAGAGCTGAACGATTTTCACGAAACAGATAGTCGGGGGATATGTTCAGGGCTTTGCATAATGCGATGAGAATGGTACTGTCTGGCATACTCTCGCCTCGTTCGTATTTAGACACAGATTGTTTGGTGACAATATCATTCATCATCACACAGAGTTGTTGCATGGACAAGCCTCGCATCAGACGTGCGTTGCGCAGTCGCTTAGAAAATATATTTTTTAGTTCCATAATTAATCATTCTATCTTCTGGTTGACAAAGATAGTAAAAATATACGGAGTAGTCAACCGATAAGGCGAAAAAATAACAATATTTAATTATAATTTGAAAATATGAATGTAATCAAGCTTTTTGATTACCAAGAGGATATGAAGGAACGGATTGAGAAGGCGTTGCGCCTTCATCGGTCCGTGATGGCACAAATGCCAACGGGAACAGGTAAGACTTATCTGTTAACAGCAGTCATTGACTCTTTTGTGAGCAACAATCCAATGGAGAAAGTATGGATTGTAGTCCATAGAAGAGAGCTTGTTTCGCAGATTGACGAAACTGTAAGAAAGTTCCATTCCTTTTCCGCATCAAACACCTCTTCCCTATTGTCATCCGTCAAGGCGATGTCCATTCAGTGGCTGATGAGACACTATGACGAGATAGAGGAAGAACCAGGAATGATAGTGATTGACGAAGCGCACCATGCACTCGCCAAGACCTATAAGGAAATGTGGGAGAGATTCCCGAATGCTATGTTCCTGGGACTGACGGCTACACCTTGCCGATTGAATGGTAAGGGTTTTACAGATCTGTTTGATGTCTTGGTGCAGTCGTGGAGTGTTCCTGAGTTTATCAGCAAGGGAAGATTGGCAACATACGATTTTGTGAGCATCAAGTCGGATGGTGTAACGCAACGGCTCATCGACTCCTTGCAGAAGCGAGGAGCAGATGGTGACTACCAGAACAAGGAGATGGATATGTTGCTGAATAAAAAGCCGAGCATCGAAAGGCTTTATCGAAGCTTGGAAGAATATGGCAAAGACAGAAAGGGCATCGTGTATGCTATTAATATTTCTCATGCTAATGCTATTGCCGAGTTCTACAGAGAACACGGCATAGCGGCTGTTGCTATTGATAGTAAGACTCCTGCGAGTGAGCGCAGAATGCTGATTGAAAGATTCAAAGCTTCTTCCTTATCTTTTTCGAAAATCACCCCGTCCCTCTTTACCCTTAAAGAGGGCTCCACCTCTCACCCCGACCCTCTCACCCTCAGGGGAGAGGGAGGAAACCGCCCTACTCGGTGCTCGGAACCGCTACGCTCTAAGGTTGGCG
>OLYC01000485.1_pt1 | contig 32567 bp, 39 predicted proteins | sample 1674271 | NCBI WGS metagenome assembly OLYC01 (sample SAMEA103958154, study PRJEB25191) | human gut metagenome
CGCTGACTACTGGTTCAAATACGTTGGCCTGAACGGCGCTATCGTTGGCATGACCACCTTCGGTGAGTCTGCGCCGGCTGAGCAGCTGTTCGAGGAGTACGGCTTCACCGTCGATAACGTGGTTGCTAAAGCGAAAGCACTGCTGTAAATCCCCACCGCTATCGCCCGGCCCGAAGTCGGGCGATACGCTCTCTGAGTAATGCTCTTCCGATCATGAGTTTGTCTTTTCCTTTCTGAACCATTTCCCACTCTATTTTGTGCGTGACCGCTGATTTCTGTACGTTTTTTTGTGCAGACCGGCAAATGTAGACCAGATTCAATAGGCGCCCGCACGATCGCGCCGCGCCCCTCGATTCCGCCGGACGTCTGTAAAGGAGACCCCGCCATGCCGTCACCGATGATTTATCAGGATCTCACCACTGCCGCGCTGCTCGGCCATGCGGCGCAGTATCACAGCGAGACCGAGATTGTCTCGGTGAGTACTGGCGGTGAGAAGGAGCGCAGCTGCTGGGGGGAGGTGGCCAGCCGTGCTCAGCGGCTGGCATCGGCGCTGGCGTCGCTGGGGCTGCCGCCGGGCGCCCGCTGCGCCACGCTGGCATGGAACAACCGCCGCCATCTGGAGATCTATTTTGCCGTCGCCTCCGGCGGCTGGGTGACGCACACCGTGAATCCGCGGCTGTCGGTTGACCATCTGCGGTATATCCTCAACGACGCTGCCGATGAAGTGCTGTTTTTTGACCAGACCTTTTTGCCGCTGGTAGCGCAGCTGCTGCCGCAGCTGCCGACGGTGAAACACGTCGTGCTGATGGAGTCCCGCAGCGAAGCGGCGCTCAGCCAGCTGCCCTCATTGCTGTTTTATGACGATCTGTTGCAGCAGGGGATGGCAGACTATCGCTGGCCGCAGCTCAATGAACTGACTCCGGCTTCGCTCTGTTACACCTCGGGAACCACCGGCCGGCCGAAAGGGGTATTGAACACCCATCGTTCGCTGGTCCTGCACGCCCTGAGCGGCAACCAGCCGGACGCCGCCGGCATATCGGCGAAGGACAGCCTGTTGCCGGTGGTGCCGATGTTCCATGTCAACGCGTGGGGGACGCCGTTTATCGCCGCCATGGTCGGCGCGCGGCTGGTGCTGCCGGGGCCGCACCTCGATGGCGACAGCCTGCTGCAGCTGCTGGCCGCCGAGAAGGTGACGGTGGGGTTTGGCGTGCCGGTGATCTGGGCCGGCTTGCTGGCGGCGATGCGCCGGACAGAGGTCCGGCTGCCTGAATTCAAACGTGCGCTGGTCGGCGGCTCCGCGCTGCCGCCGTCGATGGCCGAGGCCTTTCAGCGTGATTACGGCATTGCGCTGACCCACGCCTGGGGAATGACCGAAACATCGCCCATCGGCACCATCAACACACCGTTGAGCAAACATGACGCGCTCCCGGCACAGGAGCAGCAAAAGCAGCGCGCCGGTCAGGGGCGGCCCATTTTCGGCATCGAACTGCAGGTGGTGGACGTGGATGGCGAACCGTTGCCCCGGGATGGTCAAAGCCAGGGGTATCTGCAGGTCAGAGGGCACTGGGTGGTAGAGCAATACTATGGTCAGGACGCGAGCGCCCTGACCGCGGCAGGCTGGTTTGATACCGGTGATATCGGTACGCTCGACGCCAATGGTTATCTGGTGATCAGCGATCGGGCAAAGGATATTATCAAGTCCGGTGGCGAGTGGATCTCCACCGTTGAGCTGGAGAATATCGCCATCGCGCATCCGGGGGTGCGCAGCGCAGCGGCCATCGCCGCCCGCCATCCGCGCTGGGACGAGCGGCCGGTGCTGCTGTGCGTCCGTGCGGAAGGGGGCGAAGTGGAGGAGACCGATCTGCTGAGCTGGTTTGAGAAGCGGGTGCCTAAATGGCAGATCCCGGACCGGGTGATATTTGTCGATGCGCTGCCGGTCAGCGCCACGGGTAAGGTGCTCAAAAATCAGCTGCGCCAGGCCTACGGAGAGATTTTAATGAGTGAGGGAAAATGAGCCATGCGCGACCCGGTCTGACGACCTGCTCTCAGTATGATGCTGCCCTGCACGCCTTGTCGGCGGCGCGCCAGCGCTGGGCGGAAACCTCAGTGAACCGTCGTCTGGCGCTCCTGCGCCAGATCAAGGATGCCCTGGCTGGTATTGCCCCGGCGTGGGTGGCCGCCGCGGCGGCGGCCAAAGGGCTGCCGGCGGGCGATCCGCTGGCGGGGGAGGAGTGGCTGGCGGGCCCCTGCGCGCTAATGGTCGGCTGCAACGGGCTTATCGCCACCCTGGAGCAACTGGAGGAGAAGACCTTTCTGCGGCGGATCCCACTGCGGACGCTGGCGGACGGCCGCCTGGCGCTGCGGGTGGTGCCCGGCACGCTCTGGGATCGGCTGCTTCTGTCTGGTGTTCGCGCTGAGATATGGATGCAGCCAGGCGTCACCCGGGCCCATCTCGACCGCTATGCGGCGCGGGCATACGACATCCCGCCTGCCGCGCGGCAGGGCAAGCTGGCGCTGGTGCTTGGCGCCGGCAATGTGGCCTCGATTGCGCCACTGGATGTGCTACACAAGCTGTTTATTGAGAATCAGGTCTGCCTGCTGAAGCTCAATCCGGTGAATGATTATCTGCACGATCTGCTGGCCCAGGCCCTGGCGCCGGTGATTGCCATGGATGCGCTCCGCATCGTCACCGGCGACGCCCGGGCGGGAGCGTGGCTGACTACCCATCCCGCTGTCGATGAGATCCATATCACTGGCTCCCGCGAGACCCATGACGTCATCGTCTGGGGCGAGGGTGAGACGGCTCGCCAGCGTCGGGCCGCCGGGACGCCGCTGAACCCGCGTCGGGTGACCTCGGAGCTGGGCGGCGTCAGCCCCACCATTATCGTACCCGGGCCGTGGAGCGAGGCGGACATCGCTTTTCAGGCGCAGCAGCTGGCGACGCAGAAGATGAACAACGGCGGGTTTAACTGCGTGGCCAGCCAGGTGCTGATCCTGCAGCAAGGCTGGGAGCCTGCGACGGCCTTGCTGAATCAGCTGTACCGACTGATCGCCGCGAATACCCGCCCGGACTACTACCCCGGCGCTGAAAACCGGCTGACCGACTTTCGCCTGCGCGCCCGTCAGCCGCTGGAGATAGCCCGCGGTGACGCGCTACCGTTGATTGTGGCGAATACCGACGATGATCCCGGGTTCTGCCAGCAGGAGGTCTTTGGCCCGGGGCTGTCGGTCACCCGTCTTGAGGCCGATAGTGCGGAAAGCTTTTTGCGCCAGGCGATCGGCTATGCGAATCAGCGGCTGCAGGGCACGCTGGGGGCCAATATTGTGATCCACCCGCGCACCCGCAAAGCGATTGGACGTAAGCGTTTTAATGCGCTGATCGCCGAGCTGCGCTACGGCACGGTGGCGATCAACTGCTGGAGCGGGGTGGCCTTCCTGTTAGCCCCTTGCCCGTGGGGGGCGTTTCCCGGCCACACGCTCGACGATATTCAGAGCGGGCGGGGCAAGGTGCATAACAGCTTTATGCTGGAGAAAACGGAGCGCACGGTGATTGAGGCGCCGTTTCGGCCGTTTCCGCGTAGTCTTTGGCATGGCGAACTGACGCTGATGCCCCTGCCGCCCTGGTTCATCACCCACCGGGGGCAGGAAGCGGTGGCGCAGCGGCTGGTGGATTTTTACCATCGGCCGCGCTGGCGCAAATTGCCGGCGCTCCTCTGGCGCGCGCTGCGGGGCTAAGGTGAGAGCAAAAAAAAGGGCGGAACCGCGGTTCCGCCCTGCGGGATTAACGGCCCGCTTTCAGCTTCTGGTAATACTCTTCATAAATGGCGCTGGCGCTGCCGACGTCATTCTGCCATTCGCCTTTCTCAATGGTTGCGGCGTCCGGATAGAGCGATTTATCGTTGGCCACTGCCGGGCTGAGCATCTTGCGCGCCGCAAGGTTCGGCGTCGGATAACCGATGGTTTCAGCGACCTGTTTGGCGACATCCGGGCGCAGCAGGAAGTTAATCAGCTTCAGCGCGCCGTCGACGTTTTTGGCGTTCGCCGGGATCGACAGGCTGTCCATCCAGAAGATGCCGCCCTCTTTCGGCCAGATCACTTCCAGCGGAGTACCTGCCTGGCGGGCGACGTAAGCCGAGCCGTTCCATACCATCCCGAGGTTCACTTCGCCTTCCATATACGGGTTCGCCGGGTTATCAGAGTTAAACGCTGCGACGTTGGGCATCAGCTTTTTCAGCTCGTTATAGGCGGCTTCAATCTCTTTCGGGTCGGTGGTGTTGCCGGAATAGCCCAGCTTACGCAGCGCCATCTGGAACACTTCGCGCGCGTCGTCGGTCAGCAGCAGGCTGCTTTTGTATTCCGGCTTCCACAGGTCGGCCCAGCTGGTGATAGTTTTCGGGTCAATCGCCTCGCTGTTGACGCCGATGGCCGTCGCCCCCCAGATATAGGGGATGGAGTAGTCGTTATTCGGATCGAACGGTTTATTCAGCATCTGCGGATCGAGGTTGCTGAAGTTAGTCAGCTTGCTCTTATCGATCTTCTGCAGCATACCTTCTTTGCGCATCTTGTCGACAAAGTAGGTCGACGGGACGACCAGGTCGTACGCGCCGTCTTTATAGGTTTTGAGCTTGGCGTACATGGTTTCGTTCGACTCGTAGGTCGAATAGATAACCTTGATGCCGGTCTCTTTGGTGAACTGCTCCAGCAGGCCCGGCGGCACATACTCGGTCCAGTTATAGAAATAGAGCGTTTTGCTATCGTCCGCGTGCGCAGCGCCCATGCCGATTGCCAGAGCGCTCGCCGCGAGCAGGTGGCGTGACCATTTTTTCATTTTAACGTCCCCTGAGTTTTATCACGTGCAATTAACTGACTGGCGATGACCATCACCAGCGACAGAACCAACAAAATCGTGGCCAGGGCGTTCACCTCTGGCGAAACGCCAACCTTGACCATCGAATAGATCTTCAGTGGCAGGATTTCATACCCCGGACCGGTCACGAACGAGGAGACTACCACGTCATCCATCGACAGGGTGAAGCTCAGCAACCACCCAGCGGCTACCGCCGGCAGGGCCAGCGGCAGGATAATTTTGCGCAGGATGGTCATCTCGCTGGCGCCCAGATCTTTCGCCGCCTCCAGCATCCGCACGTCAAAGCCTTTCAGGCGGGAGTAAACGGTGACCACCACAAACGGCAGGCAGAAGGTGATATGCGAAAACAGCAGCGACCAGAAACCAAGCTGGACGCCGATCAGCATAAACAGCACCAGCAGAGAGATGGCCATCACAATATCTGGCGACATCATCACCACAAACAGCATGCCGCTGACAAACGGTTTGCCGCGAAAGCGGTAACGGTACAGCGCCACGGCGGTCAGCGAGCCGATAAGGGTGGCGAAGGTCGCCGACAGCACCGCCATGGTCAGCGAGTGCTGGGCGGCCTGCAGCAGGCTATCGTTGTTCATCAGCAGGCTATACCAGTCGGTGGTGAACCCCTGCCAGTTGATGCCGAAGCGCGACCGGTTAAACGAGTTAACGATCAGAATAATAATAGGGATGTAGAGATACGCGTAGATGGCGGTCATAAAGCCGCCGCGCAGCAGTCGACCGATCATTCCAGCTCCACCTTTTTATTCAGCAGGCGCGCCGCGCGCCAGTAAATCAACAGCATCAGGCCCATCACCAGGGTTAAGGTAATGCTGGTTGCCGCGCCGAACGGCCAGTCGCGGATATTGAGGAACTGGCTTTTGATCACGTTGCCGATCAGCAGGTTCTTGGCGCCGCCCATCAGGTCGGAAACGTAGAACAACCCCATCGCCGGCAGCATCACCAGCAGACAGCCGGCGATGATCCCCGGCATGGTCAGCGGGATGATAATGCGGATAAAGGTCTGCAGCTTGCTGGCGCCGAGATCTTTCGCCGCTTCCAGCAGCGGGCGATCCAGTTTCTCAATGCTGGAGTAGAGCGGCATCACCATAAACGGCAGCAGGATGTACACCAGGCCGATGATCACCGCCGAGGGGGTGAACATAATGCGTATCGGGGTGTCGATCACCCCCAGCCACAGCAGAAACTCGTTCAGGTAACCTTTAGTGCTGAGGAAAATCTTCAGCCCGTAGATGCGGATCAACGAGTTGGTCCAAAAAGGGACGATCAGCAGGAACAGCAGCAGGGGCCGTACCTTCTGCGGCAGCCGGGCGAGGAACCACGCAAACGGATAGCCAAGCGCCAGGCAGGCAAGGGTCGCCAGCAGCGCCATGTTTAGCGAATGCAGCAGAACGTCATAATAGAGCGGATCCAGTAGCCGCGAATAGTTATCCAGCGTGAAGACCAGTTTGACGAAGTTGGCATCGTCGCGGGTCAAAAAGCTGGTGGCGATGATCATCAGGTTGGGCAGGAAGACAAACAGCACCAGCCAACCGACGATAGTGGCGATCACCACATTCTGGAATTTACTGGTGTTCTTCATCGGCCAGCACCACCTCCCAGCTTTCCACCCAATTGATAGACATTTTCTGGTCAAGAGAGTGGTCGAAATCCGGGTCGTCTTCGTTAAAGAACTCGCTGACCATCACCATTTTGCCGTTCTCCAGTTCCACCACCGACTCCAGAGTCATGCCTTTATAGTTGCGCTCGCGGACATAGCCGATCAGGCCGTCGGCGTCGCTGTTATGGTGGATCTCGTCGACGCGCAGATCTTCCGGGCGCAGCAGGACATGCAGACGCTGGCCGGCCTCCACGGCAAAATTGACGGTGATGTTGCATTCCCGTCCTTCAACGCGGGCGCGCACGCGCTGTTCGTCGAGACGTTCAATTACCGTGGCGTCAAAGATATTGATCTCGCCGATAAAGCTGGCGACAAACAGGTTCTTCGGCTCTTCGTAGATCTCTCGCGGGGTGCCGTCCTGTTCGATTTTGCCATCACGCATCACCACGATGCGATCGGACATGGTCAGAGCCTCTTCCTGATCGTGGGTGACGAAGACGAAGGTGATCCCGAGCTTACGCTGCAGCGCTTTCAGTTCGTTCTGCATCTGCTTGCGCAGCTTGTAATCCAGTGCCGAAAGAGACTCATCGAGCAGCAGCAGACGCGGTTTGTTGACCACCGCGCGGGCGATGGCCACGCGCTGCTGCTGGCCGCCGGAGAGCTGGTGCGGTTTGCGCTGGGCAAACGCCTCCAACTGCACCATCTTTAAGGCATCCATCACCCGTGGGGTGATTTCCGCCGCCGGTGTTTTCTGCATCCGCAGGCCAAAGGCGACGTTCTCGAACACCGTCATATGCGGAAACAGGGCGTAGCTTTGGAATACGGTATTGACGTGGCGGTTTTCCGCCGGAACATGAGTGATATCGTGATCTTCGAGATGGATCCGTCCGCTGTCGACGTTTTCCAGGCCGGCAATAAGGCGCAGAACGGTGGTTTTACCGCAGCCAGAGGGGCCAAGCAGAGTGAGAAACTCACCATTGTTGATGGTCAGGTTAAGGTTGTCGATGACCGTTTTACCATCAAAGCTCTTGCGAATTCCCGCCAGATGCACCAGCGGCGAACGCGAACGCGGTTGTATATTCAATTTTTGACTCTGTCCCATGTAGACGCAACGGCAAATTTCCGGCCGCTGCGGGGTTTGTGATTAACCACCTTTGGGGTTGCACGTTTTTAATAAGGGCCAGCATTCTACGGCAAACGAGGGTAATCGCCAATCCTTGATACGCCCGCATAGTCTACCTTTACACCATAACGTCGGTTCCGTTATTAAATTTCGCTTTACGGGCTAAAAATGACCTGACGCAATATTTGTCTTTTCTGGCTTATGAATAATGTTGTCACAAAAGAAGAGGGTGGCTACATGGATAAATTGCTTGAGCGTTTTTTGCAGTACGTTTCTTTGGACACGCAGTCAAAGCCTGGCGTTCGTCAGGTCCCCAGCACGGAAGGGCAGTGGAAGCTGTTACGCCTGTTGCAGGCGCAGCTGGAAGAAATGGGACTGGTCAAGGTAACGCTGAGTGAAAAAGGGACGGTAATGGGAACTTTGCCCGCTAACGTTGAGGGCGATATCCCGGCCATCGGTTTTATCTCCCACGTCGACACCTCCCCGGATTTCAGTGGTAAAAACGTTAATCCGCAGATTGTTGAAAACTATCGCGGCGGCGATATCGCGCTGGGTATCGGCGATGAGGTGCTCTCCCCGGTGATGTTCCCGGTTCTGCATCAGCTTTTGGGACAGACGCTGATCACCACCGACGGGAAAACGCTGCTCGGGGCGGACGACAAAGCCGGCATTGCCGAAATTATGACCGCGCTGGCGACCCTGCAGGCGAAAAATATTCCTCATGGCGATATCCGCGTGGCCTTCACCCCTGATGAAGAGGTGGGTAAAGGGGCGAAGCATTTCGACGTCGAGGCCTTTGACGCCCGCTGGGCCTATACCGTCGACGGCGGCGGGGTCGGCGAACTGGAGTTTGAAAACTTCAACGCCGCCTCGGTGACGATAAAAATTGTCGGTAATAACGTGCACCCCGGCACCGCGAAAGGGGTGATGGTCAACGCGCTGTCGCTGGCCGCGCGCATTCATGCCGAAGTACCGGCCGATGAAGCGCCGGAGACCACTGAAGGCTATGAAGGTTTTTATCACCTCACCAGCATGAAAGGCAGCGTCGATCGGGCCGAGATGCATTACATCATCCGCGATTTTGACCGTAAGCACTTCGAGGCGCGCAAGCGCAAGATGATGGAGATCGCCAAAAAGGTCGGCAAGGGACTGCACCCGGACTGTTATATTGAGCTGGTGATCGAGGACAGTTATTACAACATGCATGAGCAGGTGATCGCCCATCCGCACGTGGTCGATATTGCCCGCCAGGCGATGGTGGACTGCGATATTGAACCGCAGATGAAGCCGATCCGCGGCGGCACCGACGGCGCGCAGCTGTCATTTATGGGACTGCCGTGCCCAAACCTGTTTACCGGTGGCTACAACTATCACGGCAAACATGAGTTTGTCACCCTGGAAGGAATGGAGAAAGCGGTGAAGGTGATCGTGCGTATCGCCGAGCTGACGGCGGCACGCAAAGGGCATTAATCTTCTCAGGTGGCCCGGTAAGGCCGTGTGTCGGACAAGATGCCGGATGGCGGCTAACGCCTTATCCGGCCTACGGTCCAGCCGGTGAGCGCGGAACCCGTAGGCCCGGCAAGCGCAGCGCCGCCGGGCAGGATGATGGCTCAGTCGCCAAAGAACCAATAGCCGCTGTTGACCAGCGCTGCCAGCATGGCGAGGAAAGAAGGATCTTCCAGCGCATCGCCAAAATGGTCGGCGCGCAGCGTCAGATGGGTGGCTAAGGCGTCCAGCGCCGGACGGTGCGGGGAGTTGATCTTCTCGCCGTTAACGAATACCTCGCCGTCAATGCGCAGCACCCGCAGGCCGCCCAGGCGTTCCAGGGTATCGCCCTGCTGCAGGGCATCGTAAATCTCATCTGGCTGATACGGCGGCTCCGGCGGCGCGACGTCGAGCTCATGACGCGACTGGGTGATAAACTCGCCGAACCACTGCTTAAAGTGCTCCGGTTGGTTAATCAGACCCAGCATCATCTCGCGCAGGCGGTCGAGTTCGGTCGGTAAAATATCCGCCGGATGGTCGCGGGACGGCACGTCCGGATCGGCGTAGCGCTGGCTGCCCAGTTCGCGCTGAAGGACATAGTCGGCAAAGCCGCTAAACAGCTCGCGGGCATTCGGCGCGCGATAGCCGACCGAATAGTTAAGCGAGTTTTCCAGCGAATAACCCTCATGCGGGAATCCCGGCGGAATATAGAGAATATCGCCCGGCTCCATCTCTTCATCGATGATCGCCTCGAAGGGGTCAACCTGCAGCAGGTCCGGATGCGGGCAGTGCTGTTTCATCGGCACCTTTTCCCCAACGCGCCAGCGCCGACGGCCGGTGCCCTGAATGATAAACACATCATACTGATCCAGATGCGGGCCGACGCCGCCTCCCGGCACCGAGAAGGAGATCATCAGGTCGTCGATACGCCAGTCCGGCAGGGCACGGAACGGATGCATCAGCGCTGCGGACGGTTCATGCCAGTGGTTAACCGCCTGCACCAGCAGGGACCAGTTGTTTTCGCTCAGGTGATCGTAGCTTTCGAAAGGACCGTGACTGACCTGCCATTTTCCATCCTGATGGCTGACAAGGCGGCTATCGACCTCGCTCTCCATGGCCAGTCCTGCCAGTTCGTCCGGGCTTAGGGGGTCGATAAAATTGGCGAAGCCGCGCTTCAATACCACCGGCCGTTTTTGCCAGTAGCGTTCGATAAAGTCGGGCCAGTTAAGCGTTAATTGATAATCCATATTGATATTCCACTGCAGGTGTCTGACAGGGATTATAACGGATGCGGCGCCCTGGCGATGCAGGCGCCGTGAAAAATCTCAACGATTAACTCTGTTTATCTTCCATCTGCTGGCGGCCAAACACCACCTCCATGCAGGCGCCGCCGAGCAGGCTTTCCCCGGCGATGATCTCTCCATCATATTGTTCGACAATTTCACGCGCAACGGAGAGCCCTACCCCCTGGCCGGGACGCAGGGTATCAGCCCGCTGGCCGCGGTCGAAAACGGCCCGGCGCTGGCTCTGCGGGATCCCCGGCCCATCGTCTTCCACCAGGATGTGCAGATGGCTGTCGGTGGTCTGGCGCACGGAAACTTCCACGAACTCCAGGCAATACTTACAGGCGTTATCAAGAACGTTACCCATCACTTCCATAAAATCGTTCTGCTCGCCGACAAAAGTGATCTCCGGCGAGATGTCGAGCGAGATATTGACCCCTTTGCGCTGATAGACCTTGTTGAGAGCGGAAGTCAGGCTGTCAAGCAGGGGGGCAATCGGGTGTAATTCCCGGCTCAAGAGGGTGCCGCCGCTGCGCATGCTGGCGCGATGCAGGTAATAACCAATCTGCTGCGAGATGCGGCTTATCTGCTCCAGCATCACCGGCTCCGCCTCGTCGACGCTGATCTTCTCGCCGCGCAGCGAGCGCAGTGTACTCTGCATCACCGCCAGCGGCGTTTTCAGACTGTGAGTGAGATCGGTGAGGGTAGTGCGGTATTTGTCATAGCGTTCGCGCTCACTGCGAACCAGGCGGTTGAGGTTGCTGACCAGCCGGGTCAGCTCGCGAGTGGTGTTGGGATTGAGCTTTTCGCGGTGATGTTCCTCCAGTTCGCGCACCTCTTTGGCCAGCGACTCAATGGGCCGCAGGCTCCACCAGGCGGCGACCCACAGCAGGGGGATCACCAGCAGCAGGTTGGCGGCCAGCACATAGACAAACCAGCTCCACACCATATAGCTGCGCTTGAGCTCCACCGGAATGGTGTCGACCACCACAATGCTGAGCTGAGGCATTTTGCTGGTGGCCGGGTAGAGGTTGATCGCCACCGAGTGGGTCATCTCAGAGTCGTCGCCCTGTTCGCGGATAGCGTCCAGCTGTTCCTGAATCTCATGGTTATTGCGCAACAGCATACTGCTGCTGTCGACATCGGCTTCAATCTCATGGAAGCCATTGCGTTTCAGCCATTCCGGTTGAATGCGTTTCGCCAGCCATGGAACATCACGCTGCGCCCACAGCAGTTTGCCCTGCTCATCGTAGATAAGGGTCACCGTCGGGCTTTCCATATTCAGGTTTTCCGGGATATCGACGTCAATAGCGCCGTTTTCCCATCTCGCCAGCATATAAAAGAGATTGCTCTCGCCGCGCAGCAGGCGAAAGGTGGTTTTATCGAAGCTAACGCTATAGCCCACCAGGGCCACCATGCCGTAGGCCAGGGAGAGCACCAGCACCACCCCGGCGGTCGCCAGCAGGAAGCGAACCCGTAATGACAGCGGGAAGATATGCCGCAACAGTCCCTTCATCAGCGCAATTCGAACAGATAGCCCTGGCCGCGCACCGTGGTGATGACGTCCTGTGGGTATTCAGCCTGAATTTTCTTGCGCAGCCGACCCATCAGCACGTCGATGGTGTGGCTTTCTCGCAGTTCGGCATCCGGGTAAAGCTGGAGCATCAGCGAATCTTTGCTGACCACTTTGCCGCGGTTACGGATCAGGGTTTCCATAATGGTGTATTCAAAGGCGGTCAGCTTGATCGGCTGGTCATTCACCGACAGCTCGCGCCGGGAGAGGTCGACCTGGAACGGCGGCAGGGAGATCACCTGCGAGGCCAGACCGCTGTTACGGCGCAGCAGCGCCTGCATGCGGGCGGCAACCTCTTCAATATGGAAAGGCTTGGTGACGTAATCATCCGCCCCGGCGCTCAGCACTTCCACTTTATCCTGCCATCCTTCGCGGGCGGTCAGCACCAGCACCGGCAGCGACACGTCGTGGCTGCGCCAGCGGCGGATCAGTGATAAACCGTCTTCATCCGGCAGGCCGAGATCGACGATGGCGATATCCGGGAGATGTTCGCCCAGATAGTAGTCCGCTTCCCTGGCATCTTCCGCCGCATCGACCTGATGGCCCAGCTCCTGCAGCTGAACTTTGAGGTGGTGACGCAGCAGGGCATTATCCTCAACCACGAGTACGCGCATGGCTGTTCTCCCTAGCATTTTCGATAGTAGTCTGACGCTCATTATATACGCAAAATATAAACGGCTGTTAAATAAAGCTTTTTATAAAAAGGGCCCCTGATGCCCCCGGGCTGGCCAGCATTCGGCGGCGCCCTTTGCGCATACTGCATGGAACTCCTTCATTCTATGCGTAATTTCAATAAACGCCCAGCGGCAGGATGCGAACGGCGAGCGGGTTGGTGATGTTAATTTTTTGTGTAATAGTGCTGGAATCACCCCTCAAGAACGCCGCAGGTTATCCATTATGTTTCAGCAGCAGAGCGCGGACTGGGTCAGGCTGGCGCAATCGCCCAGCCGGACGGAACGCATCGAAGCCTTCTTCGGCGGCCACGGCTACGAACCGCACCGGCATGACACCTACGCCATCGGCCAGACGATCGCCGGCGTGCAGAGCTTTCACTATCGCGGCGGACGCCAGCACAGCCTGCCCGGCGGAACGATTGTGCTTCATCCGGACGAAATACACGATGGCGAGGCGGGCACCGAGGCGGGGTTTCACTACCGCATGGTCTATATCGAACCGGCGCTGATCCAGAAGATACTCGGCGGCAGGCCACTGCCGTTTATTCCCGGCGGCCTGTCGGCGGATCCGCGCCTGCGGTGCGCCGCGCTGCCGTTATTAAAAGCGGTCACGGACACCTTCGAGCCGCTGGAGGAAGAGGACGCCCTGTACGACCTGGCGCAGACCCTGGCCGTTGTCGGCGGCCAACGTTCCCGTCGCCAGGCGTTTGATTATCAGGCGGCGGAGAGGGCTCGGGAGTATATCCATGCCTGTTTTATGCAGGATATGACCCTCGACACCCTGTCGCAGGTCAGCGGCCGGGACCGCTGGAGCCTGAGCCGGGATTTCAGAACGCTGTACGGCACCAGCCCGTGGCGTTACGTCATGATGCGTCGGCTCGATTTTTGCCGCCAGCGGATGCGCGCCGGGGAACGTCTGGTGGATATTGCCGCCGACGCGGGCTTTGCCGATCAGAGCCACATGACGCGCCAGTTTATCAGCCGCTTTGGTCTCTCTCCGGGCCGCTGGCTGCGGGCGATCCGCGGCTAGCGCGGTTCAGGTTGCACAATCGTTCAAGCGTCAACGCGGCGAGGCGAACTATGCTGACTGCCTTTATCATAAGGAGACAGCCCATGTTTCAACTCGTTAATCTTGCTCATAAATTTTCCCTGTTCAGCGAACAATGGCAGCCCAAAGTGGTGGCTGAAATGAATGACTATCAGTTCAAGGTCGTGCGCATCGCCGGCGACTTTATCTGGCACAGCCACCCGGAAACCGATGAGACATTGATGGTGGTGGAGGGGGTATTGCGCGTGGACTTCCGCGACGGGCATGTGCTGGTGAAGGCCGGGGAGATGATCGTCGTGCCGCGCGGGGTGGAACATAAGACCTCGGCGGAGACGGAAGCGAAGCTGATGCTGATTGAGCCACGCGGGGTGTTGAATACCGGCCACGAGGGCGGCGAGCGGACGGCGGTGAACGACGTTTGGATCTGATCGCTTTCCGGCGATAAAACGCCCCTCTTTCCGGCGGAAAGAGGGGCAGGGCGATTACTTCAGCTCGTCAACCATGGTGGTTGCCCGACCGATATAGTTGGCCGGGGTCATCGCTTTGAGACGCACTTTTTCCTCTTCCGGCAGGGCGAGGCTGTCAATAAACTGCTTCATCCCTTCCGCGTCCACGCGTTTGCCGCGGGTCAGCTCTTTCAGCTTCTCGTACGGTTTTTCGATACCGTAACGACGCATCACGGTCTGGATCGGCTCAGCCAGTACTTCCCAGTTGTGATCCAGTTCGTCCAGCAGGCGATCCTGGTTCAGCTCCAGCTTGCTGATCCCTTTGAGGGTGGACTGATAGGCGATCAGCGCATAGCCGATGCCCACGCCGAGGTTACGCAGAACGGTGGAGTCGGTCAGGTCGCGCTGCCAGCGGGAAACCGGCAGTTTGCTGGCCAGGTGCTGCATGACCGCATTGGCCAGGCCGAGGTTGCCTTCGGAGTTTTCGAAGTCAATCGGGTTCACCTTGTGCGGCATGGTGGAGGAGCCGATTTCCCCGGCGATGGTCTTCTGTTTGAAGTGGTTGAGCGCGATGTAGCCCCACACGTCGCGATCGAAGTCGATCAGAATGGTGTTGAAGCGCGCGATGCAGTCAAACAGCTCAGCGATATAGTCATGCGGCTCGATCTGCGTGGTGTACGGGTTCCACTGAATACCCAGCGAGGTAACGAACTCTTCGCTGAACTGATGCCAGTCGACTTCCGGGTAGGCGGCGATGTGGGCGTTGTAGTTACCCACCGCGCCGTTGATTTTACCGAGGATTTCCACCTGGTTCAGCTGACGATACTGCCGCTCCATACGGTAGGCGACGTTCGCCATCTCTTTACCCATGGTGGACGGCGTTGCCGGCTGGCCGTGGGTACGGGAGAGCAGCGGCACATCGCGGTACTGGGTCGCCAGATCTTTTACCGCGTCAATCAGTTTGCGCCAGTAAGGCAGAACCACTTCGTCGCGGGCGGTTTTCAGCATCAGCGCGTGGGAGAGGTTATTGATGTCTTCAGACGTACAGGCGAAGTGAATAAACTCTGATACCGCGTGCAGCTCGGCGACGTCAGCGACTTTCTCTTTCAGGAAATACTCTACCGCTTTCACGTCGTGGTTAGTGGTGCGCTCGATGGTTTTGATGCGCTCCGCGTCTTCAACGCTGAAATCGGCGACGATTTTATCAAGGAAACCGTTTGCGTCGGCAGCAAAAGCAGGAACTTCCTTGATCGCTGCGTGGGCGGCCAGTTTTTGCAGCCAACGTACTTCCACCTGAACGCGGAATTTCAGCAAACCGAATTCGCTGAAGATACCGCGCAGCGCGCTGACTTTATCGCCGTAGCGGCCGTCTACAGGGGAAACGGCGGTCAGTGAGGATAATTCCATAGATCACAACTCCGGGGTTAAATGAGCAAGAATTTGCTTTGCCTGGTTAACCAGACGATTACGGGAAAACATAAGCTGCAGACGTCCGCCGCCCACCTGATGCCAGAGCACCGCGGCGCGAATACCTGCCAGCAGCGCTGAGCGAACTTTCGCCTGCACCTGCGGGCTTTGCAGCACGGCAGGGGAGCCGGTCACCTGAATACGCGGCCCCAGCGGGCTTATCACATCGACATAGATGCCCGCCATGGCGCTGAGCAGCGTTTCGGACTGCAGGTCAAAGTGTTCCAGCTGACGGTGCAGGCCGGCGATGCGGCTGCCGAGCGTGTCCATCGCCCCTTTACTGGCGGCGAGCTTGCGCTCCAGCACCATCAGGCTCAGGGTATAGCGCGTCAGTTCAGCATTGAGGCCCTGACGGCTGCTGGTATTGAGCACCCCGAGCAGCGTTTCAAGACCGAGGCGAAGATTGGCTTCACTGCCACCGAACACCGCCAGCGTCGACTCAGGATCGAGGTCGATGATGCTGTTCAGCGACACATGCAGGGCATCGCTGTCGCAATGTCCCTGATGCGCCAGTTGCTGAACCAGTCGCGCCGCCTGGCAAACGCCAGCCAGCGCCAGGGTGATGTCATAGTAATTCTTCGCCACACATACTCCTTGTCAGCCGCCAGGGCGGTTCGTCCCGGCGGAAATAACGCGCGTTCAGGACTGCAGAGGCAGTCGTTGTTCAATAATTCCGCCGCCGAGGCACACTTCCCCTAAATAGAACACTGCGGACTGGCCCGGGGTCACCGCCGCGACCGGCTCATCGAAGCGGACTTCGATACGGTCTTCATCCAGCGCGGTAACGGTGCAGGGGATATCGGTCTGGCGATAGCGGGTTTTCACCGTGCAGCGCAGGGTGCCTTGTAGCGGTTCACGGTTTACCCAGTGCAGCTGTTGGGCAATCAGACCGACGGACATCAGGCGCGGGTGGTCATGGCCCTGGGCGACGATAAGAATATTATTCTCAACGTCTTTATCGACCACGTACCATGGATCTTCGCTACCCTCTTTGGTGCCGCCGATACCCAGCCCTTTACGCTGGCCCAGGGTGTGGTACATCAGCCCCTGATGGGTACCGATCTCCTCGCCGTCGACGGTGAGGATTTTGCCCGGCTGCGCCGGCAGATAGCGTCCAAGGAAATCGCGGAATTTACGCTCGCCGATAAAGCAGATGCCGGTGGAATCTTTTTTCTTCGCGGTGATCAGATCCAGCTCTTCGGCGATCTTACGCACCTGCGGTTTTTCCAGCTCACCCACCGGGAACAGGCTCTGGGCAATCTGCTCGTGGCTAAGGGTGTAGAGGAAGTAGCTCTGATCTTTATTGCCGTCGAGTCCGCGCAGCAGCTGGCTTTTACCGTCGACATCGGCGCGGCGCACATAGTGCCCGGTGGCGATGTAGTCGGCGCCGAGGTCTTCGGCGGCAAACTCGAGGAAGGCTTTAAACTTGATCTCTTTATTGCACAGAATATCCGGGTTCGGCGTGCGGCCGGCTTTGTACTCTTCCAGGAAGAGCTCAAAGACGTTATCCCAATATTCGGCGGCAAAGTTAACGGTGTGCAGTTCAATGCCCAGCTTATCGCAGACCGCTTGCGCATCGGCAAGGTCGGCGGCGGCGGTGCAGTATTCCTCGCCGTCGTCTTCCTCCCAGTTCTTCATGAACAGGCCTTCCACCTTATACCCTTGCTGCAGCAGCAGGTACGCGGAGACCGAGGAGTCGACGCCGCCGGACATGCCGACGATCACTTTTTTCTGGCTTTCTGACATGGAAATACTCGCTACATTGAACTTCGAGGCGGCGTATTCTAGCACGCGCTCACCGTTCATTCACCCCCTGTGAACGGCCAGTTAAATGCGCCAATCAGCGACAGCGGCTGCCGCGGGTCCTGCAGGTAGCAGCGAATGCTTTCGGCAACCAGCGGCGAGCGCAGGTTCGGCGCGTTAAGAATTTCCTCAGCACTGAGCCACAGGCAGCGATCGATATCGCTGTCGTGCGGTTCAGTGGCGCACAGATCGCTAAGTTCGATGGCGAACAGGAAGCGCAGAAACGGGGTGTTATCGGGAGCCAGCCACTGATGCATGCGGATGAAGTGCTGCGGCGTGGCGCGAATGCCGGTCTCTTCCCACAGTTCACGTTCGGCGGCCTGCAGCAGCGTTTCATTGGCCTCGAGATGGCCCGCCGGCTGGTTCCACAGCGCTTTGCCGTTAATGGTTTCTTCGACGATGAGAAATTTATCCTGGGCGTGAACCACGCAGGCAACGGTGACATGAGGTTTAAACATCGCTTTTCCTTTTCAGTTATTCGGCTTTGCGCCAGTCGCCGTTGGCCAGTCCGTCGAGGGTATAGCCGCCCATGGCGTAGCGGATCAGCCGCAGGGTGGGGAAGCCGACGTGGGCGGTCATCCGGCGCACCTGGCGGTTGCGTCCCTCGTAGAGCGTGATTTTCAACCAGCGGGTGGGAATCGATTTGCGCTCACGAATCGGCGGGTTGCGCGGCCACAGCCAGACGGGCTCCTCGACAAGTTCTACGCCGGCAGGCAGGGTGGGGCCGTCGTTAAGGGTGACGCCGTCGCGCAAGGCGGTCAGCGCCTCGGGCGTGGGTTCGCCTTCCACCTGAACATAGTAGATCTTGCCGGTGCGCTTACCCGGCTGGGTCAGCTTCGCCTGCAGCGCGCCGTCGTTGGTCAGCACCAGCAGGCCTTCGCTGTCGCGATCGAGCCGACCTGCGGCGTAGACGCCCGCCACCGGAATAAAATCTTTTAGCGTGCTGCGCCCGGCTTCATCGGTAAATTGCGGCAACACATCATAGGGTTTATTGAACAAGATCACAGTTTTTGGCTGGCGTTCTTTACGTTGTCTGGTGACTTGTTGTGTGCTGAATCGCTCAACGCGATGTTTTCTAAATGAAGTTTTCTGCATGGTATTTTCAGGCTTTATCAATTGCCGCATTATAGCCTAATTACGAATGCCTTTCATGGACGCAAACATTCAGGTAGTATTGACATGCTCATTACAAATTATTAACAAAAAATTGCTCAAACCGATTCGCACTACAGGCAGGAAGGCGACACGGACGCGATAGCTCCGGTTAGCGGGAAGACCCGGTACGCCGAAGCTGGCCGACTCAGCCAACACCAGGCTCGCGTGAAGAGGGAAGAGCAGAACCAGAAGCGCTCGAAGGAGAGGTTAATGGAAAGCAAAGTAGTAGTTCCGGCGGAAGGTCAAAAAATCACCCTGCAAAACGGCAAACTGAACGTCCCTCACAATCCGATTATCCCGTTCATTGAAGGTGACGGTATCGGCGTTGACGTTACCCCAGCGATGCTGAAAGTGGTTGATGCCGCCGTTGAGAAAGCCTATAAGGGCGAGCGTAAAATTTCCTGGATGGAAGTTTACACCGGTGAGAAATCAACCCATGTCTATGGCCAGGACGTCTGGCTGCCAGCTGAAACCCTCGATCTGATTCGTGACTACCGCGTTGCTATCAAAGGTCCTCTGACCACCCCAGTCGGCGGCGGCATTCGTTCTCTGAACGTGGCGCTGCGCCAGGAGCTGGATCTTTACGTCTGCCTGCGTCCGGTACGTTACTACCAGGGCACCCCGAGCCCGGTTAAACACCCGGAACTGACCGACATGGTTATCTTCCGTGAAAACTCAGAAGATATCTATGCGGGTATCGAGTGGAAAGCCGACTCTGCGGAAGCAGACAAAGTGATCAAATTCCTGCGCGATGAGATGGGTGTGAAGAAAATTCGCTTCCCGGAACATTGCGGCATCGGCATCAAGCCGTGCTCTGAAGAAGGCACCAAACGCCTGGTGCGCGCCGCGATTGAATACGCGATCACCAACGATCGTGATTCCGTCACTCTGGTGCACAAAGGCAACATCATGAAGTTCACCGAAGGCGCGTTCAAAGACTGGGGCTACCAGCTGGCTCGCGAAGAGTTCGGCGGCGAGCTGATCGACGGCGGTCCGTGGGTGAAAATCAAGAACCCGAACACCGGCAAAGAGATCGTAGTGAAAGACGTGATCGCCGATGCGTTCCTGCAGCAGATCCTGCTGCGTCCGGCGGAATACGACGTTATCGCCTGTATGAACCTGAACGGCGACTATATCTCTGACGCCCTGGCGGCGCAGGTTGGCGGTATCGGTATCGCCCCGGGCGCCAACATCGGTGACGAGTGCGCGCTGTTCGAAGCGACTCACGGTACTGCGCCGAAGTATGCCGGCCAGGACAAAGTGAACCCGGGCTCCATCATCCTGTCCGCAGAGATGATGCTGCGCCACATGCAGTGGTTCGAAGCCGCAGACCTGATTGTCAAAGGCATGGAAGGCGCTATCGCCGCCAAGACCGTGACCTATGACTTCGAACGTCTGATGGAAGGCGCTAAGCTGCTGAAATGTTCAGAGTTTGGCGACGCGATTATCGCGAACATGTAATCCCGTTGGTGGATTAAGTAAAAGCGGGAGCCGATGGGCTCCCGTTTTTTTTGGAGTGTGCGGAGGCTTCCCCAAAACTTCCCCAAAATTCTTCCCCAAAACTGATTGAAGATCATACTGCTTTTTTACCAACAATGATCCACTCTTTACCGCGGTCATCATTGTATCTGTCAGTCATTTTCATTGTTTTGTGGCCCAATAGTTTCTGGGTGTCTATCCCTTGCTCACGATACAAGCGCTCGGAAAGTGATCTCTGTTCATGGAAAGTCGGAGCTGTTCCCTCTTCCCAGGTTAGACCGCTTTTATCCCGTGCTTTCTTGAACGTTGAAGTAAGTGTCTTGGCTGACACTTGGTCACCACGACTAGCCTGTGAGGTGCTATGGCGAAAATGAACAAGGTATTTACTCACCACAGCATCTCTACATTTTGAAATAACATCACTCAGAGTAATATTTAACGCTTCATTTCTGAGAGAAAGGGGAATGGCTAATCGAGTTCCTGTTTTCTCCTGCTCAATATGCAGCATATCATCCCATACATCCGAAAACTTCATATTGCAAATATCTCCTAGGCGTTGCCCTGTTACAATGGCAAGCAACATTCCACATTGTAAATAAGGTTGTTGTTGTTCGGCGGATGTATAAATAGCCTTCCACTCCTCCAGAGATAGCCTTTGTCTGCTTATCTTGTTTCGTGGCTGTTTCGTTGCTTGGGCAGGGTTGTATCCTGGCGGAACGTGACCAGCATGTTGAGCCTCCTTAAAAACATCTATTAGTACCATGCGTACAACTTGAGCCATCCTGTTATGACCCTCTGCCTTAACAGCATCTGTTATTTCGGAAATATCAAGTGCTGTAATATCTTTTAGATATTGCATTCCACAATGTTCCCGAAAAAGACGGATTGGTTTAGCTTTCTGTCGAAAAGAGTTTGGGCGCAGCTCGTTGTGTTTCAATCTTTCCTCCTGCACCAATTCATATTTGTCGAGCCATGAAGAAACTGTAATATCCGTGCGGTTTCCTTTCATGCGAGCTAGGCGCTCGTTAATACCAAGGATCTGCCTGGTTCGCTGCTCTGCAATAATAGTATTTGCTTCACTTGCCACCTGCTTTGCTTCAGCTTCGTCCGTGCCGAGGCTGTGAAAACGACCAGATATCGGGTGTTTGTATTGCCAGTAAACCTTTCCGGTACGTTTATCAAGTTTGCAATATAGGTTTGGAATAGTGATTTTATGGGTACGCGGTCTAGCTGCCATCGCTAATTATCCGTCTCAGTTTTGGGTTAAGATTTATTGGAAGTTGCGGTTCAGCAACTACACCTATAAAACGAGCTTCTTTGTCAACCATCCAGCGCCGTCCGACTCTCATCGGTGGTGGCGCTATCATCTGACCTTTAGCGTATTTTTTTAATACTCGCTCGCTAGGGGCTTCACTGCCGAATTCATCTTTCGCCCATTCGAGTAAAGAGACCATACGTGACATTTCTTCTCCACATACCGGCTGCACCCGGTTATCGAACGTTATAAGCACATGACGAGCAACCACCACGAATCCCGTCATTACATCTTCTGCAAAGCTGGTGGTCTCGATCATCCTTATCTGTTTCGTACATCTTCAGTTTGGCAATCACCGTTTTAGATTCTGGGAGAATCTGTTTGCGAAGGTTTGCAACTTCATCGGCTAATTCCATAAGACGGCAATGAAGGTCCTTTGCTTCATCCTTATACCAGGCTAAATCATCCCGCATACGCCTCCATCGCCGGCGCTTTAATTTACTTGGCATCAGTCATCATCCTCATCATCGTCGTCATCGCAGGATGCGAGCAATGGATTCATTCGCCGCCCTACCTGGCAGGCGTACCCGCGGCGACCGAGGTTGTGTAGCACGCTGTAGATTTCGAACATTTCGGTTCGCTCATCACCAATATCAAGCTCACAGGCCAGCGCGTGGCATTCAGTAGCGAGCTCCGATATCTTCTGAAGTAATTCGACTTTATTCACCTTTCACCTCAGCGATGGCTGCTACTGCATCCACGGCGTACATGCTCAGTGTATTTGGAATTGGTTTTTCCTCCGGCACTACCGTCACCGGCTGCGCGTTAGCCGCCGAGCGGAGCCGGAATGGCAAGTCGAACCACACACATGCACCCGTCCTGTCTTTAGTAGTCAGCAGGTCTTCAATTGCTGACGCTGCGGTATGAAGCAATTCTGCGCTAACTACCGGCGCTGGCTGCGGGGTGGTACGTCGAGCGTAACGGAACCCGGCACGGAATGCGTCCGAAAGCTGGCTGTGACCGTCAACCGTCAAGCGGTGCAGCTGCAGCGCGGTATTAAGCTCACCGTCGGTTACTGCTAACGGCTCGCTGTCCATTGCGGCCAGCGCCAGCTTGAATGCGGCCAATGTGTTGCTATCAGTAATGCCAACGGCTTGGATTGCTGAAATTTGATGCTGTAACCATTCTTTGGTTAATTTGCTAGTCATTAGTTGGCTCCTGGCTTATTGATGCGCGATGTTATATTCCGACCGCAGTCGCAGCAGTAGAAAGCTTTCCCGCCGCGAATGCCGCTGGTGTGCTGCCCTTCAAGGAATGAGCCATCCCAAGCATAAAACTGTTTGAAATCCACAACCTCTTTCGTGTGGAATCCATTCTCACCGCCGCAGTGCGGGCATGAACTCGGGTTTTCTATAGCCATCACTCAGCCTCCACCTTGAAGCCAGCGGCGCGAGGTATATTTTCCTCAACAATGCGTACGGTGGGCTTATACATCTCGATGGCGGTAAGCCAGTCAGCACCCGTCATCCGTTTTTCTGAATCACCATTAGCCCAGGTGACAGGCACTCCGATAGCCTTCATGGCAATCTCAATTTCGCCAGCAATCGCGCTCTTACCACAGCCAGTAAAACCGGCCACAGTAACCAGAACCTCGCCTTGCTTCACGGTGACGGTGCGGGACTCCAGCTCGGCGATGCGCTGGCGCAGTGCTGTGTTATCGTCGAATAGCTCGCAAACATGGCGATTCTGTTTGCGGATCCGATTATCCATCTCGGTAATTGTGTCCTGCGCTTTCTCCAGCGCCTCTACCAGCAATAGCGCGAGTTTTCGCAGATGGTCTTTACTGCCATTTGCCGGATTTGAAAGCTCAGAACGTAGCTGCGCCAGTTCGGTGATATCAGTCATTGGCTTTTCCCTCGCTGCGAAACATCATGATTGTCAGGTCGCCTTTAGTGGCCAGGCGAACGGTAGAGCCAGGTTCCATGCTGTTAAGCCCAAAGGCGTCATAAAGATCATTCACAGCTTTCTGGCGGCGAGATTCCTTACGACGCTTGTCCCACTGCCTCAGAGCATTTTTGATAATCCACTGGCCTGTTTTAACCATGATGTATGCCCATCCAAGAATGGCTAAACCGGTATTGAGATAAGTGGCGATGCTCATTTCCCGGCCCCCTCGCGCAGTTGCTGGGCATACGCCAGCAATGTTTCGCAGATATAACCAGCGCCATAACATTCGTTGGCAGCCTGCTCCACCCCATCAGCCTTAATCCCGGCTACGATGCGATCGGTTGCGGGACATGCCTTCTTGATAGCCTCTTCGGCTTCTGCCCGGGTCAGGAATCCGCTTTTCCCGTCATTGCTGACCATCTGGCTGTCGAACCATGCCTGCAGACCAGCAACGGTAATATCATCGGGAATCTCGGCCCCAGCTTCGTCTGTAGTACCTTCCAGCCAGTCGCGAGCAGCAGACTCCCTGCCAAGCGAAAGGCAAGCCAGCGCCGCCTGAGCACCAAGCATCGTTTTGTGGAACATCCATGAAGTGTTAAGTTCACGGGCTGCGCCGTTGAGAAGATAGGCATTCTCCGTAACCAGTCGGTCACGCTCGGCGCGTAATTTCTCAACTTCAGTGACCAATGCGGCATTACGTTCTGCCAGTTGGTTGAGTGTTAATCCGTCGTTGTTCATGCTACCCACCATTCAATAACCATGCAGATACCCCAGGTCACGACGAAAACAGCGACCCAACCGGCAATATCGATCACAGCTGCGAACCAGAGCAGGGCGCGCCGGCTGTAATTTTCAGGTTCAAAGTTCATTGCGCCTCCCCAAGCACCCAACGAAGTGCGTTCGCATAATCACCCTCGGCAGATTCCAGGGCTTTTGTGATTTCTTTGCGGGTTTTCAGGCGCGGCTTTGCCTCACCGAGGATCTGACGTTGACGCCGGGCTTTTTCATGGCCGGTTGTGCCAGCGGTCGCCTGCTCGATTTCCGCTACCTTCTCCCGCTGTTCTTCGGGTTTAAGCGATGCCAGCTGACGCGCCTGGGTAACGGTAACTGTGCCAGCCTCCACCGCTTCCCTGACGGCCTGGGTGGCATCGAGAAGGGAAAGCGTTGCACGAACGGTCTGAACGCTGCAGCCAAACAACACTGCAATGTCGTCCTCATCGAGCCCGCGGTCGAGTGCGTCTGACATTTTTTTAGCCCGGCCAAGCGGTGTATCAGGTCGGCGAATTTCGTTTTCGCTGACCATGTATTTAGCCATCTGATTTGCTGACCCGCGCTTAACAACCCCAGGAACAAGCAGTGGGTCTTTGCCCTCTTTCAAAAGAAGCTTATTTGCCTCCAGGGTATGTTTTACGCGCTGACGGCCTACAACTACGCAGGTGAGCCCAGTTTCAGGGTCTTTCCAGACGATGATAGGTTCCAGTACACCCAGCTCTTTGATGTTCAGAACCATCCCTTCGTCGATAGGAAGGTGGATGCGCTCATCGTAAAGCGGGTGCGTTTTGTCGGTAACCAGGTGCAGGTTTTCAGGTTCGAACGTCAAAACGTTGGTTTTTCCGTTGGCGCCGTATACAAGCTTTGAGTCTTTAGCCATCAGAGAGCCTCCACATTACGGAAGCTGGTGGGGCAAATTGCTTTCAAATCGCGCATAGCCTCTAGAACATGCATATTTGTGCGATTCTTGGTGTGTCGCTCGGTCAGGCGATCACACTCTTTCGCCCATGATTTGACCTCTGCGAGAAGGGCGTCACGTTCGGTGCGCGTCTGGCGCAGAGCTACATTCGAAACATCGAGGACGGTAGCCAGTTCCTTGATGATTGCTGCCTGTGCTGGTGGCATAGTTTTGGCTATTTCGTACGCCTGTTTGATCAGTTGATTTGCTGTCTTAGCCATCTTTTGTTCTCCATCTGACGCGCTGCAACGCGTAAATTTAGGGTGCAGCAACCCAACCCATGAGAATGGGTTAGATGCTTGGTTAATTTATCGCTTAGCTTCGCCGCCGAGAGCTTTGGTCAAATCAGAAATCAGAGTACTCATTTCACCTGTCATGAGAATGAAATCTGCATCGAACCGCTGTGCTACATCCTCACGATCGATATCATCATTTTGAGATACGAGCTCATCAGCGAATTTAATACGCTTAATGGATACGTCGTCACAAAGGGTAAAGCGAATACGATCCTGCCAATCGAGGAATAATTTAGTGACAACCTTTCCAGCTTCGATGTGGGTATGAATTTCGTCACTTACGAGGTCTTGTTTCTTGAAGCGTCCAATACCTCCGGCCTCCAAAACAGCTTTAATTTCTGCTTCATCACCCAGATTAAAACCATTAGGCGCGCTGCCTGAACGAACCCATTCAGTCATCGTTAGCTCGACAGGCTCTTCCATTGTCAAAGGAACGACGGGAAGAGATCCCAGGGTCTTGCGCAGGAGTGCCAGGGCATCTTCAGCACTGCGCGCACTGGAGGCATCGACTATGACCAGGTGATCGGTGGTATTCACCCAGATTCGCGTGATGATGTTCCGTGAGAAAGCCCTGGGGAGAAGGCTATGTAAAACCTCATCGCGTAGAGCATCCTTTTCAGTCTTTTTCAGACGTCGCGCCTGTTCTGATTCAAGCTTAGAAATTTTCTTGTTGAGCTCATCGGTAATGGTTGGGCGTGGGATAATTTTCTCTTCCCGGCGGATCACGAGCAGAAGCTGACCGCTAACAAAATGAAATAGCTGGTCAGAATACTGTCCAAGGGGAGATACCCAACCGGATTTAGCCATATCCTGACTCCCGCAAGGAGAGAAACGGAATGGTTCAAGCTTGTCTGCCAGATCCGCGATGGTGTGTTCTTCCACGATGGTAATATCGCGAGAGAGCCGGTAAATAAGAGCATTTTTGAAGAAGTTCATTTCGTTTCCTCGATCCGCCACTGCAATGGCATCAGGTTAGTTATCTCCACACAACAAAAAGAGCACTACAGCGTTCTGCCGTTCCATCCTGGCTTTTGGTACCGCAACGGCTGCGAGATGTTTTTTGCATGCCAGCGCTCTTTTGGTTGTGGACTCGTCTCTTCCGAAGAGTCACACCTTTTCGCGTCCGTTGAAAGAAATCTAAAATAATTTAGTTTTTTGGTCAAGGTGAATAAACTAAATATTCTTAGTTTTCACCATCGGTAGAGTAGAGGAAAGGATTAGCGGCGCATCTGGCGGCGGTGTTCGACAACGACACCGATGATGGAAATTTTTTCAACAGCAGAGTTTAAAGCAGCAAAATCAGGGTTTAACGGGACCAATTCGAAAACCTCTTCACCATTTTCATTGACACCCCTTGCGCGGTATTTTTTAAAAGTGGCGTATTCACTACCGTTTTTGGCTACAACATAGTCCCCAGGACCTGGACACAAGTCAGGATCCACAATGATAGTGTCTCCCTCTTTGAACTCTGGCTCCATAGATTTTCCACGTACCTTAAGAGCGAAGGTACCGAACGAATGAGCGCCGTTTGTTAAAATGTAATCCACGGCACCCTCTAAATTACGAGCATCACTTTCAGATGTCCAAGTTCCCGCTTGAACCCAACTTATGATAGGGATCTGCATAGCGCCTAAGTTGCCAGGCGCTACATTGGAGAGTTCCTCTTTACCGGTGAGGAGAAAGTCCTCAGAAACACCAAAATACCGAGCTAATTTTGTCAGCGAGACTCCTCCGGGTATGTTTTGGTCTTTCTCCCAGTATCCAATGGTGACATCTGTCACTCCAACAACTTTACCCAGTTGCTTCTGGGTAAGCTTACGATCCTTTCTTAATGATTTTAAACGACTTCCAAATGTGCTCACTGTGGTTCGCCATGTTATGAAAACTAAATTATCTTAGCTTTAATTGATCTAAATTTGCTTTGGTCTTAATATCTAAATAAATTTAGGAGGGTGTATGACAACAACAGAGTTAGAAACGTTCTTCGGAACCCCCAACAAGGCAGCAGACTTCTTCGGTGTTTCTCCTGAGGCTTTTTATCAATGGCGAAAACGCCCGGGCAGTCTGATCCCAAAAGGTCGCGCTGCAGAAGCTGCATATCGTACTAATGGGCAGCTAGTTTTTCGACCTGAGCTTTATCAAAAGGCTACAGATTCGGCTGCTTGAAAGTAACTACAAAAGGAAAATCAATATGGTAGAGCCAAACCTCAAAGAAGCCGTCAAAGCGATGTGCAAAGCATATCCAGGTGGGCGCGAAGCGATGGCTGGCGCACTGGGAATGACGGTGACGCAGTTTAACAACAACCTTTACGAGAAAAACGGCTGTCGTTTCTTCGAAGTCAGCGAGCTGGAAGCGATGGAAGACATTTCCAACACGTCGTTACTGGCTGACTACTTCGCTCGCCGTCGTGGTGCTCTGCTGGTGGATGTTCCTCACCTGGAAGAACTCGATCGCGTGGACTTGTTCAGCCGGGCAATGCGTACCTCTGCCGCCAGGGGACAGGTTGATCAGATTATCGAACAGGCACTTGAGGATGGGGTAATCGAAAGACATGAAGCTGAAGAAATCATGGTGCATCACCGCCGCCATCTGGCAGCTCGGGAAGAAGAGATTGCCGCAATTATCACGTTATTTTCACGCAAAAAGAAGTGACGCCAGCGAGTTGCAGCTCCTGGCGTCGTGGCGTGTCGTTATCAGTGGAGATTACTAACGCATGAACAGTTTATCAACACAGTACCGCAGGTCGCAACTTGTAGCGCGGCCAGTTCCTGGTGGTGCAGGACCGGTGCAGTTCGTGTATGGGGTAAGAGTACCAGGCGGGTTCGAACCTGTCTGCTACCAGTTTGCTCAGTGGGTGGTAGGGGACTTTAACGGCCAGGCGGAGAAAGTATGCGAGAACTTAACCGATGGTTCAGAGATCACTACGGTGTCCCGGTCAGGGTCATACGCTGGGAGCCCCAGACACAGCGCGTTATATACCTGCGCGAAGGGTATAAGCACGAGTGTTTCAGCCCCCTCGAGCAGTTCAGACGAAAATTCAGGGAAATAGAGGGGTCTTATGAGCCTGTTAATGCCATCAAGGCCGATAGTCATCAATCCTGACCTTGCCTATAGCATCGGCCTGAATGAAGCCATTGCGCTGCAGCAGCTTAACTACTGGCTGCAGGAGACTAACTCAGGGCTGGAGCGTGACGGCGTACGCTGGATCTACAACACGACAGAGCAATGGCTGGAGCAATTCCCGTTCTGGTCTGAATCCACTCTGAAGCGCACCTTCACCCGGCTGAAGAGCCTGGGCGTGCTTAAAGTTGAGCAGCTGAACAAGTCCCAGCGCGACATGACGAACTACTACACGATCAACTACGAAAGCGAGCTTTTAGATGAGGTCAAAGTGACCAAATCGAAGAAGTCAAAATGCGCCGTTCCATCAGGTCAAAATGACACGATGGAAGAGGTCATTGTGAAACGCTCCACCGGGTCAAAACGAACCGCTGTCATCAGGTCAAATTGGCACGATGATCTTACAGAGAATACAACAGAGAGTACTACAGAGATTACAGGTAAAGACTCTTGTCCGGTTGCGCTGCAACCAGACCAGACCGATCCGGCAGATCTCGTTCTGGATCATTTCAATCGGGTAACCAACTCGACCTATGGCAAGGGGGGACGAACCAAAACGACGCTGGGTTATATCCGGGGACGCCTGGCCGAAGATTACAGCCCTGAAGACCTGATGCTGGTGGTTGACTACCTGAACGCGAAATGGGCTCAGGATCCGAAGATGAGCGATTACCTGCGGCCCAAAACGCTGTTTGCTCCCGAGAACTGCGTCGAGTATTTCGACAAGGCCAAAAAATGGGAGGCCGCCGGACGCCCAGCCTGGACTGGCGGCAAGTGGGTTAAACAAGACACGGCGTTCAAGTCCAGTTATTCCGAGGTGGATTATTCAGTGCCAGCGGGGTTCCGTTCATGAGCAAGCCATTTCTGAAATGGGATGGTGGAAAGTATACCCAGCTGGCTGACCTGTTCGTGCATATCCCGGCAGGGAAACGCCTGATAGAGCCATTCGTTGGTGGTGGGTCTGTATTCCTGAACAGCGAAAAGCACGCAGATTACCTGCTGGCGGACGTTAACCCGGACCTGATTAATCTGTATCAGATGTTAGCGGTGGTGCCGGATGAAGTGGAATTGAAGGCCCGCTGGATGTTCGAGCACATGCGGTCACCAGATGGCTATGAGCTGATCCGTTCCGAGTTCAACGCTCAGACGCTGGATGCTACTGAACGCGCAGCTGCATTCCTGTATCTCAACCGGCATTGCTTCAATGGCCTGATGCGCTACAACCAGGCGAACAAGTTCAATGTGGGCTGGGGAGGCTACAAGGCGCCGTATTACCCGCTGGGCGAAATGAAATCCTTCGCCGCTATGGCGTATAACTGCGTATTCATGGCCGCTGACTATCGCCGAACTATCAGCCTGGCCGGGAAAGGGGATGTGGTTTACTGCGATCCGCCTTACGAACCGATGCCGGGAACAACCGGATTCACCGCCTACGCCGCTGGTGGTTTTAACTGGGAGAACCAGGTAGACCTGGCAAAGCAATGTGTATCTGCCTTTCACCGTGGGGCTCGGGTAGTAATTTCAAACTCATCTGCACCGAAGGTTCTCGACCTGTACCGGGAGCATGGTTTTAACCTGCAATTCATCAACGCGCGCCGTTCGATCTCCTGCAAAAGCAGTACGCGGGAAGTCGCAAAAGACGTTGTAGCGATCCTTTAAGGGGGCTAAATGAAACTGACTTTACCATTTCCACCGAGCGTAAATAGTTACTGGCGCGCCCCGAGCAAGGGGCCGCTGAAAGGCAGGCATCTGGTAAGCGAGACAGGGCGCAAGTTCCAGCAGGCAGCGAGAGCGGCGATTATTGAGCAACTGCGGGCCGTTCCCCGGCCATCCTCTGATCTGGCCGAGGTTCACATAGTGTTGTATCCGCCGGATCAGCGCCGTCGGGATATCGATAACTACAACAAAGCGCTGTTCGATGCCCTGACTCTAACAGGCGTCTGGGAAGACGACAGTCAGGTTAAGCGCATGCTGGTGGAGTGGGGGAACATCGTGAAGAAAGGGAAAGTAGAAATCACCATCCGTCGTTTTCGTGCAGCTGCCTGACGTGGAGATGATATGAGAGCACTACTAACCCCTGAGATTGCCCCCCGTATGGGCGTTGTTCTTCTTCGCCCAGGTGCTGATCTCATGCCGATGTTCAGGAGAGGGCGGGTACTTATTGAGCCTGCTCCGGAAAAATACAGTGACTACGCAACCGGCGTCATCCCTCCCGCCACGCAGCCACTGGCAGAAGACCCGGTTTTGAAACCAGTCTTCGAAAACAAAGACGTCATTCTGCGCGCGGGTGGTATCAGCGCACTGGAGGCCGAGCTGGAGCGTCGTTTTGAATGCCAGTATCCGCACGGCTCGTGGCACAGCGAAAATTTTACGCTGTTCCGGCATGAGCCTGGCAGCATCCGCCTTTGCTGGGCCTGCGATAACCTAGTGCGTGATCAGTACACAGAGACGCTGGCAGGCATTGCGCGTGGGAACCTGGTATCCTGGCTGATAACGGTCATCCGCTCACAGCTGGGGTTCAACGAAGATCATCAACTGACGATCCCCGAGTTGTGCTGGTGGCTGGTAATAAACAATCTGGCGCACGTCATTCCTGAATCGCTGGCCCGGAAAGCCCTGCGATTGCCGGAAATAAAGCATCAACCGGTGATGAAGGAGAGCGATATTGTGCCGGAGCCAGCGGCGAGCGAAGTGGTGCAGAAAAAGATTCTCGGTCTTCGCGTAGATCCTGAAACGCCGGAATCATTCATGTTGCGACCAAAGCGCCGCCGCTGGGTAAACGAGAGCTGGACGCGCTGGGTTAAGTCTCAGACGTGTGTCTGCTGTAACAAACAAGCAGATGATCCCCATCACCTGATAGGCCACGGACAAGGTGGAATGGGAACGAAAGCGCACGATTTGTTTGTGTTGCCGCTTTGCAGAGCGCATCACGACGAGTTGCACGCTGACACCGTGGCATTTGAGGAGAAGCACGGCTCACAGCTGGAGCTGCTGTTTCGATTTCTGGATCGTTCGCTGGCAATTGGCGTGCTGGCATAGTGGAGAACGCATAATGATTAACCCGTCCGAGGTTGGAAAAGCTGGTGAAATGGTCAGGCTGAAAACGCTTGAGGCCATCTGGATTCAGGGGAAGCTGCGCATGTGGGGCCGCTGGTCCTACATCGGCGGCGGTAGTGGTGGAAATATGTTCAATCAGCTATTGGCGTCAGGGAAGATAACGAAGACCGCTATAAACGATGCTTTGCGCCGTATGAAAAAATCAGGCATTACCAAGCCAGAGCTTGAGGCGTTTTTTCGTGAAATACTCGCGGGGAAAAACAAAAGTGGCCTGGCCTTCTGTACAGACGATGAAGGACTGCTGATTGATAAGGTACTGGGGGCAGTCCTTATTACGGGTGGTCACAAAGAGCTATATCACCTGCTGGTGGAGCATTACCGGTTACGGAAGAGCAAACGCCTCATAGCGGAAGAGCTCTATGAAAAGCATCCGGACTGGTGCTTTATGACATGTAGACGAAGAGTTGATACATGGCTAAGTTTGGCAGAATCGATGCTGTACACACCAATGTGTGACGCATTCGGTACAAATGGCGACAGATTTTACTTGCAAAGTGAGCCAGAAACTGCTTGAATTGTGATAGGCTCGGGACGTTAAAGCGAACTGAGCAGCAGAACCAAAAAAACCCGCTTAAAGGCGGGTTTTGTGCGAAAAATAGCCACTCCAAAATGGCCCATTAAAGCATGGTAAAATACGTGTTAACCCCACAAAGAGGAGTTAGACATGGCTATTACCCTGCATCATAAAGAAATCATGATTCTCATGACGGACCCCAACTTAAAAGTGCCGGTCCAACATACCAGCTTCCCTTTTGAGCATCCCTACAAAATTGATTCGGCTATAGAACAGCTATACCAACTGGGATACATTACAGCAGTGCAATCAAAAGCTGACTCTCATTGGATCGCCACTTCTATTACTTCAAAAGGCTTCTCCTTTCTTAAAGAGGAAGGATTAATTTAAAAGAAATTAAGCAAATGTTTTTATCCAACCTCGCTTCGGCGGGGTTTTTTCATTTCAGGCTCACGGGAATTATCTTCGATACGGATCGTTGTTAAATCAGCCCGATGGGCCTGACCCTTTTCAAACACACAGCACCCCGTTAACCCGGAGGTGAACCTATGGCAAAGCATATGCAAGACA
>OLYC01000492.1_pt1 | contig 32354 bp, 28 predicted proteins | sample 1674271 | NCBI WGS metagenome assembly OLYC01 (sample SAMEA103958154, study PRJEB25191) | human gut metagenome
GTATCTTAATTGATTAGGTAATAAGTCTCATGCCAAGAGGTCGTTTCGAAAGGTGTTCTTGGCAGATTCATGTCGTCGCTCTAATCTCGCAAAGCTTTCATCTTCAGTATCTTACCGCGAATGTGTCCGGAATCACGCCTGCCAAGACGGTCGAAATTCAGGGCTCTCCTTGATTGGTTTCCGGAAATTCATCCGCACCTGTCCATGCATTATTGCCCCACTGGTGCGTTCCTGTCCGCTGGCTCCGGATACGAACCAGCCCATACTTACAAAACGGTGTAAATATCGGCCTGATTTTACACCGTTTGTTTCAATTTACCAATTCGGTGTAAATAATGCCTGTTATTTACACCGTTTTGCCGCAATCACTCATACTTTCTGCTTCTTCTTGAACGACAGGAGATTCATTCTCCAGGACAAACCGATATTCGCATAAGTCTGCTTGTCGATAAGCGAGCCATCTCGATTGCCGTTGGAGCCGAACGTCTTGCAGAAAACCGCATGGATACGTAAATCCTTGTTCTGCTTCAGCGGAAAGAACTCAAAACCGCCTCCGGCACGAGTCATGGAAGTGCCTGGCATAACAGACGGATCTCCACTCGAATTAATCTTGTTGTGGTCATGACTGGCCTTCGCAAATACGCTGACATGGTCGCAGATGTCATACATGAATTTCCCGACCACTGTGAAATCAAGAAATAAAGAAGGATCTCTAAGCATTGACCTGTTCATCACATCGACGAAAAACGACGCGTCACCCAAACTGAACATGTTACCCAAGGCAATATAATTCATGAACTTGCCCTGAGCATACTCGACCATGTTCACTGACCACAGAGGCTTGAACCATTTGTATGCCCCGTTCCATAGCAGGTTATAGGAATACGTGTCCTCCTTGCCGGCTATGTCCCTGAAAGGACTCTGGCAGAACTGGAACACCAGTTCATCATTCCTGTCATTGAAAAGAAAAGAAACACTCGCACCGAGCTGGTAACAGTCAATGTTATTGCTGAACTCGGAAATAAAATAAATGTCAATAGGGGCCAGGTCATACTCATAACCTCCGATGGAAACAGTCTGTTTGCCGGCGGAAAGATACCAATGATCAGTCGGCTTGTAGGTCAGATAAAGGAAATCAGTAGCATCGAAAAAAGACTCATCCTTGTGCGCCCTGTTCAGACGCTGCCTGTAGAAGTAGGATAGGCGAGGAGTCAGGTCACCATTGAAATATATACTCAAATTCTTGCCTTTAAAACCGCTGTTCTCACGAAGAGGAGAACCATCAATGTACTCTCTCTGGTAGTCAAACCTGGTCAGTACGCCAAAGTTCAGAAGGGTTTCATCCTGTGCTGTTACATTCCATGTTGCTGACAATGAAAGAATTATGGACAAAATCAGATATTTAATGCGCATTTGTGTTATTAGTTGGTGCGCAAATTTACGGAGAATAAGTGAAATTAACGAAAATTTTGGCCTTACCTGTTGCATATTCAAAAAACTGTTGTATCTTTGCAGTGTATTAATAAACTCATACACTATGATAAGAATTGAGAATCTAGGTTTCAGCTACGGAAAAGTTCCGGTACTGAAAAACATCACGATGAACCTGGAGGCCGGAAAAATATATGGACTCCTCGGAGAAAACGGAGTAGGAAAGACAACCTTGTTGACCTTGCTTTGCGGACTTAAAAAAACGACTGAAGGAAGCATAACAGTCGATGGCATTGACCCATACAGCAGAAAACCTGAGTTGTTGTCCAAGCAGTTCTACCTCGCCGACGAGATGCTTACCATGCCGATAAAGGCAGCAGATTATGCGAAGATGACTGGCGAATTCTGGCCGGACTACAGCCAGGAGCGCTTTCTGGAGATTATGGAACTCTTCGAGAACGACCCTCAGAAAAAACTCAACGCCATGTCCACTGGACAGTTGAAAAAGACCTATATATCATTGGCATTGTCACTCGGATGCAAGTATCTCTATCTCGACGAGCCGACCAACGGACTTGACATCCCGTCCAAGGCACAGTTCAGAAGCGCATTGATGAAATACACATCTGAAGACTCGACTATAATTATCTCGACCCATCAGGTCAGGGACCTCGAGAACATCATTGACCCGATTATCATTCTGGACAAGCAGGACGTGCTCATGAACGCCAGCATTGAAGAAATTTCCCGGAAACTTTACTTCGACTACGGCACCCAGATCCATCCGGAATCACTTTACAGCGAACAACTTCCGGGCGGATTCATCCAGGTCTATCCGAATGCGGAAGGCCTTGAGAGCAAGGTCAATATCGAGGCTCTCTTCAATGCCGTCCATAAGAACAAGGAACTCATCAAGGGACTGTTCCCTGTAGCGGCCAACAAATAAGGACAAATAAAGTTTAATATCATGAACAATACATTTTCATTCAACCGTTTCGGAAAATATTTCAGATACGATTTGAAGCGCTGGGTGGCGTCATTCGGCCCGACCCTGCTTCTGATGTCAGCCGTACCGGTGATTCTATATACATTCATCGCCATTTATTCGCTCCTGTTCAGCGGACAGTGGGATACCCCGGGCGAGACAACCAGAATCGTGGCATCCGTCATTACCACTGTTGTGATGGTACTCATCTATCCTGCAAGTGTTTACGGATATATTACCGATAAAAAGGCCGGCTCGTCATTCCTGATGATACCTGCATCGGTACCGGAAAAATTCTTGTCAATGCTACTGAACACTATCTTCGTGGTGCCACTGACATTCGGACTCATCTATCTCTCATTGGACGGTATCATCTGTGCCATCGACGGCAGCTGCGGCGGAAGCCTGTTCAAGTGTGTAAGAGACGGCGTAAACACCATACTTACTTTCCCGTTCTCAAGCGATGCCCCTGTTAGCGTTAGCCTTTTCTCAATGTGGATTCACTCTGCAGGCTCAGCCTTGTTCTTCCTGTTGGGAGCCCTTCTCTTCAAGAAACACAAGATCTTGTACCCTCTCCTCATCATTGTCGGCCTTCAGATGTTCTTCAGCATCCTTTTCGGCATCGTCATCAGCCTCGGATTGATTGACATTGACAGTTTCGGACTTTGGACAGGACGCCTTGCCACGAATCCGGACTTCCTGAGTTGGGCGATACCTGCATTCAATATCCTCGCGACACTTTGGGATATCCTTGTCTTTGCAGCATTCGCGACAGCGGTATATTTTAGATTGAAAACCATAAAGCATTAATAATCATGGAGTTTGATAGTAATAGGCCTATTTATCTCCAGATTCTGGATGCAATATGTGACCAGATTCTGCAAGGAACACTCCAGCCGGACGGAAGAATACCGTCAGTCCGGGACTATGGAGCACAGCTGGGAGTTAATCCGAATACGATAATGAGATCGTATGAAAAACTCACGAATGACGGAATAATATACAACAAGAGGGGATTGGGTTATTTCATCTCCGCTGATGCCAGGGAAAAAGTATTGAGCATCAAGCGTAAAGAGTTTATGGATGACGTTTTCCCGAAAATCCGCCACCAGATGGAACTTCTCGGTATCGGGCCCGAGATTTTCAATGACATTGAAATAGCCCGATAATTCCAAATCATTGATTTTATGAAATATATCAGTTTTATAGCGGCTCTCGCGCTGCTGGTGACCGGCACACAATCATGCATCGTCCGCATTGACAAGAACAAGGCTCTCGAAATGGTCAGACTTTTCAATGACTATACCATAAAGGCCAGCGGAGTCATGGCATCCAAAGAAATCAAGACTGGAAACTGTCATCGCCTTACTGCAAGTAACGGCATTGATGTGGAGTACCTCCAGGATGGGAAGAACTTCGTGACTGTCAATGCTTCTGACAATATTCTTCCTTACATTGATGTCATAGAAAACGATGGCGAACTGACAATCGGCGTTAAAGACTCGACATCCTATAACAGAATCTGGAACATGGACGCAAAGGTCATCGTTCATGGCTCGGTCTTGGGAAGTCTGGACCTGAAAGGAAGTGGAGACTTCACTTGCAAGGAATTGTCAATGCCGGATGATCTCGTCACCATTGCCATCACCGGAAGCGGTACAGCCGAATTCGGAAAAATCCTCACTTCGGAATTCAGCATTGACATAAGCGGCTCCGGATCACTCGATTGCGAAGAAATCAAGACCGGAAGGGTGGATGCCCTCGTAAGAGGCAGCGGCGATGTCGAATTTGATAAGGTCAATGCCGATGTGCTGACCTCCTCTGTCAGAGGCAGCGGTGACATGGATTTCGATAATGTCAATGTAAACAGCGTCGAAGCATACATTACCGGAAGCGGCGGCATATCTCTGGTCGGCAAGACCGGCAAGGCGACTTACATGGTAGTCGGCTCAGGCGACATCGATGCCGCCAAGATGAAATGCGGAGCGGAGCCCGACATTACTGCTACGGGAAGCGGTTCGGTTTCATACCAGACTGCGGACGGAAAAATCAAATCAAAATAATCAGAGTTCCGCTTTTGCGGACTTGGACATTATATATTTTTCATAAGCGTTTTTTGTGGGTTTTGGCAGATAGGATAAATTTCCTGTCTGCCAAAACGTTATCTTTATGTCAAATGGTCGAAAAAATTTATATTTTGGTCGATTAGGCCTAATTTTGTCGAAGTTTTTACCAATAAAAGCGACAAAATGTATAAAAGACTAATTGTTACAGCAGCACTTTTGGCTGCATCAGTCTCCGCTTTTGCGGGAGGCTACGTCACCAATACCAATCAGAATGTGGCATTTTTGAGAAATCCTGCACAGAATGCCGTAATCGGTGTTCAGGGCGCTTATTTCAACCCTGCGGGTGTTGCGTTCATGGAGAATGGCTGGCATCTGGCAATCGACGTTCAGTCTGCAGTGCAGAGAAGATATACCACCTCGACTTATGAGCCATTGAAATATGGCATTGACAATGACGGCAAAGGATATAAGAAATACACCGGAAAGTCATTCGTGCCGGTTCTTCCGCACCTCGATCTCGTGTACAAGCACAACAACTGGTTCGGTTCATTCCATTTCGGAGTCGTTTCCGGAGGAGGAAAGGCTAAGTATGACCAGGGACTCGGCTCATTCGAAGCACCTGTTGCGATGATTCCTGCATTGATCAACAATCTCGTGGGAACCAATATGATAACCGGTTATGATGCAGATATTAATCTTACCGGTGAGCAGTACAATTTCGCGGGGCAGCTTAACCTTGGTTACAAGATCAGCAAGAACTGGAGTGTTTCTGCCGGTGTCCGTCTGAATTACATTTCCAACTATTACGTGGGAAGCCTCAAGAACATCCAGCTCCAGTACGGCGGACAGATGCTTCCTGCTGCCAATGTCCTTGGCGCTGCCATTTCACAGCTCTCCGGAGGGATGATCTCAGCTGACCAGGCAACAGCAATGGCAGGTGACCTCGTAAGCGACAAAAACCTCGACGCACATCAGAAAGACATCGCATACACGCCGATTATCTCAGTTGACTACAAGACCGGAAAGTTCAATTTCTCAGCACGTTACGAGTTCAATACCAGGGTCCGTCTGAACAATGACACAAAGGCGAACACTACCGGTATCTCACAGTTCGATGACAAAAAGACCATCGCTGCCGATATCCCTGGCAATATCAATGTCGGAGCTCAGTATTCAGTTAAGCCTAACTTCCGCGTAGCTCTCGGTGTAAACTACTACTTCGACAAGCAGTCAAAGCAGTATAACAATGAGACTGGTCTCAATGACAAGCAGAACTATCTGAAACACAATTCTTTCGAAATTCTCGGAGGTCTTGAATATGACGTCTGCCCACTTGTTACCCTCAGTATCGGAGCCAACAGCAGCACCTTCGGTTTCGGAAATGATGCACGTTATATCTCAGATATGAGCTACTCTACAAGTTCTATTTCAGGCGGTCTGGGAGCACAGTTCCATGTCAGCAAGAAAGTCAATATCGACCTTGGCGTCTATAAGACATTCTTCATGCACTTCACTAAGGAACAGGCAGATTATGGTGGAAACGGCGCTCTCATCGCAGCTAAACTTACTCCTGTACTCGGACATCTTGCCCCTGTAGTTCCAGGTCTTGCAGAGAAACTTGACATAAAGAATCTTCAGATTCCCGGACAGGATGATTTCTACCGCACAAGTATTGCTGCAGGTGTCGGAGTATCAATCGCGTTCTAATCAGTCGTTTGACGCGGACTTAACATTAATATAGAAAAGAAAACCTGAACCGAAACGCTCTTCCGTGCCATGACACACGGAAGAGCGTTTTTTATGATTGTGACTTGGGATTGGCGACTTGGCCCGACCCTCTTGTAAGGCAGATGCCCGGACTATTTCCTGAATGTATATCTGAGACCGAAACCAAGTGCGAAATTGGTCGGCTTGTCAGTATAGGAAGACCGTGGCTGCCTGTCGTTCTTGAAATGATGGCTCATGCCAGGCTCGACATATATACCTAGAGACGGCAGGACATTGACCTGGACACCAGCGGTTGCATTGACAGACCAGAGCAGGCCTTTCGGCGTGATCGCATTCTGGTGTGTGGAAGTCATCGAATTATGGAGGTGGTCGGTCGTCTTTATGCTGCCTTTCACCCCGAATTCCATCATTCCGCCGGCTGAGGCATATACATCTACGTATCTGGAATTCAGGAAATTAAACGTCAGATTCAGCGGAACACCCAGATAATGAAGCGTCTGCTCACTGTTGCTCCATGCCCCGGTCGTGGATTCAGAACCTCTCTTTATGTCTGACTGAAGGAGGGAATAGGTCAATCCGCTTTCGATTCCGAGTAAGTTGGTAAATGCGTATCTTGCTGTCAATCCGAGTTTTACGGGCATCTTATGTGAATATGAATCATCGACTTCCGGCTGGTTGAATACAATCGTGCCGGCGCTTGTGAGAATCCTGTCATCAGCCCAGCCGACTGTTCCAGCCTCACCTTCAAGCGGATTGGACCCCATCACTGCTCTCGGCTCGAATTTGTCAATCGATGACGAACTCCCGGCCCCTGCCGCACCGAGTCCGATACTTAAACCACGCCTGTCTGCGCGCCTTTTCTCCTGCGGCTCCGTCCGGAGATACTCCTCCCAACTCATCGCTTCATCGGAATTGTCAATGCCGGTGTTCGTGTCAATGTCAATGCCTGCGGCCGCAACCTCTTCAGTGCCGGAATTATCTGTTTTGTCAATGTCAATGCTCTCCGTTTCTTCCATTTGCCGGACTCTTGCCATCACTGGCGCGGATTCATATGCCGCCTTGTGATGCTCGGCTTTTTCAGTCGGCCAGGCCTTGAATTTCGGTGTTTTCTCTATAGGATTTTCTGAGAGTGTAAGTGTCTGGACGGTAGAAGATTCCTGAAGAATCTCCGGACTGTCATTGACAATTTCAGGGGCCTCAGCCTCGTTGTAGGCGGTATAGTTGTCGGCCTCATTGTCATTGACCTTTACAAAAATCAGAGCCCCTGTCATGACGGCGGCAACTGCGGCTGCTGAACGCCATATCCACATCGGTACGGCGGACTTTCCGGTCGCGGAACCCTGTCCGGCCAATCCGGCCTTGGAACTGATGCCGGCCCAGACCTTGTCCGATGGCTCCACGCTGTAGGTGTCCATCTTATCTCGCAACTTGTCTGTCCAATCTTGTCTCATATTGACTCTTGTTTCTTGTATTCTGTGATTTTTTTTGCGAGAATTTTTCTCGCCCTGTGGAATTGGGATGCCGATGTGCTTTCTGTAATGCCCAGCATCTCAGCGATTTCCTTGTGTGATTTGCCTTCGAAAACGAAAAGGTTGAAGATAGTTCTGTAACCGTCGGAAAGTTCCTGAATCATCTTCATCAGGACATCATTTGATATTTCCGAAACGTCAGGCTCTTCTTCGGCCGTCTCTTCAGCCTTGTCAGGCAGTTTGTCGGGAAGTTCCACGAAGTTCCATTTTTTCTGTCGTCTGAGATATTGCAGAGCCTCATTGACAGTGACCCTGCTGATCCAGGCTTTTACCGAGCCGGGGCCCTTCCATGAAAACTTGTCGAAGGAAGAAAAAATCTTGATGAAACTGTCCTGAAGAATGTCCTCGGCTGTTTCCTTGTCAGGAGTGTATCGGCAGCACAAAGCGAGAAGATATCCGGAATAGGTATCATACAGCTTTTTCATCGCTGTCTCGTTGCCTTTCCGGATATCATCTGCGAGTTTCTTTTCAGAATATGCTTTGATGTCTGCCAATCGCATTCCGTTGTATTGAAAAATCCGGCTGTGAATGCCGTGTTATTTTCCGTCTCCAGGACGGGTCTTGTAGTCGAATTCGACAACCTTTGTCTCGCCGTTCCAGTTTCTGTATCTGACCTTGAGTTTCACTGTCTTGCCCTGAGTGTCCGGCAATGTGTTCAGCCTGAATGCCACGTAAGCGTCGGACTGTACCTCCGGAGCGTCAGCGAAACGGTTATGCCTGAATTCTACGAGGTAAGGGTCAGACGGGTCCACGCCTGTAACCAGATTGACCTCATGCTTGATGTTGATGTACGCTCCCCATAACGTTCTGAATCTCAGTGTGAGATAACCGTCTTCGCATACAGTCGGGAATGCATTTACAAGGGCTACAGGGTCATTGCCGTATTTCGTGGTGTTCTTTTCGTCGGAACCGAGCGACTCCACGGTATTCTTCGTGAGGAGTTCACGTGACCAGTTTATGAAACCTACCTGGGCTCCTTTCTCTTCGCTTTCCTTCTTATAATTTATGAACGCGCGGACTTCCTTGTTTCCGAAAGGTGACTGTTTCAGGTTTGAAGGATAAATCACGGTGCTGTCGTCAAGCTGCATGTAGAAAGGATAACCGTTCTGTGCTACAGGTTTGATGGTGACAACTGCGTTAGGGATGAGTTCTGAGTATGAAATACCGTCGTCTTTAAGGCAGGACTGCATTGTGGCGGCCGCTGCAATCGCCATTGCGATTTTTGTTAAGTTATTCATAATTTTCATGATGACTGATTTTTGTTCACCGACATAAATGCGTCTGCCCGCGAATCTTGCATGTCTGATGAAAATTATTTTACAGTTTTGCTCTTCGGCTGTCCGCGGAGGAGACCCAGCGACCAGTCTGCCTTGATTTTGTCAATGATGCCGCACACTATCTTGAACGTCCTGCTGTAGTGGCTGTAGTTGGCCGGAGTGATGAAATTCACTCGTCCCTGTCTCAGAAGTTTTTCAGCAACTGCCTGTTTTCCCGGATTTTCCGGGTTATAGACTGCTATCGAATGCCCGCCGAACATGCTGACGATTTTCATGCATGGGACGTCGGTTTCTCCGTCTCCCACATATATCATCTGCGTGAAAGGTATGCGTTTCTTGTCTTCCGCTATACTTTCATTGACCTGGTTAGTGTCCCTCGCGCTGAAAATTCCCTTGTTGATTTTGAAGATGAACTGCGTCTTGGCCGTGTAGTCCACAGCGATTCCCGGCCATTCTGCCTCGCCCTTGGTGTCGTAGATGAATGTGCTTGCGAAAATGTGCTTGAACTGTTTGGCGATAGGGCAGCCTTCGATGATTTCTTTCAGCCCGGAGGAATTGATGTAATGCTCGATTCTCACGCCTCGGCTCTTCCCGTATTCATTGACAAGGTCGAACCACGAAGTCACGCCCTCGAAGAGTTTGATATCCTTTCCGAATTTCTTGAACTCGCTGCGTTTCAGCTTGATATCATTCTTCTTGGCCTCATCTACCATCAGTTTCATGTAGGCCAGGATATTGCTCGCATCCTGTCCTGCCGCGATGCCGTCACTCATTTTCCAGAATTCCTCAGGCGTCTTGCCGATGGCCTGGATGAATCCGAACTCCTGCATGTTTCCCGGGGAAAGCGTCCCGTCGAAATCGTAAATCAATGCAACAATTGGTTTTCTCGTCATAACCGGATGAAATTAAAGTCTTTGGCAATGCCGAACAAATGTAGCATGCCTCTGCACAAATATAACGGAAAGTTGTTAAATTTGCGCCCGATACACAAAATATTAATACTATGGATCATTATTTTGCGAGACTTCAGAATGCTGTAAGACTTTATTGGGAAAAGCCTGCTGTATGCAACTATAGAGGTGAGTCTTTCACCTATGGCCAGCTTGCAACCCAGATTGAGCGTTTTCACATCTTTTTCGAAGCTTGTGGGCTGAAGAAGGGCGACCGCATAGCCATCTGCGCCAAGAATACTGCAAGAATGGCTGTTTCTTTTCTGTCGGTCAATACCTATGAGACTGTCGTGGTGCCGATTCTTTCAGACTTCACCCCTGAAAGTGTAAATCACCTTGTCGACCATTCGGAGAGCCTTATCCTTATGACTGACAATGATATATGGGCAAAATTGGATATCAAGGCCATGCCGCGCCTGAAGGCTGTCGTAAGTGTCAATGACTTTACGCTTCTTTATGTGGCGGACGAGAAGGTAAGGGAGGCGTTCGCTTCCGTATCCGAGAGGTTTGCACAGAAATATCCGATGGGATTCACGGGGGAGAACGTTACCTACAATACCGACAACTGGGATGACCTGGATATAATCAATTATACCTCCGGAACCACCAGTTCTCCGAAGGGTGTCATGCTGACCTATAAGGCATTGAGCGCGACCATCGACTTCGGCCAGCGCCATATTCCGTCATCGGATAAATTTACGATGGTGTCAATGTTGCCGATGGCTCACATGTACGGCCTTGTTTACGAGTTCCTCTATCCGCTCTGCAACGGAACCAGCATCACCTTCCTCGGTAAGACCCCGTCACCTACACTTCTCTTGTCAGCGATGCGTGACGTGAAGCCATACCTTCTCATCACTGTGCCTCTTGTCATGGAAAAAGTGTTCAAGAGTGCCATCAAGCCTGTCGTCGAGAAGCCTGTAATGAAGGTCCTGACCAGAATCCCTGGAGTCAAGTCGTTGCTGTTCAAGAAGATACGTGAGAAACTCCTCAGCGCCCTTGGCGGAAATCTCCAGATGATCATCATGGGCGGTGCGCCGTTGAATCCTGAAGTGGAGAAGTGGTTCAAGAAACTCGGACTTCCATATACCGTGGGGTACGGAATGACTGAAGCCGCTCCGCTTCTTGCTTACGAGCCGTGTGACAGTTATGTCCCAGGTTCCTGCGGCAAGGCTGTGGATTGTGCGACTGTCCGCATTGACTCTGATGATCCTCAGCATGTTGTGGGTGAAATTCAGGCTAAGGGTGACAATGTCTGTCTTGGCTACTATAAGGCTCCTGAGGCTACTGCAGCGGCATTTACGGAGGACGGATACCTCAAGACCGGTGACCTCGGTATCATTGACGCGGAAGGAAACATCTTCATCAAGGGCCGCAGCAAGAGCATGATTCTCAGTGCCAACGGACAGAACATCTATCCTGAGGAAGTCGAGGCTGTGGTGAACAATCAGGATTATGTTGTGGAGTCTGTTGTCGTGGACCGTGCTTCGAAACTTGTAGCATTGATTTATCTCGACCAGGATGCGATCCGCAAGAACGGACTTGATGCCGAGACCGTCGCAGATATTCCTGAGCGTGTCAGAATCGCATCGAACAGGGCTCTGCCGTCATACAGCCAGCTCCAGAAGGTTGAGGTCGTGGACAAGCCTTTCGAGAAGACTCCTAAGATGAGTATCAAGAGGTTTATGTATAAATAATTTCAGTCCGCACTGGCGGAAGAATGCAACATTTTTCAAGTTTCCTGCATCTATGTTTCGGATTTTAACCAACAACATATTATGAGCGGGAAGATGAGAAAATTCTTATCGGCTGCCGCAATCGTGGCAGCCGTTTCTTTGTCAATGTCTCAGGACCTCTTGGCATTCAGGCCCATAAGGCCGTTCAAATTCGATGTTTCGGTCAATGCTGCCGCAGGTGGACTGAATCATCATTGTGTTCTCTTCAAAGACAACGGTTCGTTCAAGAATTTTGAAAATCACATGGTTGCGGACATGTATTCGGATGCCGTGCGCAATATGAGGTATTCGGGTCTTTATTCTGTGCTTTTCGAGGTCAGAGTCGCAAGTCGTATCGCCGTCGGAGCGGACCTGTCTCTTTCTGTCGTATCCGGTGATGTCTATCATGGACTGAAGAAAGTGAAGCCTATATATACGAAATCTTTTGCAGCCTATGTGATGCCGGAAGTCAGGTTCTACTATTTGATGACCAGGCTTTCCACATTGTCAGGATCTGTAGAACTCGGTGCCGGATTCTATGAGGGATGTCCGCAGAACGTGGCATTCGAGTATCAGATAAAACCTGTATCCTACACGCTTGGAGGCAGGGTTTACGGTAAGGCCGAATTGATATTCGGAAAGGTTTTCAACGGAATCAATTTCGGAGTCGGTTATAAATTCTAAAATAACTCAGTATGAAGAAGATACTATTTGTTTTGTTTGCAGGAATTCTGATGTCATCCTGCATGTCCAGATGCGACGAAGACGAAACCAGATTCTGGGGCCAATATGAATATAACCGCCAGTATTATGAGCATTATTCTGATGACATCATGGAAGAAGTTGCCAGGAATTCGATTTTTACCCTGGATTATGTCCTTCGCCTTAAGGAGACATTGAACGTTCCTCTTACCGGTGGCACATATGTGATAGTCGATACCAATGGTGTGAAGGCCGGTCCGCTGGAATGTATGATTTCAGGTCGGGATTCCCTCTGGTCGATATCGGACAGAACCTTCAATATCAGGCAGGAAGGCAATGTCTGGAAAGTGACGAAGACAGACGGTGACGCCCATAAGAACTACCGGTACAATTTCGAACTGACTGCTGAGATGACAGAGGAGGTCGGACCTGGAACTGTCCATCATCCGTGGAAGATTTCATTTGAGGGGGAGAGGTTTGAGGCATCTGACTACACCCTTGGATTCAGGACTGAAGATATGCTTGTGTCCTGGAAATATCCGGGTTCTTTCCGTAATCAGGAAGCTTTGTGTACAGGTGCACTTTCATTGTCGTTCCGCTGTCGGGGAAAAGTGTTGGACACAATGGAGGCCACGTATCTTAAAGACGGGTCCGTCAAATATGTGAAGTCGTTCTAGAGACGGTCATCCGGCTGAATCCTTCTGACAAAATGTCATGACAATCTGATTGGAACGTTATTTGACTTTTATACTGCCGTCCGGGTATTCCGGGCGGTATTTTTATTTTGAATAACTAAAACATAAATATTATGGCAGAGATGAAAGGTAAAATAGGTGTCACTACGGAAAATATATTCCCGGTGATCAAGCAGTTCCTGTATTCAGATCATGAGATATTCCTCAGGGAACTTGTGGCCAATGCAGTGGATGCTACCGAAAAGATGAAGGCACTTGCTTCTTCAGGCGATTTCAAAGGCGTTCTGGGAGACCTTTTCGTGAAGATTGAACTTGATGAAGACAAGAAAGAACTCAGAATCATTGACCGCGGTATCGGTATGACTGAGGAAGAGGTGGACAAATATATAAATCAGATTGCATTCTCTTCTGCAGGCGAGTTCCTCGAGAAATACAAGGACCAGATTGGCAATATCATAGGACATTTCGGTCTCGGATTCTATTCGGCATTCATGGTTTCCAAGAAGGTGACCATCGAGACACTTTCCTGGAAGGATGGCGCAAAGGCTGTCAAATGGTCATGTGACGGCAGCCCTGAGTACGAGATGGGCGAGTGTGACAAGACTGACAGGGGAACTGTCATCACACTTTATCTCGATGATGACTCTACGGAGTATGCTTCCAAGGGAAAAATCGAACAGCTCCTCAGCAAATACTGTAAGTTCATGCCGTTCCCGATCGTGTTCGGCAAGGAACAGGAGTGGAAGGATGGAAAATATGTCGATACGGACAAGGACAAGGTCATCAACAGCGTGGAGCCTCTCTGGACACGCAAGCCGGCTGACCTGAAGGAAGAGGATTACATGAACTTCTACAAGGCCCTGTATCCTACCTATGAGGATCCGCTTTTCTACATCCACCTGAATGTGGACTATCCGTTCCACTTGACAGGTATTCTCTACTTCCCTAAAATCAAGGAGAGAATGGCTATCGAGAAGAACAAGATCCAGTTGTACTGCAACCAGATGTTCGTGACCGACCATGTGGATAACATTGTCCCTGACTTCCTTACACTGCTTCATGGTGTGATCGATTCTCCGGATATTCCGCTGAACGTTTCCAGAAGTTACCTTCAGAGTGATTCCAATGTGAAGAAGATTTCAGGATACATCACCAAGAAGGTCGCTGACAGACTTGAGGAAATTTTCAATACTGAAAGGAAGTCTCTCGAAGAGAAATGGGATAACCTCAAGCTCTTTATCGAGTATGGCATGCTTTCAGACGAGAAGTTCTGCGAGAGGGCTATGAAGTTCGCTCTTCTGAAGAATACTGACGGCAAGTATTTCAGTTTCGATGAGTACAGAAAGGCTATCGAGGCTGAGCAGACCGATAAGGACAAGAAGGTGGTTTACCTTTATGCTACCGATGTGGAGTCCCAGTACTCTTTCATTGAGGGTGCAAAGAACAAGGGTTATGATGTTCTCCTCATGGATTGCGAACTCGATTCACACTTCGTGAATCTCCTTGAGCAGAAGCTGACGGATTGCAGGTTCTGCCGTGTGGATTCTGATGCGATAGACAATCTTATCCCTAAGGAGGACAGGAAAAAGCTGGAACTTTCTGAGAATGAGAAAAATGATATCTCTGACTTGTTCAAGGCAGTCCTTCCTAAGGAGTATGAATATTATGTCCAGGCTGACAATCTCGGTGAGACCGGCGAGCCGATTATCATTACTCAGAATGAGTTCATGCGTCGTTATCGTGAGATGAGTGCCATGGGCGGCGGTCTGAATTTCTATGGCAACATGCCTGCTTCCTACAATATTACTGTCAATGCCGAGAATCCTGTTATTGCCAAGATTCTTGAGGCGGAGAAGGCTGAGGTTAAGCCGCAGGAGGTTGTCGCAGAGGCTGATCCTGAGGTTATCAAGGCAGGCGAGGCCAAGGATGCCACTGATGAGCAGAAGAAGGCTGCCGAGGATGCCAAGTCTGCTGTACGTGAGGCCAAGGAAGCCGCTCATGCTGCCCACAAGGCGGAAATCGAGGAGTTCGCTTCCAAGAATGAGGTTCTCCAGCAGCTTACTGATCTCGCCCTTCTTGCAAATGGACTCCTTAAGGGTAAGGCACTCAGCGACTTTATCGCACGTAGCCAGAAGGTCGTAAGCGATGCGTATCTGAAATAATTCGGTGTTTCGCACTTGCGGAACTTGAAGATTATATGTAACAAAGCCGCGCGCAGGATTCCAAGTCTTGCGCGCGGCTTTGTTTGTATATTTGATTTTTTTTATTATATTTACGGAATCTAACCTGATGCAGCTGCGTCTGCGGAAGAATGACCTGAAATATGCGATTATTTTCGTAACTTTATAATAGTTAAGAAGATACGCAAATGAGATATATTGAGAAAGCCAAACGAAACGAAGCCTTGCTCTTTCCTGAGTATTTGGACGATTATGTTGAGAGCGATTGCCCGGTGCGTTTGTTTGATGCCTTCGTTGATTCTCTGAATCTCGAACGACTTGGATTTGCCAAAGCTATACCTGAGACGATGGGAAGACCATCATATGATCCACGAGATCTGCTTAAAACGTACTTTGACCAGACTCTTGCTTATCTATTTGAACTTATTGACTAATAATTCTTGAGCTTCTCGGTGATGTCGATGTCGTAGTAGCTGCCTACGAAATCGTGGAACTCCTTCTTCATCTCCTCGAGCACCTCTGGCTTCTCGGCTGCGATGTCATGCTCTTGTCCGCGGTCATTGACCACATCGAACAGAACATAGTCAGGAACATTGCCCAGGTCCACCTTCTTGGTCTTTCTGTAAGCCGGTCCGTAGTAAGGAGGAATCATGATATAATCGCCCTTTCTCATTGCCAGACGGCTCTTTGCCTCTACGATGAGAGACTCTCTGCCCTTTCCCTTGCCGAGGAAAGCATCCATATAGTTCTGGGAGTCGAGACTGTCAGGTGTCTCAGCACCGATCAATGATGCCAGTGACGCATAGCAGTCAAGCTGCGACACGAGTTCGTTGGACACCATATTGCGGGTATGTCCTTTCCAGTACACGAGCATTGGTACGTGGGCACCGCCGTCATAGAGGCTATATTTTCCGCCGCGGAGCTTTCCGTATGCGTCGTGGTCGTTCCTGTGCTCATAAGCCTGGTCCACATATCCGTCCTGAAGGACAGGACCATTGTCGGATGTGAAGATTACGAGAGTATTGTCCAGGAGCCCTTTCTTCTTGAGGTAATTGATAACCTCGCCAACGCACCAGTCCGCCTCTACCACTGCATCCCCGCGAGGCCCGAGGTTCGTCGCACCTGCAAATCTCTGGTTAGGAGTGCGCGGAACGTGCGGCTGATGGAGACCGTAATAGAGGAAGAAAGGCTTGCTCTCGTCTCTCGTGTCGATGTAGTTCTTCACTTTGTCCACGAAGTAGTCAGCCATATCCTCGTCTGTCCAGATTGCCTTCTTTCCGCCACGCATATAGCCGATGCGCGGTATTCCGTTGATAATGGCTTCGTTATGATGATGGTCCCACATCATACGTATCATATCGAGATCCTTCTTTCCATCTGGCTCTCCAGGGAAGTTGTGTTCGTAGCTGACCTCGATAGGGTCGTCTGGATCTAGTCCGAGCACGTTTCCGTTCTCTACATAGACTGTAGGTACACGGTCGTTAGTCGCTGCGATAAGGCAAGAGTAGTCGAATCCTATGTCATTTGCGCAAGGGCTGATATGCTTGTTCCAGTCAAGGTTGCCGTCACCCATTCCGAGATGCCATTTCCCTATGGCACCGGTCTGGTATCCATTGGCTTGCATCATCTTAGGTACGGTCGGCATTGACGGAGAAATCAGCAGTGGTGCGTCTCCCGGAAGGATTCTTGCGTTTGCGTTTCGCCACGGGTACTCTCCGGTGAGGATTCCGTAGCGGCTCGGAGTCGATGTCGCTGATGTTGCGTAAGCGTTGTTGAAAAGTACGCCTTCCGAAGCGAGTGAGTCGATGTGTGGAGTAGGGATGGCTCCATATCCGTAGGCGCTCACGTCTCCTATTCCGAGGTCGTCGGCTATGATTAGCAATATGTTAGGCTTCTGAGGTTCCTGTTTTGCATTAGCGCAAGCTCCGGCGACGACAGGAAGCGCCGCAAGTCCGAAAATCGTTTTTCCTTTCATTCGTAAGTTGTTTTACTTTCGCTACGAAGTTACGCTTTTTTTCAAAAAACAGGTTCTTATTTCAAAATTTCGTTTTACTTGTGATTTAAAGTCCCAGAATAGAATCTTTTGTGACGGCGATTATCCGTGAAAAGGGTTATCTTTGCGGTATGGAAGACTCATTCAAGAAAACGATAACGCTGGCGGATGCCGTCAAGATGACAGGACCCGCAGCCTTCAACATAATGCTCAAGCCCGCCGGTTCCCTGTGCAATCTGGATTGCCGCTACTGCTACTATCTGGACAAGGCATCGCTTTACGGCGGCAGAGAGCCGATAATGTCGGAAGAACTCCTCGAAAAAGTCATCAGCGACTACATCGGCTCGTGCGATGTGCCCGAGGTCACGTTCAACTGGCACGGCGGAGAGCCACTGCTGGCAGGCATTGACTTCTATCGGAGAGCCATTGCGCTGGAGCGTAAATATGCCGATGGCAAGGTCGTCCATAACACGCTTCAGACCAACGGTACCCTCGTGACTCCTGAATGGGCGGACCTCTTCGCCTCCAACGGCTTCCTCGTCGGCATCTCCATTGACGGACCGCAATATGTCCACGACGCGTACCGAAGCAGCAAGACCGGCATCCCGTCATTCGACAAAGTGATGCGTGGGCTGGTGACATTGATACGCGGAGGCGTGCAATTCAACACATTGACGGCGGTGTCCAAGGCTTCGGAGGGGCGGGGCGTCGAAATTTACCAGTTCCTCAAGTCGCTCGGGAGCCAGTTCATGCAGTTCCTCCCCGTCGTCGAGAAAGTTCGGTACCAGGTCAATGCAAAAGGTCGCAGGGTGGACAATGCCCGCCCGTCGGTCGTCGCCCCCGAATATGGAGGAGACGGCTTCGGCTCTTGGTCAGTGAGCGACATTGGCTACGGCAGATTCCTTTGCGATATATTCGATGTCTGGGTAAAGACGGATGTGGGGCGGTATTTCGTCGGGATGTTCGACGCCACATTGGCTTCATATTGCGGAGTGACTCCGGGAACGTGCTCATTCTGCGAGACTTGCGGCTCCAATGCAGTGGTCGAGCACAATGGAGATGTCTATGCGTGCGACCATTTCGTGTACCCGGAATATCTGCTGGGAAACGTATCCTCGTCGAGCCTCAGGACAATGATGCAGTCAGACAAGGCTGTGTCATTCGGCATCGCCAAGCGCAATTCTCTTCCGTCTCAATGTCGCCGCTGCGAATGGGTGCATCTCTGCAACGGCGAATGTCCTAAGCACCGTTTTTCCAAGACAAAGACGGGAGAGGAGGGACTCAATTCCCTCTGCGCCGGGCTGCAGATGTTCTACAAGCATACTGAGCCGTATATGAAAAAAATGCGGGAACTGCTTCAGCAGCAGCACCCCGCATCAGATATAATGTCTATGTGACGAGCTTATCTGAACAGGCTCTTGTGAAGCAGCGACACCACGGTGTCCATTGCCGAGCGGTCCACGACGAAGCTGATGTTCACGTACGAGGCTCCCTGGGAGATCATATATATCTTGTAGTCTCTCAGAGGGGCGAAAGTCTTCTCTAGAATGCCTGTGACATTGTCCAGATTCTTTCCGATGACGGAGACTTGTGCCTTGTCGCGGTCCACATAGACCTCGGCGAATGACGACAGTTCCTCGATGACCTTGTCGATGTCCTGGGAAGCGTCCACCGTGACGGAGATGTTCGCCTCCGAAGTACTGATGAGGTCTACCGATACATTGTTCCTGCTGAAGATTTCAAACACGCTCATAAGGAAGCCGGCGGCATTGATCATTTTCGTGGAGAAGATATTGATTACCAGAATGTTCTCCTTGCTGGAAACAGACTTCACGCCGTCGTCTATCTTGGAGTTCTGGAGAATTACCGTGCCCTTTCCGTCAGGGTTCATCGAGTTCAGGACATAGATCGGGATATTCTTCCTGACCGCCGGCTCTATGGTCATCGGATGCAGCACCTTCGCCCCGAAATGAGCCATCTCGGCGGCCTCCTCGAACGAAATCCGCTCCAGGCTCCTTGTGCCCTCCACCTTTCTCGGATCAGCCGTCTTCACGCCGTCCACATCCGTCCATATCTCGATTCTGGTGGCTCCTACCGCCATTCCTATCAATGATGCCGTGTAGTCAGAGCCTCCTCTTCCCAGGACGGTAGGCTCTCCGTCTTCTGTTTCCGATACGAATCCTTGGGTGATGACAGCCTCGCAGTCAACGTATTCTGCATTGACCTCAGCATTGACCTTCTCCGTGGTCAATTTCGTCCTCGGCTCTCCTTTCAGGAAGACATTGTCAGTGATTATCATCCTTCTGGAGTCCATCAGGTGCGTGCGAATTCCTCTGGCGTTCATCGCGAGACAGATGACGTTCGACGAGAGATATTCGCCGTTTCCGATGATTACAGCCTTGCTGCGGTCGGACAGCTCGCCCAGTTCGCATACCGCATCGACGAAATGCTCCAGACGGTCGCAGATGGTATTAATCCTGCCCTTCGCATCCTCCAGCATTGACGCGCAGTCCTGCTCAGAAGCGTTGCAACTGTCGGTGTTGATAAGTTCTTCCGCCAATGTCAGATGCCGTGTACGCAGCTGAGCCATAAGCTCATACGCTCCGCTCTTGTCGCGTTCCCGCGCCTTGTCCGAAATCTTGTAGAGCAAGTCTGTCACTTTGGACAATGCAGATACCACGACTATCGGCCGTTCTGTCAGTTTCTTCCGAATGATTTCTATGGTGCGCGAAATCGCCGTGCTGTCAGCTACGGATGTTCCGCCGAATTTTATTACTATCATATATGTCTATTTTGTTCTGTTTTTTCTAGTCGGCAAATATACAGAGAATATGTGGAAATATAATATGTGCGTCGGAATCTTGCCTCCGTCAGAGTCACGCGTATTCAAAGGCTCCTCTCTATAGCCTCGCGTGTGCAGGCGAAGACAATGTGGGTGTGCGAGTCGCAGAATGTCGGCAGAACCATACCTTCTTCAGCGTTCTGCGGACCGGCTCCACACCATAGAGAAGGAAGACCAGAAGTACGGCAGCTCCGATGAAGCAAGACCAGCCGAAAACGGTCTTGACACTGGACATCAGAGGTGCCAGAGCATCCATTTTGGCCACATATCCTGTGATGTCAGGTGCCAGACCCGCCGGCATTGACGATGAAAAATAATGGGTGGAATACTCTGCCGTGTAATATCTCAGGGCATGTGCGTATCCGGCGGACGCTATCGTCTCCACGAGGCCGTTACGGATGAATCCGCATATGGTAAGCCCCATGAAAAAGTGCTGGAACGGCATGATCTCCTCCAGATATATAGTAAGTGCAGCGAAGATTATTGCGTAACCGAAGGCACGGAGCATCGTCGGAAGATAGAACATTTCGACATTGACATGAGGCGAAAGCCCGAAATACATTATAAGCTGATAGATGAGAATTGCCGTGAAACCTATGGACAGCAGGCTCGTGTACTTGAGTTTCACGACCTTGATCCACCAGAGGACAAACGAACAACCGAACAGGGTACCGACGAGTTCGCAGACCGAAAAGCGGGCTGTCGTCATGGCCCCATAGTCCAGCACTGCGGAGGTGAACACATTCTGGAGCGATTTCGGAGTCGCGCACATGACTTCGAGCACGAGGAAGAGGCCGAGCACCGGATAAAGATTCCTGTACTTGAAAGCGGCCGGGTCAATGAAAGGATGACGGATATGCCGCATTCTCGCGATGCATATTGCCAATGTTACCGGCCATGCCACGCAGACAGTGCGGAAAACATTGCTGTCGAACCAGTTGTAATATTCGCCGTAGGTGAAAATCCAAATGCCTTCGAGCAGAAACAAAGACCAGAGCACGCAGCCGAGCCAATCGACACTGATCATCGGCACCTTCGGCATCAGGCGTACATTCCTCGTCAGGACGTACACTGTCAATGCTACAATGAGCAGCAGACCGATCATGAACCAGTGCATCATCATCCAGCTTCCCAAATGATATGTCAACTGGTTTGCTACCCATGATGACATATTCATGCAGCCGACGACTATCATATAAAGGAGCGGAAAGAATATGGAAAAATCGCGCCCCGGAGCCATCCAAAGCTGGATGTTGGACATGCACTCGAATGTGCCGCAAAGCTTCAGGAATCCTGCTATGAAAGAGATGACGTAGAGGACGGGGATACTTTGCACGTGCATGCACAGCAGGTTGCACAGGGCAATTCCCAGTGCGGCACCCAGAAGAAGCTGCCGGTTGGTGAACCGGAACTTGAATCTGAACAGGAGCGGGAACGGCATACATACGCCGACGACTCCGCACAGTCCTATCATCAGTACATCCTCACGCATGAAGGATGTGGTTCCCATCATGTTGGACAGTGTTCCGAGATAGATTCCGCCGCTGAGCTGGAATACTATCGCGAAAAACACATAAATCCACGGACGGACACTTTTCGGAACAAATTCCCGATACATCGGCATCGAGAATACCATAGGAGGCGTTGGCATATCAATACTTCACTTCAGTTTCCACATTGAGCCCGGCCTTCAGAGCAGCAAGTTCCTCAGGTTTGCCGTCAATCCTTATTCTTACAGGAACCCTCTGCTCTACCTTTACGAAATTACCCGTGGCATTATTGACTGGCGCTCCCATCCATGCTGTTCCAGTAGCAGATGCGATGGACTCCACATGTCCTGTGAACTCGGTGTCAGGCAGGGCGTCTGCTGAAATCTTGACTTCCGAGCCCACAGCGATGTGCTTGAGCTGAGTCTCCCTGTAATCAGCCATAATCCAGACATTTGCGTCATCCACGACTTTTACCAGCAACTGTCCCGGCTGGACCAACTGTCCGACGTGGATATCTTTGCGTCCCACATATCCGTCGCAAGGTGCTGTGATTATGGTATATGAAAGACGGAGTTTGGCGAGTTCGAGCGCAGCTTCGGCCAGATTGACATTGGCCTCACTCTGTCCCAGACGACCGGTCAGTTCATGTTCTACGAGTTCCGTGGACTTGCGCTGGCGGCTGACCTGGTCATATCGCGCCTGTGCTGACTTATATCTGGTCTCCACGGCATCGAACTGCTGTCTGGTTACTGCATCCTTGGCAAGCAGAGCCTTATACCTTTCATAATCGTCCATTGCATTCTTGAGGTTGGCCTTTGCCTCTTCCATGCCGGCTTCAGCTACGGTCACATTGCTCTCTGTTGTCCTTATGCTGGCCGCGTCCGCCGATTTTCCCGAAGTCGCGCGAGCAAGATCAGCCTGCGCCTGCGCGAGCATGTAAAGATATTCAGTATTGTCAATGACAACGAGGGTGTCTCCTTTTCTGACATGCTGATACTCCTCGAAACGAATTTCGCTGATGAATCCCTGTATCCTGGTATTGACAGGGGAGATATGGCGCTCGACTCTTGCGTCATCTGTATATTCCACATTTCCCAGATGGATGAAGCGTGAGCAAACGTATCCGATTCCGCAGAGTAGCAGAAGGATTATCACTACATTGTATATTCTTTTGATTGTTTTCTTGCTGATCATGGTTGTATGTTTTTTAATATGTTAATTATCATTGACTTATAAGATTCCGGCCGCGTATCTGAGGCAGCAGAGGCGATACTGGATTTCGGCATTTGCGGCAGAGACTCCGAGCTCTGCGTCCAGCTTCATGTTGAACGCGTCCAGCATATCGGTCACGAGCACTAGCTGTTCCATATACCTGTCGTGAATCCGCTCATAATTCTCATCTGCCAGTTGGAGGCTTTTTTCCCTGGTTTCCAGCTCAACGTATGACTGCATGTAGTCGGCATAGGCCTTCTGTACGTCATTTCTGAGATTTTCTTCCGTAACATTTTTGGCTTGTTCCGCCTGTCTGACCTCGATGGCGGCCTGTTTCAATTTATGTCCGGACTTGTACAGTGAACTGAAATTGTATCTGATTCCGAGTCCGACGTACCAGATGTTGAGGTTCTTGTCAATGGGAGGAATCTCGAAAGTAATCGGGCCGTTGAAATTCTCGTATGCCACGACCGCTATCTTCGGAAGCCTCTCGCTTCGCACAAGTTTCTGTCTTGTCAATGCCATGTCGGCATTGATTCCGGAAACTTTCATTTCAGGCGAAGCATCTGCTGCAATTTCCTGCCAATTCTGACGGCTCCTGTCCCGCATATCTTCGTCATCTCCAAGTATCGATGAAATGACAGTCCCTTCCGGCAGACCGAGTGAATTGACCAGACGGTAATTCATGATCTCTCTCGTGTTCTGGAGGCGGACCAGATCGAGCTTCAGCATCTCCAGTCTGAGTTCGTATCTGGTAACGTCTGCAGCCAGGGCAAGTCCCTGCTCCCTTCTGGCATTGATTTCCTCTATCAGTTTGGTTGTCAATGCTATATTTTCCTTATAGACCTTTATGCTGTTGTCTGTCCTGAACAGGTCCAGATACTCTCCTGCAGCCATAAGCCGCAGGCCTTGACGGCTTTTGCTGATTACCGCTTCAGACATGTGTCCCTCATGTTCTGCCATTTTTACTGCAGCATTGACAGCACCTCCGGCATAGACAACCTGCTGCGCTTCGAGCGTGAATCCGTTTCCGAAATGGGGTGACGGGGCCTTTGTATAGTTCGAAAAGTTTCTGTCGGTCAGGAAACTGTCGCCTATGTAACTGACATTCAGTTCGGCATTGATTTCCGGATATCTCGCGTTTTTGGCAGACTTTATTCCTTCTTCGGCGGCCTCCTGTGCGGTACGGAGCATGGACATAGTCTGGTTTTCATTTTCAATCCTTGTAAATACATCTGTCAATGTCAGTCGCAGTGTGTCGGAGGTCGCTCCTGCCGGTTCCTGCCGTTGAGGATTATTGTAAATGTTGCCTGCAAGTGCTTGCGGGCTTGCGGTCAGTAGCATTGACAAAAAAACTGCGACAGCTGATTCTGTTGCCATTGTTCTCATTTTCATTGTCATTTCTCTTTGGTTTTTCGACTGCAAAGGTATCGCTGTCTGGTCAGAAAGGCATTGGACAAATAGATACAATATTGGGATAAATCGGAAATATTGTGGCTATTTGAAACATTTTTACCGATATTTGTGGTATAAAAAGGAATGAGATGGATAATGTTATTGGTGGAGAAAAGACTGCTGCACTGATTGAATGTGTTTCTGATATAATGGAAGGATTCCGTCATGATGCGGCTTCAGGTCGTGATTCTGTCATGCAGGGGAGTGGTGACATGCTGTCTGAAAACGGCATGATTATACTGTGTCGCTGCGGCAGTGCGATTGTCAATGTGAATTATCACGCCTGGTCTCTGCCGTATGGCGGGGTTATTACTATTTTCCCCGGCGATGTCGTATCGGTCGCCGGCAAGTCCACTGATTTTACTGTCGATATGCTGGTGTTCAGTCCGAACATCCTTCGGGAGGCAAGTCTGGATATCGAACATAGTATTTATGAAAAGTTGCGCGAGGATAGATGCCGTACTGATTCTCAAGTGGTTTCTGATATTGTAAAGTCAATGTTCATGTTGCTTGGACTGTATTTTCGACAGAGTACGTGCAAGTGTTTGAACAAACTGGTCCTTTACCAGCTCAAGGCATTTTTCATAGGTTTTCATGACTATATCTCGCGTTTTCCAGATATGGTCCAGCCGTCTTCCTCCTCCAGACGAAAACGGGACCTGTTCAATTCTTTCATGAAACTGATCGAGATGAATTTCAGGCGGTACCGTGATGTGAACTGGTATGCCGGGCAGCTGAACATTTCGTCCAAATACCTGAATGTCATTACTAAAGGCATTACCGGTCACAGCGCCAAGACTCTTGTTGACCATTATGTCGTCTTGAAACTCAAGCAGGAACTTTCGGGGACGGACAAGTCTCTCAAGCAGCTTGCCTGGGACTATAATTTTTGTGATGCCTCATTTTTCACGCGTTATTTTCGTCAGCACACCGGTCTGACGCCACGTGTCTGGCGACTGCGGGAAGGAAATCCGGAATAGATTGTTTTTCAGTTGCTGGCGGCAAAACTCCATCCGGACACAAGGATAATAATAAGGGCGGTCCCGTTTCCGGAACCGCCCAAATTGGATTAGTTTATGGAAAAACTATTTGATTTCTACATACTCGCCGGCATAGTAGCCTTCCAGACCGATCTTCTCCTCGCCGAATTCCAATGCAATCTTCTTTCCGAGCATGGCACCACGTACATATCCCTTGTAGCTGGTGTCACTGTTGTTGAACTCCTGTCCTCTGTATGTGATGGACATTTCCCTTCCGGCAGACTTTTCATCGTGGAAGTAACGTGTCCTGGCATTCAGTGACAATGGCGATACTACGACCTTGACAGAACCATTCACAGCAGCGGCCTCTTCCAAAGTCGTCACACCTTCTGCCGGCAGCAGCCAGATCTGATAATAATCAGGATTGCTTTCGTCAATGATAACTGACTTGATATCTACCGGCTTATAACTGCCCTCCTGGTATTGGTTCGAAGAGTAGTATGAATAGAAGTTGAATGAATGGTCCGCATAGCCTTCCAGATGGATTCCGTCAGCTGTGATGTCGTACTCTATGCGGTAATCTCCCTGAAGGGCATATTTGTAAATTATCACCTTTCCGGTGGCTCCGTTCAGCTTGCCATTGCTTATCGAAAAATGTTTTCCGGATGCGGCATCTGTATATTCGAACTCGAAATCACCGGTGATGTCAGCAAGATTGACAAACTTCTTTTCATTGGCGATAGCATCGGCGAAACGTATCCTTATATAGTATTTGTCCACTTCGGTGATGAGGTCTCCCATAGGAGCTGCTCCAGGTGACAGGAATATTTCGCTGTGGGTGTCATCTGGAAGTCTGTAGAATCCGCTTCCGATGCCCTCCTTCTTGCCGTCCTTTGTCATGAAAGTTACCCTTGTTGCGGCTTCTTCATCATAAATGCAGGTCGCATAGATTCTGCACTTCTTGCCTGTCTCTGCTTCGGTGAACTCTATATAACCTTCGATCTTTTCTTTATTTCTGGTAACATTGAAAGCACCCGCGGTTATATTCTGGTGATAATCAATGCTGATCATCGGCACTGCGGGCTTCGGATACAGTTCCGACAATATTGAATTGAACAGGAGATAACGCTCTGACGCGCTCTTCATATCAATGCTCTTGTTGAGCTGGTCACGGGTGAAACTCAATGATATATAGTCGTTTTTACCGCTGTTTCCATAGAGGAGGTCAATGTGGTTGTCGAACCCTTCTTTAGGGGAAACGAACAGCCAAAGGAGGTCATTCTCTTCGTAATAGATTACGGATTTTGCCTCGACTTTTCTGCCTCCGTATTCAATGAAAGGTGTCTCGCCATGAGGTATCTCCAATGTAGGTTCTTCGGAAGCCTTGGTCTTGAACGGAACTTCCTGCCTTGCGATTTCGACTTCATCCTCGTTATAGCCTTGGGCAATCAGAATGTAGTCGGTATCAGGAGCCAGCCTGTTGTAATTGAATGTCTTCTTCTCGGCAGGATTGCATACTGACGGATCGGAAGTCATGGCTTCTGACTTGATGCAGTATGAATAGAATGCGACATCCTTCGGCGTGATGGTGAAGGTAACGGTATTGGCCTCAGCTGTCACATCAGAGATTTCTACAGTTGGTCCTGACGGGACTGGAACCTCAGGTACGTCAGGTTCCTCTTTTTTGTTCGGGTCGTCTTTTGTGTGGTTGTCTGAGCAAGACGCTATCGTCAGCAAAATAGCCGGCAGTGCAGCGTACCAGTGGTTGAATATTGATTTCATATATTATTTTGTTTCTTGTAATAATTCTGAATGTACGGGGGCTCCGAATCTGCCTTCCTTATCTACAGGAATGAGTACCAGATATGACGGGTTGAAGAAATATTCCGAGTTGAATGTCTGTTCCTCGGAACTGCTGCGGTATTTGATGGTCGGCATCTTGCAGACGGTCTCGCCCAAGTTCGTCACCACATCGAATACTGACTTTTCCATGAGATACATATAATATCCGACGCAGTCCCCGGACGGGGTTACCGTGACACTTGCTAAGGATGAGCCATAATAAGATTCCACCTTATTGATTGTCAATGACAGATTTACGTCGCTGGTCTTCTCGTATGCTTTTGTGTGGAAGCGTACTGTTGCCGGTTTTCCATATCCGTCTTTCTGGTCGGACTCCGGAAGAACAATCAGGATATAGTCCGTATTGTACTGTAGTCTGGATCCCTTGATGTCATTGTCGCTGTAGAGTGAAATCGGATAGCTGCTCTGTTGTCCTATGAGTTCCTGCATCACGTAATTGTCAATGCTGCTGTCGTATTTTTCTGCGAAGTCCTTCATTGTGACGAAGTTGTACTTGCCGTTCCTGAAGTTTGTTCTCTTGACAGTGAACACGGCAGAGGTGAAGGCTACCTCCTTGAGTGCGACGTCCACTGAAATGTTGTTCATGTACTCGAACTGGCTGCTTGTGCTGAACTCCTTGGACTGGACACTGCCGATTTTGCCGTTCACGTCGTATGCAAACGAGAAGAGCACATAGTCCGTGTTCAATGCAAGGTCGCGAACTTCCAGTTCTTCCTTGAAGTTCGTTATGGATGTGATGCTGTAGTCCAGTTTCTTGGCATCCAGTTCCTGCTGGGCATATGTCGCAATTCCTCCTGCTGCATCGACTTCTGATTTCAATGCTACTCCGGTGTAGTATGCCACAGGTTCTCCCTGCTTGGAAAGTTTGACTGTCAGTATGTCCTCATTTATGTCCGGATCGCCCAGAAGAATGGCTGCCTCGGACTGTCCGATGATGTCTTTCTCAGGAATCTCAATTACTTGCTCCACTATGGCGCCGTAGTCGTCGCAAATATAGTTCGCTCCGTTCTGGATTACCGGAACGGTGTAGAGGAGAATCCTGTCTGACTTGCTTGAAAGCCTTGTCTTGTTCCATTCCTGGAAAGAATTCCTTCTGATATCAGGATTCAGGATTGCCGTCTGGAGGTAATAGACAAACTGCTTCTTGGAATCTACCTTGAACTGTACGGACTCTTCATTGACATAAGTCTGCTCCGGGTCGAAAACCTGCAGGAAATAGGTCGGGTATTTCTGTGTGTCAACATTGGTCTTTATGAAGATTCCGTGGGCGGTCGCCACTGAAGTGATTTCACCGAAAGGCACGAACACTCCTGTCCTGAATTCCTTTTCAACTGTCTCGGCAGCAACATTGTCTGCATTGTATGCGATGACGGAAATCCTGTAGTCCGTTTCCGCTGTCAAATCCTTGACGGTGAAGTTCATTGAGGGATTGTCCGGTACGACATCTATCATTTCAGGCTCGGAACCTGCAGCGGACACGCCGAAAGAATATGAGACGGCGTCTTTAACCGTAATCGTGAATGTTACTGAACTGTACGTTATATCGTTTATCTTGATCTTCGCGCTGGCCGGTGCTGCCGGAGTCCTTTCCGTTCTGAACGTTTTCTTGTCTTCTTTGGAGACATCACCATTCTCATTGTAAGCGACTGCTGTTATCTGATAATCAGTTTCCTGTGTCAAGCCTTCGCACACGATTGTCTTGAGGCCAGATGTCTCGATGACAGTGAACTCTTTCTTCCCGGCATTGTCCGCGTCTTCAATACGGTATCCGACAGACACCGCATTGGTGTGCGCCAGTTCGAACTGCACAGAAACATCCTGCGGTACGATGTTCTGTATCTCGACAGTCGCCGGAGGATAGTTCTTAGTTTCCTCCTTGCAACCTGCAACCGCCAACGCCAGTATGCTCAATGCGGCTAAAAGATGTTTTTTCATAATAAGAAAATTGGTAATACATTTATACTGTTGTAAGTCAATGTCTTTCACGGCATTCCGCCAGCACAATCTCCATCCCGCCGATTACAAATTTAATTATTCTATGATAATCAGCAACATTATGACGTGCTTTTATTAACAAAAACATTTCTTTGATATGGTTTTGTTTCGTTTTGTAAGCACTGTCCGGTGATATGTAGGAGTAAACTAATTTCAAAACAGTTTCTTGGCGGCCTGAAAAATGAAATGTTTCCTCTGACTGTCTTAAAATGCCATGCGAAACTGGAACCGATGCTCTGAAGAAGGCAAGTTCTTGATTCTTTCTGTCAGAAGTTTGGCTTTTCATAAGTGTATTTCCGGTTATGTGTTGACGTACATTCAGCGGTTTCGACCCTCTTGACAGATGCTTGTTTTTTATTATTTGGTCCTAAAGTGCTGAATGTCAATGTTATACTGGACCGTATCGGCCGGATGAACCTGTCAAGACCCCCTTTCGAAACCACCTCTTGACATCCGTTGTGTGGCGCAAGTGTTTGACTATTAGATGATAACATGGATACACTGCTGCCAAGAGGGTCGAAAAATACGTATGTGTCTCCGCAATTTGCCATTTCGTTCCACTTAAAACGTCTCCGAGGCTTCACGAGAAGGGGCCCGCCGCGCATGCGGTGGGAAGTGCAGCCCCAATGGGGCGTACCGGTCCGCAGTCCCCGACCGGCGGGCATTGGATGCATATGGCTACTTTTCCTGCACTGACATTCTCCAGCGGCACATTACCAAGCCACCAGATTACTGCAGGCAACATATAAGAAGCCCGTCTCTTCAAGGACATTGTCCAGGACGAGACGGGCTCCGTAAACATATGGACGTAAATGGTTACTGAACTTCCTTGATGATTTCCATACCCTTGCGGATAGCCTCCTCATTCTGAGGAATGAGGTTGTGGTGACGTGCAGGGAGAGTCTTGCGGAGTGCAGCAAGAACGCTCTCGATCTTGACTACAGGACGGATCTTGAGGAGACCGCCGAGTACGATCATGTTGAAAGTTTTGATAAGGTTCATCTCTGCGGCAGCATCCATAGCATCGATTCTGTAAACCTTGATATCCTTTCTTGTAGGAGGCTCAGAAATGCCGTATCCGTCGTAGATGATGATTCCGCCCGGCTTTACCTTTGGCTCGAATTTTTCGAGTGATGGCTGGTTCAGCACGATGGCGATGTCAAAACTTGAAAGAATAGGAGAGGAAACAGGATCATCACTTACGATGACAGTAACATTGGCAGTACCGCCACGCTGCTCCGGACCATAAGCCGGCATCCATGTAACTTCCTTGTTCTCCATCAGACCGGCATAAGCCAGAATCTTACCCATCGAAAGGACACCCTGTCCTCCGAATCCTGCGATTATTATCTCATCTGTCATAGCCTTGTCGATTTAAAGTTCAACACCTTTATCCTTGAGGTCACCGAGCTGGTAGAATGGGAACATGTTCTCCTCCATCCACTTGTTGGCCTTCTCAGGACTCATCTTCCAACCTGAGTTACAGGTAGATACAACCTCTACGAGATTTGAACCCTTGCCCTGCATAGAATACTCGAACGCCTTTCTGATAGCCTTCTTGGTACGGTTGATGGACGCAACGTTGTGAACGGACTGACGTGTAACGTAGCATGTACCTTCGAGGTTTGCAGCGAGCTCGGTAATCTTGAGAGGATAACCGTGAAGTGAAACCTCTCTACCATAAGGGCAGGTGGCCGTCTTCATACCGAGGAGGGTAGTAGGAGCCATCTGACCGCCGGTCATACCGTAGATAGCGTTGTTGATGAAGATGATTGTGATGTTCTCACCTCTGTTAAGAGCATGGATTGTCTCGGCAGTACCGATGCAGGCGAGGTCACCATCACCCTGATATGTGAACACGAGTCTGTCCGGCCAGAGGCGTTTTGTAGCACTGGCAAGTGCAGGCGCTCTACCGTGAGCAGCCTCTTCCCAGTCCACATCAATATATTTGTAAGCGAACACTGCACAGCCTACAGGAGAGATTGCGATGGTTTTGTCAGTCATTCCCATCTCCTCGATTACCTCTGAGACTATTTTGTGCACAACTCCGTGGCTGCAACCAGGGCAGTAATGCATCGGAGTGTCATTCAATAAGGTAGGTTTCTTATAGACAACCTGTCCTTTCTCGATTATTTCTTCTCTTGTCATGGTCTTTAGAAATTAGAAAAGACGTTTGATTGCATCCACAACCTCGTCAGGGTCAGGAATGATTCCGCCCAGACGGCCGAAATGCTGAACCGGTACGCGTCCGGCTACAGCGAGACGGATATCCTCTACCATCTGTCCGGCATTGATCTCAAGTGAAAGGATGCCTTTCATCTTTTCGCCAAGTTTCTGTACTTCCTTGGTAGGGAAAGGCCAGAGGGTAATAGGGCGGAGGAGTCCGACCTTGATGCCCAGTGAACGTGCGATCTCGATACTCTTCTTTGCGATACGTGCTGCGGAACCGAATGCTACGATTGCATACTCTGCATCGTCAAGCATATATTCCTCGAAGCGCACCTCGCTCTCCTCGATTTTCTTGTATTTCTCCTGGATGCGGAGGTTGATGATTTCCATTTCCTCAGAACGGAGCTCAAGAGAGGTGATGATATTAGGCTTTCTGCCGCCGAAACGTCCGGTCGTAGCCCAAGGACACTCTTTCCTGATTTCCTCTTCTGTGCGGCGAGGCTTGAACGGAGGAAGTACCACTTTCTCCATCATCTGTCCGATGGCACCGTCAGCGAGAATCATCGCAGGGTTGCGATAGCGGAAAGCCAACTCGAATCCGAGGTCAACGAAATCTGCCATTTCCTGAACTGATGCAGGTGCGAGAACGATGAGATGATAGTCTCCGTGTCCACCACCTTTGCATGCCTGAAAATAGTCAGCCTGGCTAGGCTGGATGGTTCCGAGTCCTGGACCTCCACGCATTACATCCACGATGAGAGCCGGAAGTTCAGCTCCTGCCATGTAGGAAAGACCTTCCTGCATCAAGCTGATGCCTGGGCTGGAAGAAGAAGTCATAACCCTCTTGCCTGTGCAGGCTCCACCATAGACCATGTTGATAGATGAAACCTCACTTTCAGCCTGGAGAACAACCATTCCGGTAGTTTCCCAAGGTTTCTCTACAGCCAAAGTCTCGAGGACTTCAGACTGCGGGGTAATCGGATAGCCGAAATAGCCGTCGCAACCACAACGGATCGCTGCGTGGGCAATGGCCTCATTGCCTTTCATCAATGTGATTTCCTGATCTGCCATAGCTTAGACTGTTTTAAGACGGTAAA
>OLYC01000495.1_pt1 | contig 32234 bp, 27 predicted proteins | sample 1674271 | NCBI WGS metagenome assembly OLYC01 (sample SAMEA103958154, study PRJEB25191) | human gut metagenome
TTAAAGCTTTTGCCCTTACAGGGCGCCAAGTTTGCGAACATGATAACCCAGGGCGTTGCCCTGGGCTAAGAGCTTCTGCCCCTTCAGGGCGTGCTGCTTCTAAGAGCTTCTGCCCCTTACCTTTGCTTTACCCTTCGGCCAGCGATTTTCAATTCCGCTACGCGCCGGTGACTGTTGGTTCAGGGCGTGCTGTTTATTTGATTTCTACTTCGTGCAAATCCACGAACTCACCATTCTTTCTCTTTCTCTCCACAAGCATGTTGAAGAGTTTTCGCTTGCGGTCGCCCTCTACAAAGCGGCGGAAGAAGACATTGGGGATAGCCACACCCAGGGCGATGCAGATGATGGCGAGCGATGCCTTGATCATATTGTTCATGCCGACAGTAACCTCGCCTACCACGCCGTGCATATCGATGAAGGCAAAGAGAGCGCGATACATCAAAACACCCGGAACCATTGGGATGACACTCGGGATGGTGATACACTGATGAGGAGTGTGGAACCAGTGGCGCGCCTTGATGACGATGATGCTGATGAGAGCCGAACCTGCCAGAGAACCAATACTGAGACCCATGTCAAGACCAATATTGCCATTACTTGGACCCAGGTTGACAATGTTGCGGAAACAAACAGCGATGATACCTCCCACAGCAACTACCGGCAGCAGACGGCGCGGAATACTGAAGATGGTGGAGAAGCCCATGGCCGATACGGCTGCTGCTATGGCATATTCCCAGTAGGCATGATGGGGCGTCATGGTAAGGTCGGTCACAAAATTGTCGATGTGGCACACCTGTATGGCGAATGCTATACCGAAAGCCATAGCCAATACCATCAGCAATGTGTTGAGGGCTCTTACCATTCCCACTTCGATATAGCCGTCTACCATGTCGCTTACGAAATTGATAAGTGGCACTCCCGGTACGATAAACAGGGCGCAGGCCATCAGCGGATGCCATGGTGTGGCAGAGAGCATGAAGCCTGGTAGGCTGGAGGCAATGGATGGGGTGAGCGACAGGAAAGAGGTGGCCCATGCGATGAGTGTTGCCACGAAAGCGGCAATGCCAATAGCTACATAGTTGTTGCAACCCTTAGTAGGCAGGAACATGCGAAGGCGGAAACCTAAGATGGCAGCCAGCGAACAATAGAAGAAGGCTGGCCAGTCGCAACCGAACTGTATGCAGAAGCCACCACAGGCGAAGCCGCCGCCCACAGCCACTTGCCATGGTGTGAAACTGCGCTTGGTGGACTTGATGTCCTGCAGAGCCTGCTCATACTGGTCGAGCGAGTAGTCTTCCTTGATGGCGCGCCATGTCAGCTTGCTCACCAATGAGATGGTGGTAAGGTTGATGCCATGCTTCTCGCAGCGCTGAAACTTCGTGAAAGAGTGTTCCTCGTCGCTGTAGTTCACCATCAGCACATTCCAGTTTACAAAAAGGTGGATGTACTGTTCGTCGAGTCCTAAGAAGGCTGCCGTGCGCTTCATGGTTCGCATGATGCGCGATGTGTCGCCGGCACTCTCCATCAGCAGACTGCCTGTACGGAGCAGCAGGTCGAGTTTGCGTCGAAGCTCCGACTCGGCTATCTCCTTGCAGTTGCAGTTGTCCTTGTGGTTGCCGCATTTGCATTTTTCCTTGCTCTCTTGTTGGGCCAACAGGGCCTCCATTTCTTTTCCGTGATCCATTGATATTTTTTATATAACTATTTTTCTCTTTACTTGTTTCTTACTCAAGTTTCGCAAATTATTCACCTTTCTGTCCGTTATTATCCGAACACGAAGATGATGATCTGAATGGTTACGATGCGCAGGAACATGGCGAATGGGTAAACATTGGCGTAGCCCACTGAAGGCGCATCGGCACTGGTCTGGTCTCTCACATAAGCCAAGGCTGAAGGATTGGTGTTGGCACCAGCCAAAACGCCCAGGAGAGTGTAGTAGTTGATGTGGAAGGCGTAACGGCCTATGATGCCGCCCAACAAGATTGGTATCATGGTGATGGCTATGCCGTAGAGAATCCATATCATGCCCGACTCTGTGGCTACGGTCTGTATGAACTGCTCGCCTGTGCCCAATCCCACACATGCCAGGAAGATGCAGATGCCTATCTCGCGAATCATCAGGTTGGCTGAAATCGTATTATAGGTCACAAGGTTGTGCTTAGGACCAAAGTATCCTATCAGGATAGCCACGATGAGCGGACCTCCTGTCAGTCCGAGTCGCAGACTCTCTGAAATGCCCGGGATAAAGAATGGTATGTTGGCAACGATACATCCTAACATGATGCCCAAGAAGATTGGTATCAGGTTGGGGTAGTTGAGTCGTTTCATCTGGTTACCCAGTACCTTCTCGGTATGGCTGATAGCCAACTCTGAGCCTACTACTGTAACTCGGTCGCCCAACTGCAGCTTGAGGCTTGGAGTGGCAATAAGGTCAACACCTGCACGGTTGACTCGGGTGATGTTGGTACCCAGGTTGGAACGTATCTGCATCTGGCTGATGGTCTTGCCGTTGATGCCTGGTTTGGTGATGAGGATACGGCGGGTTATCAGCTCGTTGCCAAACTGTTCCCAGTCCATCTCCACCTGTTCGCCCAGCAAGGCTATGATAGGCTCCTGTACGGCAGGATGAGCCACAATGAATACCACATCGTCCTCATTGAGCACGGTATGTCCGTTGACTATCTCATGATGCTCGTCGCTGTCGGGACGGTGAATCTTTGAAATCATGAAGTCGCGTCCCAAGAGCTCGCGTACCTGCTTTACGGTGTCGCCAAATATCATCTTGTTGGTGATTTTCACCGAGAAGGTGTTCAGAGTCATGGCTTCCAAGTGTCCCTTGCCGCTCTTTGCCTCGCTCTCCTCCTTCTCCTTATTAATATGTAGAGCAAATCTCAGAATGGCGAACGACAGGATAACGCCGAGCACACCCATAGGATAGGCGATGGCGTAGCCGGCTGCGATGCTGGGGGCATCGATATGGCGCAGGTCGCTGAACGCCTGTTGTGCGGCACCCAGTCCGGGAGTGTTGGTTACAGCACCCGACAGGATACCTGCAATAGAGGTAATGGAAGTTCCCGAAGCATAGAATATTCCCAATGTGGTAGCGATACTCAGCGCTATCACAATGATGCTGAGCATGTTGAGACTTCTGCCGCCATTCTTGAACGACGAAAAGAAGCTGGGGCCCACCTCAAGGCCGATGGAGTAAACGAAGAGTATCAGTCCGAACTCCTTCAAAAAGTGGAGCAGGTGCTCATCGAGGTTGAGCGAGAAATGACCGAAGACAAGACCGATGAAAAGAATCCAGGCCAAGCCTAAGGACACACCTTTCACTCGGATTTTGCCTAAACACAGGCCCAGCGTAATGACCAAAGCTAAAATCATCACCGAATGGGCTACACCGCCTCCCCAAAGGTCGGGAAAACCATAAAACAGATTCCTTAAAATTTCCATAACTACTTTTTGTAATTCGAGATTCGCAATTTCTCTCTTACGTGCGAATGTTTGGTTCGTATTTGAATTTTCGGGTGCAAAGTTACTAATTTTTATTGATTTATAGCTTTGTCTCATGCTTTTTTTGTACTTTTGCAGCCGAAATTTTATGTGGAGAGGCTTTCCCGCATTTTTCATCGTGGGATAGAAGGAACTTTTGTGACTTCATCGCCTGGTTTCAACATACTTTTAAGTAACAAAGTACATTCTCATCATGTTGGATATAAAGAGTTTGGAGGGCAAGCGTATTGCCGTTTTGCTTTCGGGAGGAGTTGACAGCTCCGTAGTGGTTTGGGAGTTTGCCCGTATAGGCTTGCATCCCGACTGCTTCTATATCAAGATCGGACCCGAGGAAAAGGAAGAGTGGGACTGCTCTTCTGAGGAAGACCTCGAGATGGCTACTGCCGTAGCTGCCAAGTATGGTTGCAAGTTGCAGGTGGTAGACTGTCATCAGGAATACTGGAACGAGGTGACTCGCTACACCATGGAGAAGGTGAAGGCTGGCTATACGCCCAATCCTGACGTGATGTGCAACAGGCTCATCAAGTTTGGTGCCTTCGACGAGAAGATGGGGCACAACTATGATCTGATAGCAACCGGTCATTATGCGCAGACAGAGATCGACGAGCAGGGCGATAAGTGGCTGGTGACAAGTCCCGATCCAGTGAAGGATCAGACCGACTTCCTGGCACAGATTTATTCCTGGCAGCTTCGCAAGGCCATCTTCCCCATTGGGCATCATGTGAAGAACGAGGTGCGTGAGATAGCCGAGGCTGAACATCTCGTCAATGCCAAGCGCCGCGACAGCCAGGGCATCTGTTTCTTGGGGCAGATCAACTACAATGACTATATCCGCCGTTACCTGGGCGACAATCCTGGTGATGTGGTAGAGTTGGAAACGGGCAAGCGCATCGGTGAGCACAAGGGATTGTGGTATCACACCATAGGACAGCGCAAGGGACTTGGCTTCGGTGGCGGCCCCTGGTTTGTGGTGAAGAAAGATGTGGAGCACAATATCCTTTACGTGAGTCATGGCTATGACCCGCAGACTGCCTATAAGAAGGACTTTCCGCTGCATGACTTCCACTTCCTTACCCGCGAGGTGGACATGCATCATGTCACCTTCAAGATACGCCATACCCCTGAGTATCATCCTGCCACAATAGAACGTATGGAGGATGGAAGGATGATGGTACATGCCGGGGAAGCCATACACGGAGTGGCTCCAGGCCAGTTCTGCGTGGTATATGATGAGAATCATCATCGTTGCTATGGCTCAGGCGAAATAACGGTATAAGCAGAGTCAACTGTCGTAAGTTCTGAAGTTATAGAGAAAGTTCAGTCAATAAAAATATGTGAACATCCAACAGGATAGCCAAAAATAGTACAATAATTATAAAAAATCAGTTGAAAGGGCTGATAATTCGGATTTTTTGTCTAATTTTGCACCTTGGTTTTATATAGGTGCCGCCAGGCACCGTGTTACTATAAAGAAAAGAATAAAGAAATTATTAAATAATAATGAAGAAGAAAATTCAGTTCAGTCTCGTATATCGAGACATGTGGCAGAGTTCTGGTAAGTTCCAGCCACGCAAGGATCAGTTGGCTAAGATAGCCCCAGTAATCATCGAGATGGGATGCTTTAGCCGTGTAGAGACCAATGGCGGTGCTTTCGAGCAGGTAAACCTCCTCGCTGGTGAGAATCCTAATGATGCAGTTCGTGCATTCTGCAAGCCTTTCAATGAGGTGGGTATCAAGACCCACATGCTCGACCGTGGATTGAACGCTCTTCGTATGTATCCTGTGCCAGACGATGTACGTGCCCTTATGTACAAGGTGAAGGCTAAGCAGGGTACCAACATCACCCGTATCTTTGATGGTTTGAACGATGTTCGCAACATCATTCCTTCTATCAAGTGGGCTAAGGAGGGCGGTATGACTCCACAGTGTGCACTCTGTATCACCAACTCTCCTGTTCATACTCTCGAATATTATATGAACATTGCCGACCAGCTCATCGCTGCCGGTGCTGAGGAAATCTGCTTGAAGGATATGGCTGGTATCGGTCAGCCTGCATTCCTCGGTAAGCTTACCAAGATGATCAAGGACAAGTATCCAGAGATTATCATCCAGTATCATGGTCACTCAGGTCCTGGTCTCTCTATGGCTTCCATCCTCGAGGTCTGCAACAATGGTGCCGACATCATCGATACAGCCATCGAGCCATTGTCATGGGGTAAGGTTCATCCTGACGTCATCTCTGTCATCAGCATGCTGAAGAACGAGGGCTTCGAGGTTCCTGAGATCAATATGAGCGCATACATGAAGGCTCGTGCCATGACTCAGGAGTTCATCGACGAGTGGCTTGGCTACTTTATCAACCCTGGCAACAAGATCATGTCTTCACTCCTGCTCGGTTGCGGTCTCCCAGGCGGTATGATGGGAAGTATGATGGCAGACCTCGGCGGTATGCGTCAGACCATCAACAACATCCGCAAGAAGAAGGGTGAGGAAGAGTTGTCTATGGACGACCTCCTGATCAAGCTCTTCGACGAGGTAGAGTATGTATGGCCACGCGTGGGTTATCCTCCATTGGTAACACCATTCAGCCAGTACGTGAAGAACATCTCCCTGATGAACCTCCTCACCATGGAGCAGGGCAAGGGCCGCTTCGTGATGATGGACGACTCTATGTGGGGTATGATCCTCGGTAAGAGTGGTAAGATTCCAGGCAAGATAGATCCCGAACTCGTAGAGCTTGCCAAGAAGCAGGGTCGTGAGTTTACTGATGTTGATGCCCACACATTGCTTACCAATGCGCTCGACGACTTCAAGAAGGAGATGGATGAGAACGGTTGGGAGTACGGTCAGGACGACGAGGAACTCTTCGAACTTGCCATGCACCCAGAGCAGTATCGCAATTACAAGAGCGGTCAGGCTAAGAAGAACTTCTTGGCAGACCTGCAGAAGGCTAAGGATGCCAAGCTTGGCTCAACATTGACTCCTGCCCAGTTGGCAGAGTTCAAGCATGCCAAGGCTGATGCCATCGTAGCACCTGTTGCCGGTCAGATCTTCTGGGAGTTCCAGGGCGAGGGCGAGTGCCAGCCAGCCGTAGAGCCATTCATCGGCAAGGAGTATAAGGAAGGTGATGCCTTCTGCTACATCCAGGCTCCATGGGGCGAGTTCGAGACCGTTCCCGCAGCTCTTGGCGGAAAGCTTGTAGAAATCAATGCCAAGCAGGGCAGCAAGATTCGCAAGGGCGATGTGATCGCCTACATTGAGCGAGAGGCTGAATAATGTTGAATGTTCAGTGTTTAATGTTTACTTTGTAAGTATCGTGGCGTGAGCCTAATTAAACACTGAACATGACAAACCAAACATTAAATAGATGAATTATCAAGCTATTATTGATAAGTATTATCCTGAGGATGATGAGCTTCGTCATATCCTCATTACCCATAGTCAATCTGTAGCGCGAAGAGCGCTACAGATTGTTTCGTCTCATCCCGAACTGCATCTTGATGCTCAGTTTGTAGAAGAGGCAGCCATGCTTCACGATATCGGAATCTATCTTACCGATGCTCCTGGCATCATGTGTTTTGGCAGTCAACCCTACATCTGTCATGGTCGTCTGGGTGCCGAACTGATGCGTCGTGAAGGCTTCGAGCGCCATGCACGAGTGTGCGAGCGCCATACGGGAGCAGGCATCACATGCCAGCAGATAGAGAGTCAGAATCTGCCTTTGCCCCATCAGGATTTCCTTCCAGAAACCATGGAGGAAAAGGTGATCTGTTATGCAGACAAGTTCTTCAGCAAGACTCATCTCGATCGTGAGAAAACCATCCAGCAGGCTGAGAAAAGCTTGGCCAAGTTTGGCGAGGAGGGTGTCCTGCGCTTCAAGGAGTGGGAAAAAATGTTCGAATGAGCTAAAAAGACGTCAGCATGATGTGTAATCTAAGCAGAATGCTTAACTTTGCAAACTAAATGAGAAAATATCCTTTCATAGCACTTTTGTTGTTTGCCTTCATCTGTATGATGGCAAGTCCCAACATGCCGTTCTTCAAGAAGAAAAAGAAGAAGGCTGCCGCCGACTCTACGGCTGTGGTCGATTCTGTCTTGCGCGACTCAGCTGGCAATGTGGTGGCTGATACTGCCCGCATGGACTCTCTGCAAAAGGCTATCTGGAAGCACAACCAAGTGGTGGACGACAGTATTCGTCTCGACAGTATTGCCCGCAAGAAGTCGGGTGGAGTAGATGCTCCTGTCACTTATTCGGCTTCCGACTCGCTTGTCTATGACGCCAAGAACAAGGTGGCGCATCTTTATGGCTCTGCGCAGGTGAAGTATGAGAATATGGATCTTGCCAGCGACCGTATTTCGATGGACATCGATAAGAGTAACGTGAAGGCTATGGGTACGGCCGACTCTACTGCCGAAGGTGGTGTAAAGGGAAAGCCTGTATTCAAGATGGGTAGCGACGAGTATGATACCGATACCATCAAGTTCAACTTCAAGAGCAAGAAAGCCCTTATTAATAATGTATATACCGAGCAGCAGGACGGTTTCCTGTCGGGTATGCGCTCCAAGCGCGACTCTTCAGGAGTAATCTATCTGCAGCATGGACGTTACACCACCTGCGATGACCCACATCCTGATTTCTATATCTCGCTCTCGCGTGCCAAGGTGCGTCCTGGCAAGGATGTAGTCTTTGGCCCGGCTTACCTCGTGGTGTGTGATGTGCCTATGCCTTTCGCCATTCCTTATGGTTTCTTCCCCTTTACCAAGAGCTATAGCAGCGGTTTTATCATGCCTACTTATGGCGATGAGAGCGACCGAGGATTCTATTTGCGCGATGGTGGATATTATTTTGCCATCAACGACAAATGGGACTTGAAACTCTTGGGCGAAATCTACACCAAGGGTTCTTGGGGTCTCTCGGCTGCCAGCAACTATCGCAAGCGATACAAGTATTCGGGAAGCTTCTTTTTCAGCTATCAGGATACCAAGACAGGTGATAAGGGAATGCCCGACTTTACCGAGCAGGAGAGTTTCAAGTTGCAGTGGAACCATCGACAAGATTCCAAGGCCAATCCTTACAGCTCGCTTTCTGCCAGCGTCAACTTTGCTTCAACCAGTTATGAGCGCAATAATCTCAACTCGCTCTATAATCCACAGTCGATGACGCAGAGTACCAGAACCTCTTCTGTCAACTGGAGCACCAACTTTTCGAGCATAGGTATGTCGCTGACGGCAACTACCAACCTCTCGCAGAACATGCGCGACTCTTCGTTGGCAGTCACTCTGCCCGACCTCAATATCAACATTGCGCGTTTCTATCCATTCCGTCGCAAGAAGATGGTGGGTGACGAACGATGGTATGAGAAGATAGCCCTGAGCTATACAGGACATGTGAGCAACTCCATCTCCACTAAGGAAGACCTGCTTTTCAAGAGCAATCTTATTAAAGACTGGCGCAACGGATGGGAACATCGCATTCCGGTAAGTGCCAACTTTACGCTCTTCAAGTACATCAACATCAGTCCTAACTTCAACTTTACCGACCGTATGTACACTAATAAGGTCACTAAGTCGTGGGACGAGCAGAAGCAGGTCGAGGTGGCTGATACGACCTATGGTTTCCATAATGTGTACAACTGGAACATGAGCATCAGTGCCTCTACCAAGCTTTATGGTTTCTGGGTGCCCAACCGCAAGCTTTTCGGTGACAAGATACAGGCCATACGCCACGTGCTCTCGCCAACTGTAAGCTTCAGCTATGCGCCAGACTTTGGTGCTTCTCGCTATGGATACTGGGATACTTATCAGAAGACTGATGCCAATGGAAATGTATCGCTCGTCAGCTACTCGCCTTATCAAAACTCGCTCTTTGGAGTGCCGGGCAAGGGTAAGCAGGGAAGCATTTCCTTCACGTTGGGCAACAACCTTGAGATGAAGGTCAAGAGCGATAAGGACTCCACCGGATTTAAAAAGATAAGTCTTATCGATGCTTTCGATATCAATATGAGTTACAATACGGCAGCCAAGGTGCGGCCATGGAGTGACCTCGGTATCGACTTGCGCCTGAAATGGTGGAAAAACTATACTTACAGTATGCATGCTGTCTTTGCCACCTATGCCTATGAACTCGACGAACAGGGAAATCCTTATGTGGGAACCCATACTGAGTGGGGCAAGGGACGTTTCGGACGTTTCCAGGGTATGTCGCAGAACTTCTCTTTCACGCTTACGCCTGATAAGTTGAAGAAGCTATTCGGAGGAGGAGATGACAGCGACAGCGATAACTCCCGCAACAAGGATGACGATGAGGGTGTAGATACCAATATCGAAACCAATATCGACGAGGACATGGAGGCTGGAAAACATGGAGCCAAGAAGAAGGGCGGAAAGGCCAAGACCGATGACGACGGTTACATGGCTTTCAATATGCCTTGGTCGCTTTCTGTGGGTTACGGTATCACCATGCGTGAGGATACTCGCCGCGAAAAGTTCAACGAGAGCACCATGCGCTATCCTTACAAGTTTACCCAGACTCTCAACTTCAGTGGTAACGTGCGCATCAGTGATGGCTGGAACATCAGCTTCTCATCTGGCTACGACTTCGAGAACAAGGCCATGAGTATGACAACTGCTTCTCTGCAGCGCGACCTCCATTGTTTCAATATGAGTTGTTCGGTGGTGCTGGCTCCTTATACCAGCTATAACTTCACGTTCCGTTGCAACGCTTCTACGCTTACAGATGCTTTGAAGTACGATAAGCGAAGCGGTTATTCCAACGCCGTGCAGTGGTATTGATGCTCGAAAGATAGACAGACACCTTATTTATATATATATAAGGATCAATTTTCGCAAGTTCAATAGAAGATATTTTATATAGAATAGGCTTTTGCAACCAGGTTGCAGAAGCCTTTTTGTATTTTTGCATCCGAAAACGAAAAGAAGTGTAATATAACTAAAGTATCTTATCAATATGGAATCAAATCATCATCATCACGAATGTGGTTGTGCTCAAGGTTCTCACGGTTGTGGCTGTGAGCATCATCACGAGCATCATCATGACGAGCATGGAAGCCTTGGCAAGCGCCTTCTGCTCATCTCGGTCACTGTATTATTGCTTATAGGAGCTTACTTCGTCGAGAAGACATGCGCGCTTTCCACCTGGCAGTTGCTCCTGGTTTATCTTGTTCCCTATCTGCTGATAGGTCACGACACCTTGGGCGAGGCTGCCGAGGGTATTGCTCATGGCGATGTGTTCAATGAGCATTTCCTGATGACCATTGCCACCATAGGAGCCTTGTGCATCGGTTTCTTTCCGGGCGAGGAGACTGAGTTTGCTGAGGCTGTCTTCGTCATGCTTTTCTTCCAGGTGGGTGAACTCTTCGAAGGCTATGCCGAGGGAAAGAGTCACGACAGTATCTCACATCTGATGACCATCCGTCCTGATGTGGCTCACGTCTGTCATGGAGAAGAGGTAGAGACTGTAGCCCCCGAAACGGTACAAATCGGCGAGACTGTTTTGATAAAACGAGGAGAGAAAGTGCCCCTTGACGGTAAGGTCGTCAGTGGTTCTGCGCTTCTTGACACTTCTGCCCTTACGGGCGAGAGTGTACCGCGTGAGGTAAAAGAGGGCGATGAGGTTTATTCGGGTTGCATCAATGTGAAGGGAGAACTGCGTTTGCAGACCACCAAGACCTTTGGCGAGAGTACAGCCTCTCGCATCATAGCCTTGGTAGAGGGTGCCGATGCAAGCAAGTCGCGCAGTGAGTCTTTCATCACCCGCTTTGCCCGCATTTATACTCCAGTCGTTGTGCTGGCAGCATTGGTTTTAGCTATTGTTCCGCCTCTCTTGGGTACTTTGGGCTTGGGTGTGCAGCTCTTTGGCGAGGGCGGTTTTATGCAACTGTTGCCTCTATGGCTCAACCGTGCGCTTATCTTCCTTGTGGTATCCTGTCCTTGTGCCTTGGTTATCAGTGTGCCGCTCACTTTCTTCGGCGGCATTGGCGGTGCCTCCCGCGCAGGTATTCTCATCAAGGGAAGCAGTTATATGGATGCCCTTGCCAAGGTGGGCGTAGTGGTGTTCGATAAGACTGGAACGCTGACCCATGGCGAGGTGTTGGTACAAGCCGATGAGGGTGCGCCTGTTGTGGTAGGCGATCGTGTAAAAGAGAGCAGTGCCGAGGCCATAGCCCAGTTGCGCCGTGAGGGTGTCGTCAAGACGGTGATGCTTACAGGCGACCGTCAGGAAGTGGGCGAGCGCATAGCCCGTCAGTTGGGTCTCGATGAATATAAAGCTGAACTGATGCCTGCCGATAAGTTGGTTCATGTAGAACAACTGCTGAAACAGAAGCCTGCAGGCAGGACTTTGGCTTATGTAGGTGATGGCATCAACGATGCGCCCGTATTGAAGAGGGCAGATGTGGGAATAGCCATGGGTGCCTTGGGATGTGATGCTGCCATCGAGGCTGCTGATGTGGTGTTGATGGACGATGAGCCTCGAAAGGTTCCTCTTGCTGTTCACATTGCCCGTCGCACCATCCGCATTGCCCATCAGAATGTGGCCTTTGCCATAGGAGTCAAAGTGGCAGTCCTGTTGCTTGCCACTGTGGGTTTAGGTACCATGTGGATGGCTGTCTTCGCCGATGTCGGCGTAACGGTTCTTGCTGTCCTCAATGCCATGAGATCCTTGAAGAAAGTGGAATAGTTCCGCTTGTTATAAAAATATCAACCCACCTGTCTTGGAAATCCAAAACAAGTGGGTTGTTATTTTTAGGGCGTTTTTACCCTTTTACCTTTTTACTTTTTTACCCTTTTACCTTTTTACTCTTTTACCTTTAAAAGTCTGATACTCATAGGGCTCACGGTGATGAGTCGTTTCTTGTAGAGGTCGCCAATGGCACGCTTGAATACCTTTTTGCTGACATGGAAGCGTTCGTAGATATCGTCAGCCTCGCTCTTGTCGCCTAAGTCGCAGGCACCATCGTTATCGAGCAGATACTGGTAGAGTGTTTCGGCAAAGTCGGCAGTTTGCTGTTGTCCTGTTTTCTGCAGACTCACATCAATCTTTCCGTCAGGGCGCACTCTTCCGATATAGCCTTTCATTCTGTCGCCAGTATGAATGTACTGGAATATCTGGTCCTGATAGAGCAGACCAGGGTACTGGTTGTCGATGATGACCTTGAAGCCGAGGTCTGTCTTCTGCCAGATCAGCAAGTCCACCTCGTCGCCATGACGATAGTGAGGATGTTCCTCCGACAGGTATCGCTCCACCTTGGCAGATGCTACGATGCGATAGCTCTCCTCGTCAATATGTACGTGAACGATGTATGACTGGCCCAAAACCATGCGCTTCTTTTGCTCACGGAAGGGACAGAAGAGGTCTTTCATCAGTCCCCATCCCAAGAAGGCGCCATATTCGTTCACCCATTTCACTTCGAGGTAGGCGAAATCGCCCACTTTGGCAAGTGGCTTTTCGGTGGTAGCGATGAGTCGCTCGTCTTGATCGAGGTAGATAAACACCTCAAGCTCGTCGCCAATACTCACCTCTTCGGGTACGTAACGGGTAGGAAGAAGGATTTCTCCTTCTTCACCTCCGTCAAGGTAAATACCGAAGTCTACTCTTTTCACCACTCTCAGGCTGTTGTAAACGCCTAATTTTATCTTGTTGCTCATATATGTGTTCTTTGTTTTTATTCTTCACTCTTCACTTCTTCGTTCTTTTCTACCATACCGTCTTTCAGGTGTATGGTTCGGTCGGTAATCGAGGCAAGTCCCTCGTCGTGTGTGACAATGACAAAGGTTTGTCCGAACTTGTCGCGCAGATCGAAGAAGAGCTGATGCAGTTCAGCCTTGTTGTGTGAGTCGAGGCTGCCCGAAGGCTCATCGGCAAGGATTACAGCAGGATTATTTACCAAAGCTCTTGCCACAGCCACGCGTTGCTTCTCACCTCCCGACAGTTCTGCTGGTTTGTGAAGAGCTCTTTCGCTCAGCCCCATAAAGTCGAGCAGTTCTTCAGCCCTTGCCTTGGCTTCCTTGCGGCTCTTGCCCGCAATGAAAGCAGGAATCATGATGTTTTCGAGAGCGGTAAACTCCGGCAGTAACTGATGAAACTGGAATACGAAACCGATATGCTGGTTACGGAAGTCGCTCAACTTCCGCTGTGACAGTTTGCTCACGTCAATACCGTCTACCACTACGCTTCCCTCATCAGGGCGGTCGAGTGTGCCAATGATCTGTAGCAGGGTGGTCTTGCCTGCGCCACTGGGGCCAACGATGCTTACCACCTCACCTTTATTGATATGCAGGTCGATACCTTTAAGCACCTGCAGCGAGCCGAAGCTCTTTGTTATTCCTTTGATGTCTATCATTGTTGTTTGTTATTATTCCATTTAAGTTCTGAAATTTTAGATTTTCCACAAAAGACAGTCACAATATGTAGACCTTCTCTTATTCCTTTTGTCGGAATAATCCCTTTATTGTCAGGCAAAAAACCTTTTGAAATAATATTTCCATTTGTTATATTTGTAATTTGATAATAGAGTTTTTTTTGAGAGTCGTTATGTTTGACATTATATATAATTCTATCCTTTGATATGTTTATTTTTATTTGGGGCTCAACTTTTGCTCGTAAGTCTATAGTAAAAGGTTCTCCTTCTGTTTTTCCATTTTTATTAATATATGTTAGTTTAAATGTAGAAGGATACAACTTGTTCATAAATGCAGTAAATTTTCCTTCACTTATGTTATCGACCATATAACTGTATGGTACAGGATAATCAGAGTCTGTTTGTTCTACAAGAATCTGAGTTGTTCCTTCAAGATCTTTAATTCCTATCTCAGCCTCAACAAAATTATCCTCTTCATTAGAAACTCTCGTATTAGTGTCTGCAGGATATTCTACATTATTAAATTCTGCATTTGGCTTTTGTGGTATGTAATCGTATAATTCATATGTGATATGATGATTTTTGTAGTTGCCGCCTGGGCCATATGAAACAGAAATGTTTTTAAGGCGGAGATAGCCATCTATAGTTCTTGCATATAGAGAATTATTTGTTAGATCCGTTAGGTTTTTGAAAGGTTGCCAACTTCCATCTTTCAACAGAACATATTTTCCCGCATCTCCCCATTCTTGTTTTGATCCTATGTCATAGGAATTGCTATTATTGTAATATGATGTTGGAGATATATAACTTTCATTTGTAGAGTTTACTTTTTGTGGCTGTTGAAATTGTTGTACATTAGAAGTTGTTGTTCCTTTTACATTGGTGCCAGACATTCCTGTTGCAATCGGTCTGTCCCATCCGCAAAATGAAAAGAAATCTTGTATGGCTTTGCCTATGTATCTTATACTTGTTCCTTTGGATATACCATATTGCATGATAGCAGTTTCTTTGTCATCAGAATCAACAAAGTAGTTTAATGATATACCTTGTTTGTAAGGTGTGTCACTATTGAGATACCATGTTCTTTTGCCATCCTCAGAATATATGTTGGCTTTTCCTGAAGTCGCATATTTGTAGTTGTCTTCTTCACTTGACATAGCATAAGAACCTATGAGTTTTGCTGTAAATTGGTTCTCAGGTGTTGCCACTTTCAATAAATTTCCAGAAGCATATGCTTTTATGTTAAAGCCTATAGCTTTTAATAAGGCTTGTGTTGCTACAGTAATAAAATCATATTTGTTGGGATTGATTTTATTTTGATCTAAATTGTAATCGAATTTTGCCCTTTTCGAAAATTTTATAGTTGCGTCTGGTGTGTCTCTAAAAAAGGATATTTCTTCGTTATGATCAGTAAAGTGTGGAAAAGAATATGTTTGTGAACACCGTTTTGCATATACTTTGTCTGTTTCCCTATATTGCGGAGCGACATCTGAAGATACAGAATAGGTTTCAACTTGAGCAAGGCAATTGGCATCAGTAAAACTGGTAAATTCCATATTAATATTTAATGGAAATGTAGTTGGTATGTTTTCTTCAACTAATTTGCATGCATATTCGAAAGCTCCTTTTATGGTTTTGGATATTTGGGATCCTTTATAGGTAACATTAATAATTGTTCCACCATAAATGTTTCTTTCTACTGGTAATGTAATAGTTAAGGGTGTCTTTTCTGTGGAATATACCATGTTTGGGTTCTTCTGAGAAAAGACATTTGATAATCCGATGAACAGAATTGATAATGTAAAAAAAAGTTTTCTCATTTTATTAATATTTTGTAGTTCTTGAAATTGTTATTTTTATTATCTGATATTTTTATTAGATGTAATCCTCGACAAAGAGAAATGTTTATTTTGTTGTTGGTACATTCCTCCTTTTCCAATATTCCACAGGTATTATAGATTTTTATTGTTACCATATATGGTGGATCTATAATTATTTGATGGCCATTTACAATGAGAAAATCAGATAAATTGTTTTTGTTTGCAATATCTGTGGTATTGAGTTTCAGAATATTACTCATTGCTTGTCCATATTGGTTTCGTACCCAACAAAAAATACCATTATACCATGTTCCAGGATAGACTGTAAAGCCGTCTTGAGGTATTGTCGTAAAAATTGTATCTGTATATATAGGTAAATGGTCTTCACTTTGTTCTACTAAAATGACTCCTTGCTCAAAATTTTCTGCATCAATAGAAACATTGGCCAGAGGATAATCGTCCTGTCCTTCTGTCCATATCTTATTTAAAGTCAAAACAGGAGTAGATGGCAGAACTTCAAAATCAATAGGTTCTGAGCGAATATAGCTGATATTGTTTTTTCCTTTATTTGAAGTACTAAATATACATGAAAAATAACAGTCGTTAGGACATACCTCTTTTTTTAAATTTCCCCAGTCAAATCCCATAAGAACGCTGTTGTATGGGTGTGAAAAATAACACTGAAATATTTTGGGTTTGTTAATAAAAGAGCAATAAAGTTCCTCAGATAAAAGATATTTGTATTCTTGATTATTTGTTTGTTTAAAATTAATATACCATTTAATGGATTCTATGTCTTCAGTTTTATAGTGTTCAGGTAATGATAATGAAATTAAATCTCCATCTTTGATCTGAGTACATTTCTTACCATTAATTTTTATATCAATGTTTTCTTCGTTTTGTTCGTTACGTCTTGCTTGATTGTAATCTGGGGATTTTTCTATAAATTTACTTGTATATCCATATTCATTGCTTAGCGATATATCTATATATGCCTTATAACCTTTTATCATAGGCCCTATATGGGTTGTTCCATTTTTGAAAGCATAACTTCTTGAGGTACCTGTATCGTCCGATACAAAAATATCACCACCTGTGGCTCCTTTTGCAAATATAAAAAGGTCAAATTCATAGCTGTTTTCATCAACGTCTTTTATGTTTTCGATGTAAGCTTTTTCTATTTTAGGGCGAGCATCTAATGATGTCAAATAACTATACGAAGTACCGTTTGTCTCACAGATAATTTTCCCTTGTACACACTGGAACATGTCAAGATATTTATCAGTATTGCTGGGATTTACAGAAAAAATATTTGTCTGATAAGCAGTGCTGTTGTTAGAATATTGTTTTGTGATTGGGTTATAGATTTGATAAGTCCAATTTCCTACTATTGGCAATTTGTTTGAATCTAATATTTTGAATTCCATATTATCATAAATAGACCCATAACCCAATGCGTCTGTGTTATTACAAGTGATGCGTAAGTCGTAGGAAGTAGGAGTCCAGCCAATAGATTTCATTATGTCGATTGTTTCTGGATTTATTGTGAGTAATTTATTGTAATCTGATAAAGAATCTTCCATAAGATTATTATAACCTAAATGAAAATACACTCCACTTTTACCTAATTCAAAATAGCCGCGATTGTACATTTTGTAATTAAACGATGAAGTCTTTAATGATAAAGGCTGTGTGAAAAAATCTGTAAAATCTTTACTATTTTCTATTCGTTTCAAATCAGAAAGATATTTTTTTCCATTGTATAGTAGTTTGTCAAAAGGAGAAGAAAAACGCCTAATTGCAAATCCTAATCCTCCTGTTCTATATGTAACAGAACAACCAAATCCCATAATTTTCGCAATACTTCTCATGAAAGCGTTTGACATGTTTATAGTACCAAAGTAAGTATTGTCATACGGCCATGATGAATTCCAGTCAAGTGTAGCGTTTATAGTAATAGTATCGTGTTCTTTTATATTGTTGTCAATTTGACGATGTAGATTATCTGGGAGAGATTCAAATTTTCTCCTATTATAATAAGAATATCCTACAGTTGTAGAAATAGCAATATCTTCATTTAAGTCTTCAGAAATGCATACATGGAATTTTATAGGTTCTTTTATGGCTATTGCGTTTTCCCAACTGTCCATTGCTGTTTTTAAACAATGCAGAACTCCTTCCGTCATGAAAAAGTTATCATCATATGAAGCTATAAAAAAACCTAAACGTGATTGAATTTCCCCCCTTTCTGAAGTTTTATTTCTTTCTTTTTTGAGAAAATTTTGGTCTTTACTTTTGTTTTTAGCTTGAAAAAAAATGTCAGTACTGTCGTTAAAAACGATAGTAAAATAGTCATTATCAGCTTCTTGAGCATTTAATGAATTTACACTCATAAGTGTAATAAGGATGATTCCTAAAAAGTTGAAATACTTCATAGCTATTTGTTCGAATTAAGTTCTAAATTCTTTTGCAAAAATAAGCAATTTTGTATAAACCTCAAAAAGAAATAAGGGAAAAGATAGAAAATGAGCTATAAATGTTTTTAAAAAGCAACAATATTGTATGATAGATAGATAAAATTTAAATTTATTGGATCACCTGCAAAAACGCGTTTGATTGCGCTGAAAAGGAAATCTTTGTTAAACATAAAAAATATTTTATGTTATGTATGGTTATTAAAAGAATTTTATGTATCTTTGCGTCGTGATAAGTAAACAATAGTATTGATTTAAATTCAAGCCAATGAATGAAGATGAAGAATTAGAAAAGCAGATTAGACTACAGAAAAAGCTGCTAAGTGATTACAACAAGCTGAGAGAAGCCTACTATATTGATGATAAAACATATTGGAAATATATGGATATAGGATTAGACAAACTTTCAGCTTTGCTTAAAAGAAGAAACAAAAAGTAATGAACCGTGCCATCTTTCGGGAGGGCTTAAAACAAAAAGATATGGAGAATAACACAGAATTACTCAAGGAATACGCATCTCTTGCAGGCAGGGAGGATGCCAAGAGCGAGGCTCGAAAGGCAGAGATTCTAAGCTACATCAAGACTCATGCCAATGATGCAGACAGAGAGGAAGCCAAGGCTTTCATTGGTCAAAAGATGGAGCAAATAAAAGATAATGTAGAGGTGTTGCGCAAGCAGATAGAGACAGAGGATTATAAACTTCTTCCTCTTCGCTACATCGCAGAAGTTTACTTCGGCAAGAGTGCCGCATGGCTCTCGCAGCGTCTCAACGGCTCTGAAGTGCGTGGACACGTCTATACGCTCAGCACTGAGCAAAAAGACATCTTCAACCAGGCTGTCCAGGAGATAGGCAAAAGAATTAGCTCTTTGCAATTGGCTTAGAGTTTACTTATCACACAATCGAGCCCTCGAAAGCACATGCTTTTGGGGGCTTTTACTTATTACTGAACTTTAGCAAGTTCAGAAGTTCCATGCCGAGAGCCTTCCTGGTAAGAAGGTCAAACTCGCACTTCTCAAACAGATCCTCATCGCTGCAGCCGAATCCCTCCTTCAAGACTGACATAGCCACGAGTATACGGATGGAGGCATTTGGGCGACCGCTCTTCTTGCCTTCAGGGAACAAAGGCTTGAATATCTCCTCATCAATCTTGGTTGTCACGAGGCTATAGAACTGGTTATGCCATGCGTTGGGGTCAGAATACTTCTTTGAAGCACGACTTCCTAACTGCATTGAGGGAGCCGTGAATATATCTAACTGAGGATTCGGATCTGTCTTTTTTAACATAGTCATTCTGTTTGATTGATGGTGTAAAGATACAAAAAATACTCCAGATAACGGCATAAATCGGAGATTATTATCGTGAAATATAAACTTTTTAAACAGGCCTTACTTTTTAAAGTGGGCTCAGTAGTTAGATAAAAACTTAAAATTTCTTTATTTTTGTGATTGTAACAAAAATGTAATACGTAGATTTGTATAAATTACATTTTTTTATAGTACCTTTGCAGCCGCTTAATAAAGATGAGTATTTACTAATTAACATTTTAAGAGACATTATGCAGAAAAAAAACTTACATGAAGCCTCTTGTTAGCTTATATGCTATAGAGGCATCAACTATTTTTGCTGGCAGTAACAACCCACAACAGGCTCCTGTACGTCCTGGTTTTTCTTTCGGAAAAGGAGACGATGAAATTACAAGCGGAGATGGCGACGACGTTTGGGAATAGGCATGAGAACAATTAGAAATTAACCACAGGAACACAAATTGAAAACGGATTAGAACATGAAAAAGTTTTTGTATTCAGTATTTATGTTGGCTGCTGTAGTTCTCGCAGCCTGTAGCAACGACGACAATGGCGATACACAGCCAAAGAGAGGAATGACCCTCAATGCTTCTGTTGAAGATCTAAGCTCGCGTGCCACTATGACAGATGAAAGCGGCACATGGAAGTTTGCATTTGCCGCGAACGACCAGGTAAGTGTAAGCAATAACAAAATATCAAATTACTATACTTTCACAAATAATGGCAGTCAGTTTACCTGTGCTCAAGCTGAGGTAACCAAAGAGGCTGTCGACTGGTATGCTTACTTCCCAGGTAATGAAGTGGACCTGACAAAACAGACAGGTAATTTTGCCGATGTGGCAAACAAGTTTGCTGTAGCAGGAAAAACAGCCCAGACTACAACGGGTGAAAAAGGTCTTTCGATTACTCTGAAGCCCAAGGTGGCTGTACTGCGCGTAGTGGCAGTAGACAAGAATGGCATATTAGACATTCACGTAAAGATAGCTGACAAGTGGGTGAAAGGACTTACTGCCACAAAAGATGCTGCCGAATTCACTGTCAGCACAAGCGACACTAAGACAACCCTGCTCCATAAAGAAGCAGGCGAAGTGAAGGCTGGCGAAATCAACTATGTAGTAGTACCTGCTAACGTGAAAATAGCCATATATAATGGTGACTTGCTCCTCAATACGACCAAAGCCGGTGGTCTTAATCCAGGTAAGTACTACACCATTACCTCGGGTCCTACTAAGGGTAAAACCAATGCCCTTATCAATGGCCAGGAGCCCCCTGTAGAATGGGTACAGCTTTGGGCTGGTGGTCCAAGATTCGCCACACAGAATGTAGCAGAGGAAATGACATGGACTGACGCTGCAAATACTGGTAAGGAATACGTATGGGGAGAGAACTGGCGCACGCCTACAGCAGCGGAAGTCACTGAAGAAGGAGGACTTCAAGCTGAGTGGAATACTAAAGAAGGAAAATGGGTAGTAAAAGAAGGTTCTCCTACTATCAACGTAACGACGAAAGACGGCATTGAAGAAACGGTTGAGTTTACAGGTGTGCAGCCTGGCTATACTAAAAACACGCTGACGCTTTACAACAAGATTGACTCACATGGCTATAGTCATTTTAATTTCTGGACAACTACGGAAAACAATGGTTATGGTTGTATGTATAGAATTATGATTGATAAAGGCATTATAGGAATTTTTGGCCCTTCCTCATTTGAATCTAAAGATACTAAATGCCTTGTTCGTCCTGTACTTTCTATTCAGAATATAACGAACAACAAAAAGTAAATGTCCCCACTTAACCCCTGTCAACGCAAGCCTATGTCTTGCCTTGACAGGGGTTATTTATTAGGGTGTCCTGTTCGTTGTACCAATTTTAGCTCACTTTCCTAAGCGTTTTGGTTCGTTCTGTAACATAGTTTTTGGACAAAGTAAGTCAACGTGAATTATAAATAAGTAATAACTGAGTCAACTCATATTATCAATAATGCGCAGAGTGGTCAACTAAAATCGTTAAACCACAAAGCCTCGAAATATTAAAGCGGCTTCGATGGTCAATAAAGCCTATTTCGTAGAGCAATGAAAGCGGCTTCGTAAGCTGTTGAAGCCTATTGCATCTTTTTGTATAAGATGTAGAAATTATCCCATAACTTCTCTTAATTTCCCCCAACTTTTCTTAATTTCCCCAACATATCTTCTCTCCCCGTATGCGAAAGTTGCATTATATGATAGTAATTTAGTATATTTGTGTGCTATTATTAAAAACTAATCAACTACAAGGATGAAAATCAACAAGAACGTTTGGCTCATGCTGCTCATGGCAGGCTGGGCTATGATGAGCAGTACGGCAGCACAGGCTTCCGTGCGAGATACGATAGATATCAACTGGGGATGGCAGTTCCATCGTGGTGATATAAAAGGTATCAGCCTGCCATCTGGCAACATTCAGAATCCCCATCTCTTGGATGAAGCTATGCAGGGATGCGAGCTCGTCAACCTGCCTCACGACTTTCAACTCTATCAGCCCTGGGTGGCACCGGGGGCAGACGAACGTGCCAACAGCAAGGATGCTGCCAATAATGTGAAAAGCCGTCTCAGCGCAAGAGGATTCAAGGAGATGGGCATTGGCTGGTATCGATACGAACTGACACCCCAGGAAGAATGGAAGGGAAGACGGGTGATGCTCGACTTCGGAGGCATGATGCTTGTGGGCGATGTCTATGTGAACGGACAGCATGTAGGGGCAACCGACTATGGCTATTTGGGATTCGATATAGACGTGAGCCAGTTGCTCCGTTACGGCGAGAAGAACGAGATAGTAGTGAGGACAGATACGCGTGCTGCCAATAATTCGCGATGGTATACGGGTGGCGGACTCTTCCGTGATGTCCGTCTTATTGTCACCAACGACCAACTCTATTTCCCTCGCCATCCACTCTATATCACTACTCGCAACAACCGCGAGGTGAACATCAAGGCAGAGATCGTGAACCGACAGAAGAAACAGAAAGGTGAGAATCATGGCTCAATGCCTGTAGAGGTGAAAATCCTCGACATGACAGGCAGAGTAGTGGCGCAGCAGAAAACCAACATGCCTTTCAATGCCAAGTGGCGCGACCGCGAGTATGAACTGCCTGCCATCACGCTGGAGGGTGCCCAGCTGTGGTCGTGCGACCGTCCTTATCTCTATACTGCCGAGGTGACGCTCTACGACAAGGAAGGAAGAGTGGCTGACAAAACACGTGAGCACTTCGGCATGCGTACCATAGAACTGTCGCCCCAGTACGGACTCCTGCTCAACGGAAAGAAAGTGTTGCTCAAGGGTTACGCCAATCATCACACCTTGGGAGCTCTTGGTGCTGCAGCCTATCCTCGTGCCATCGAGCAGCAGTTGCTCACCATGAAGCGCTTTGGCTTCAATCATATTCGTACATCCCATAATCCTTACAGCGAGGACCTGTTGCGCCTGTGCGACCAGTATGGCATCTTGGTGGTCGATGAACTGTATGATAAATGGAACTCGCAGTTTACCGGAGGCAGGGGAGACTTTCTGAGCCTTTGGCAGAAGAACATACCCGAGTGGGTGAAGCGCGACCGCAATCATCCCTGCGTCGTCCTCTGGAGCTTGGGCAACGAGCTGCAGCATCATGCCGACATGCCCTTCAACGACTGGGGAGTAACCCTTTACCGACTGATGCGCCAACTGCTGCATCGCTACGACCATACCCGTCTCACCACGGTGGCGATGCATCCGCGTTATCGCAATATCGATACCGACTCGTTGCCTGCCGATCTGGCTGTTGCCACAGAGGTCAACTCGTATAATTACCGTTATATGTATTTCCCCAGCGACATGAAGCGTTATCCCGAAAAGATATTCTATCAGAGCGAGGCGAGCACAGAAGCCATGGGACCCAACTACTTTGAGATGAATCTCGACAAGGTGATGGGACTTGCCTACTGGGGGGCTGTCGACTACTTAGGCGAGAGTTTGGGCTGGCCGCTGAAGGGATGGAACAAGGGAGTGTTCGATATGACCATGCTTCCCAAGCCCGATGCCTACTTCGTGAAGAGTATGTTCTCTGACGAGCCACTCGTACATATCGCCATCATTGAGAAGGCTGGCACCGATACGCAGTGGAACGGTATCAATGTGGCTACCCAACGGTTGTCTGAAAACTGGAACCGAAACCAGGGCGAGCAGCTCTCACTCTATACCTATACGAATGTCGATGAGGTGGAACTGCTGCTCAATGGCAGGAGCCTGGGAGTAAAAAAGAATGACGCTGATCCCAAACTGCGCAACCGCATACGCTGGGATGCTGTGCCTTATGAGCCTGGCACATTGGTGGCTGTGGCAAGGAAGGCAGGAAAGGTTGTGGCGCGTCATCAGCTTACCACTACTGGAGAGGCTGTGGCGCTCAGGCTGGAACCGGAGTCTCGCTGCTGGCAAGCCGATGGCAAGGATCTGCAGTTTGTCAGAGTCACGGCAACCGACCGCAAGGGTCGCAGGGTGCTGAGTGCCCATCAGTTGTTGCAGATAGAATTGAAGGGTGAGGCAGATATTGTGGCAGTAGGCAACGGCGATATGGCTTCGTCTGAGTTGCCAGTAGGTGACAAGCAGTTGGCAAGCCATGCCTCCCGAAGTCTTTACGAGGGTGCCGCCTGTATCGTTCTCCGTTCCCGTCGTCAGGCAGGCAAGGTGGAGCTGAAGGTGAAAAGTGGAAATCTGTCAGCTGGAAGTCTGCGCATGAATACACAGTAATATATAAGCTTGGAATTTATAGCCTCCCTTGATGTCGGTGAGGGTAGAAAAAATAAAAGACGCAAGGACTGACGATGGTTATCGAAAGTTCTTGCGTCTTCAATAAAGGTTCAATGTGACTGATTAAGTCAAAGTGAACTTGTGTAGGTTTGGTTACTTGTTGAAAGCATAGTAGAAGCCATCGTTCATTGCCATGCGGAGCTGGAATAAGCCATTCTCGTCGGCAGTGACATTCATCTTTGCGCCACTTGGCAGACAGGCCTGGATGCTGCCGTCCTCATTGAAGCTGAACAGCTCGCGAATGTCGCCGTCCTTGCTGTACGACCAGCTTTTGTTCTTCTTGTTGAATACGAAGTAAGACTTCTCGCCGTCGGGGTCGGTTATCTCGTAACCATTCTTCAAAGTCTTGACAGCATACATACGTCCGTCCTTGCCCATCACGTCCTTGGTGGTTCCCACCTGTCCGATCACCTTCTCGCCTGTCCAGAACTCGATGGAGTTGAGCACGAAGAGGTCGGCTACAGAACATACAGCATAGGCTGGAGAGATGAGGATAAAGATAAGCTCGTTGACAAACTTGTTGTCTGTAGCTCGCTTGTTCCAGCTGAGAACTGAGTTGGTAAGGCCGAAAGAGCCGATGCATGAACTGAGAGTCAAGGCACCCACTGTGACTGCGATGACTGATTTGGTGAATGTTTTCTTCATCTTGTTAAAAAATTAATGTATGTTGATAATTGATTATAGTGTTTCCGGTTCTTGAAAAACCCTAAAACTTGAAATGCCGTTTCAGCCAGCGGCTCATCATCTCGTAGGCACTCTCTTCCTCCTGATGCTGAGGCTCGGCAAAGGTGAGATGCTCGCCAGAGGCGTCACCATGCTGGTCGGGGAAGATGATCATCAGATTGGTGCCGGAGAAGAAACGGGTCAACTCTTCGGGCAGACGCTCAAGGGCAGCCTTGTGAGAAACGGTTCCCTTGCGGGCTGTTACCACCACAAGCATGTGGTCGGGAGCTATCTGCGAGGCTATTTGGGGCATCTCGTTCCAATGGGTCATGAGCGTATAGTCGGAACGGACCTCGGGATAGCGGTTCTTGATAAACTCGTTGATGAGCGAAAGAGCCTCCATACGGCCATGGAACTGTATGCGGCAGTCGAGGTTGCGTGCCATGCGCGACAGGCGTTCTACCCAGCGGTAGAAGCCTGGCTCAAACTCTGCTCTCGAAGGAACAGCCACCTGTATGCGGCGTATGGTGTTGAGCGGCTGGCGGATACGTGCCATGATGATCTGGCGGCTGAGTCCATTGAAGAGACTCTGGTGGAACTCGCCCCAGAACTTGGGTGAACGCTCGGGGTGCATGTGCATGCCGATGATGATTTCGGAACACTGAAACTCGTTGAAGGCGTGTTTGATGCCATTGGCGATGTTGGCAGCTATTCTGACCTGAGTCTGCGTGAGCACATCGGTGGCTGCTGCTATCTGGCTGCAATGTTCGAGCAGTCGCTTGCCTTGCTCCTGGTTGTAGCGCATGTCTTTGTCCTCATACACCACATTGAGACAAACCAAACCGCGGTTCAGCTTCTGGTTTCTCACCAAGAAGGCGAGGCTTATCAGGTTGTCGGCATATTCGGGATAGCGCACGGGGATGAGTATCTTCTCATCGTTGGCGCTCTTCTCGTCTTCTGCCTCGGGCAGCTCCTTGTCTCTTAGTACTATCATGCGCGAAGACCAGTCGGTAAGCAGCGAGGAGATGATACAGGTGCACAGTATCATGATCACCACACCGTTGAGCATGTCGTCGTCGACAAGATAGGTGTTTTTGCCTACAAGAATGTTCATTCCCACCATCACCATGGCGATACTGCCGGCAGCATGGGCTGAGGTAAGACCGAACATCATGTGACCCGAAGACAGGGGCAGGCGGAAGCCAAAGCAGGCAGCATAGGCGGCAATGGCCTTGCCCAGGGTGCCAAAGAACACGATGCACAGCACCACCCAGAGAATATGACCGCCCTGGAAGAGCAGTCCCACATTGATCAGCATGCCCACTCCTATCAGGAAGTAGGGAATGAAGAGGGCGTTGCCGATAAACTCGAGCCGGTTCATCAGTGGCGACACATGAGGTATATACCTATTTAATATAAGGCCCGCAAAGAAGGCACCAAAGACTCCCTCGATGCCTACCGTCTGCGAGAGGGCGGCACTCATGAAGAGCATCGACATGACGAAGATAAACTGCATCACGGCATCGCTGTATCGGCGAAGAAACCATCGGGTGAGACGGGGTATGAGGAATATCATCACGCCACAATAGGCGGCAAACTTGGCTGCAAAGAGTACCCAGAAGAGTACGCCGTCGTGCTCGGTGAACGAAGCCACCAGACCCGCCAGCATCACTAAGGCGATGAGCAGGGAGATCATGCTCGACCCCACACTCAGCGTGACGCTCGGCTTCTGTTGCAGTCCGTAACGTGACACGATGGGGTAGGCGATGAGCGTATTCGAGGCCATGATACAGCTCAGCAGGAATGAGGCTTTGGTGGAATAGTCCAAGAGCGTGACGCTCATCCAATAGGTGAGTCCGAAAGGAATAAAGCACGTCAGCAGACCATAAGTGAGCAGTCTCGACTTCGTCTTCTTCATACCCTCCATGTCCATCTCGAGGGCAGCCAGAAACATGATGTAGTACAGACCAACCTTGCCAAACAACTCAAAGGAAGAGTCGCGCTCCAGGATGTTGAGCCCGTATTTGCCTATGAGCACTCCTGCCAATACCATACCGATGATGTGTGGAATGCGGAGCTTGCCCATGATGATAGGCGCAAAGAGGATGATGATCATCACGACGAAGAAGATCAGCGTAGGGTCGGTTATCGGGAAATATTGTGCAATGTTCAGCATAGGCATTCAGTTTTTCGGGAGAGTTCTCGAGCATCAGCTGCATCACTCTTCCTATAATATGGGTGCAAAAATAATAATAAATCTTGAAAAAGCAAAGTCTTTTGCCTCCTTATCAATTATATGTGCAAAGATTTTTGTAAATTTGCACCCAGAAAGTAAACTTAAGATAGAAAGATAAGCCCTATGTCTGCTGATGTTTCATCGTAAATATGAGTAGCGGCGATGGATGAATGATTTTGTGGGGAAATATGCGGAAAATCAGCAAAAAGTTTGGAAGATATCAGATAATTTATTATTTTTGCTGTGTTTAAAAATAAACGTTATGAGATCCGTTCAAGATTATATAACAATCATTAGGCAGAATGTTTGAGGTCACAAATTGTGACCTCAAACGGCAGAGGCGGTAACCGCTACTCATCTTATGCTTTTACAGAGCAAGGCGTGGCAATGCTTAGTAGTGTTCTTCGTTCACAAACAGCCATTGAGGTCAATATACAAATCATGCGAGCCTTTGTTTCCATGCGCCACTTTATGGTAAACAATGCTTCTGTTTTTAGTCGTTTGGAAACGATGGAATATCATCAGTTGGAAATCTTGCATACGAATGCGTTATAGGCAACCAGACAATGATGCCATTGGGTGAGATTTGTTTCGATTTTGACAGAATGCAGCTTGTAATCCCTGCCTCGTATACACCAACACCTACATATGCTCCCAATTTCTATCGTTCGCCTCAGCGCCTTTACCATTTGTCATTAACAGATGGTCGTTCAGGGAGAAAGATTGATGCAATAGTTGATACTGGCGCATCGGGAACCATCCTGACAAATCGCTATTATAAAAAGAACGAAAACTGTTTTACTGGTAGAACGGCAACTGATTCATTGCGCACGGCAGGTGTCGGTGGTGTCAACGTTGTAAAAACGATACCTGTGTCATGGACATTTACCCTTGCTGGCGAACAATATACCGAGACTAACATTCCAGTAGTAACATCTTCAGAACAGAATGAGGAATATGATTGCAGAATCGGTTTACCAACGTTAATGGCGCATAGGAAATTTATTATCAACTTCAAGAATATGTGGATGAGATTTGAGGATTAGCATTTTAATTCCGCCAACGAGTATACATAAGTATTATGAAATGCATCAACATATTACTTGTGATGTGATTCGATCTTTTCTCGAAGATAATGATAATGCTTTGCGACCTGATGAAGGAAAGGACTTCATAGAGTTTGCTAAAGAGTTGATGGAAAAACATTATGAAAAAGGTAAGATAGGTTTCAGTACTTGCAAGAATGGTATTTCATATCTCAATCAGTTTGAGGAATACCTGCTGCTTGAACACAAAGGTACACATGGTGAGCATAAGGAATTCATTTAAGTCTCAGATATTAGTGAAGACTTATTGCTTGACTTCCGTAAGTATCGACTCTTGGCAAAAAAGAAAGCAACAACAGTCAACAAGACTCTATGTCCGATTCTTCAGGCGTGTGAATATGCTTGTCAGTTAGGTTATATCTCTCATCAGCTTAATGCATCTCTCCAGGACTTGTATATGAAAGAAGAGGACCGGCTTGATGAAGAAGAGAGGAATATCAAGTATCTCACTGAAGAGAGACTTGCTGAGTTAGTTTCCGTTTATAATACCATCGAACAACCTCGACGAAAAGAGTTTTTGGAGATGTGGCTGTTTGCCTTCCATGCTTGCGGTATGCGAATGGTTGATGTGATGACGCTCCGATGGAAAGACATTGATTTCAACAAGAATTTCATCAGTAAAATACAAGTCAAGACGAGAAACCGAAACACCATACCTTTGAGTGAACCACTCATTCGTATTCTTGAAAAATGGAAGGGTAGAAACAAAGTCTTTGTTTTTGATCTATTGCCAGAGAACTTCGATATAAATGACCATGAGGCGATATACCGTCGTAGAAATTCCTGGAATAATACCATCAATACTTCGCTCCGCTGTATATCTCATAATTTAAAATGGAATCAAGACTTGACTTTCCATGTATCAAGACACACTTGGGCAGTTTTAGCGCTTGCACACGGAGCTGAAATCAGTGAGATAAGCAGATTGTTAGGTCACGCTTCAACAGGCGTCACAGAGCGAGTTTATGCAGAATTCTTGCCAGACAACCTTGCGACTGTAGTAAGCAAACTTGGCTTCTGCTTCATTCCTGATATGAATGCCAAACAAAAGAAGGTGGTATCACGCTAAACAGAGTGATACCACCTTCGATCAAATTTGTAGCCTTTATAGTCGAAACTATCAGAATATCTTGTAGTCCTTGCCAGTAAGATTAGAAATTGGCTTGAATAAACGCAATAGAATGAGCCCTATCACGATAAATGCTATTCTGACTATTACTGAACCACCCATAGTAAAACCGTGCCATACGAGGAAAATGGGTGAGCACATGAGGGCTACGATGATTAGGCACATTAGAGCTGCTAGAAATGTTTTTGGTCCCATACGTCAATAATCTAATGGAGCTATGAAATGATCATCAGGCAGGTCGTGAAAATACTTGCCATCTGCATCATTAGTCACATATGTTTCGTTTTCTGGATCTTCTGTAGCGAAATAGATTTCCAAATCCTTGAAACGATTTTTGAGAAGAACGCGGAAGTCAGTAATCAATGCGAGTTCTTCCGCTTCTATATATAGAAAGCCTTCTGAATGTTCGCATTTCTTGATATTACCACAGAGATTGCAAGTCCCATAGTCCACACCAAGAGCTAAGATGATGTTTCCTTCCCAATCATCGGCCTCGTCTTCTTCCATAGCAGGGCGTTCTTTCTGTATGAAAGTCTGATAGAGGTCATATATCTCTTGCAACTCTTCTTGTTTTCCCACAATGTGGTAGCGTACTTTTATATTATGCATTTGTGATGCTATGAAATCTTCTAACTCTTTCTCCATATTTCGTCAGTCAATCTTATAGTTATACAAATATCTGAGACTGTCACCACTTATTTCGAAAGCTACGATGTCGTGAGCATACTCGTTGCTTCCCACCTTGGCAGATAGGAAGAATATGTATGAACGCGGTCCATATTCATCATCAAGACTTATAATTTTCTGTACTTCATGGTGACTGTAGTCATCCTTTGGATGGGCAAGCTGCAACAATGGGCGATGCTCTTCATGCAGTTTGCCATCAGAAGACTTGAACTTAACCACACAGTCTATGTCTGGTGCCGTTCCTCCCTCGCCTGTATCATACCAGATGGCAGTTACGAGACTATCATCTGAGACTACAGTGTGATAAGTCTCGATAGAGTCAGACTGTTCTGTACTCTTTTCGAAACTTGTGTTCTGTGACTTATGCTGACATGATACGAGAAGCATGATAAAGAAGCTAATGACTGTAATACAGGTTTTCATCCTCAGTTCTTTTTTAGTTCTACAAACATACTGTCAGCCAACACTTCACCATCCTCAGCATATTCCGGGTCAAAGAGGAGTCCGGGGAGGGTAAGCGGTTCTTCCTGCCCTTTGACGTACGAACCAATATATACGTCGTCGGTGTAGAAGTCGTTGATTCTCGGCTGATAGGTGAAGTCATACGGCAACTTAGCCTCATCGCACAGCTGATAGTAGTCATCCTCAAAGTCAAAGTCGGCTTTCTCCCATACGAAGCTGAGCACATACATGGAAGAAACGAGCCATCCTTTTCTGCTGGAAGGACGACCTACATTGATGCAACGGGCATGGATGTCCTCTTGCCAGAATGTAGGGAAGTAATCGCCATAACCGATATAGCCCTCACTATAGTCACACATAGCGTTTACAGTTTCTATGATCTGTTCCTTGATATGCTTGCTCCAAAGGTGGACAACATACTGTGCATAATCCTTGTGTACTCTAAGATATATCTTCATTTTCTTTTCGTTTAGACCTTTATTTTGAAGGAGGAAAAATCTGATTGATGACAACTTCATTGTCGAAATCAAGATACGCCCCGTCTATGTCATGACCTATTGACATAAATTCATCACTCTCAGCCCAATCTCCTATGCTCAATCGCTCGCTGGTTTCCTGATAGTAAGCATCCATTATCTTCTCATGGAGGTTAGGAGCTTTTTCCTTTAACCAAGGGTCAAACTTTTCCCAATAATCTTCTTCCTCCATGTCTTTCAGAATTGTATCTTGGGCTTCTTTCCATAATGCCAGCAATTTCTCAGCTTCCTCGTCAGAGAGTTTGACGGTGGCACCGTCATTATTTCCATTTAAATAGATCTCTGCATCAATCTCTTTCATTGTCTGTGATATTGTTTTGTTACTTTATGACTGATTACTTGCCAGCCACTCTTTGGCAAGAGTGGTGGCAAATGTATAGAAGTCTGCCATGTGAGCATCGTCCCATAGCTCTTCGTTGTTTTGAAGATACTCCTCAAGTTGATTTCTCAACTCTTCGTTTTCCGTTCTTTCGAGAACCACTCTGATGAGTGTTAGCGCACGGATGTCGCCTAAATCTTTGTGTATCATATTCTTTCGCTTTCAGTTGTTCTCTTTCTTGCTGATAGCCTGCAGAATGGCCTGGCGCATCCACCATACGGCATAAGCTGCAAAGGTGAAGCCACGCGACTTGTCGAACTTATGACTGGCACGTATCATACCGTATCGGCTGGCAGCAATAAGTTCTTCCTTAGACAGACCCTTGTCAACATACTGCTTTGCCACAGCCTTGACAAAGACAGAACCGAGTTCTGCCAACTCGTTCTCCGCATTGGAGTCGCCCTGCTTTAGCAGGTCGATAAGACGCAAAGCCTCATCGTTGTCGATGATAGGCTTCTTTTCACTGTTTGTTGTTTCGTTTTTGTTCACCATATTTCTTTATGTTTTAAAATGTTGTCGCGCGAATAGTATCCCTTTTTTCTGAAATAAAAAAAATCAGACCATAGAAAATCAACAAAAAATCAACTTTTTGTTGCAATCATATCTTATTCAAAGATACTGAATATGGCTTGGATAATCCAGCCAATAATCATAAAGACGAGTTGTATGAGACTTATCAGTATGTAGCCACCAAACACAACTATCAAGATTCCGCATAGAAAGAAA
>OLYC01000496.1_pt1 | contig 32219 bp, 18 predicted proteins | sample 1674271 | NCBI WGS metagenome assembly OLYC01 (sample SAMEA103958154, study PRJEB25191) | human gut metagenome
GCCCCCCTTTTGTCGCTTCGCGACATTTTCCCCGTTTCATCGGGGACATTTACCCTGCAAGGGAAGGCAAGATTATGCAACAATAAAATTTCGTTACGCGTTGACGGTTATAATGCCGTCGGCGCAGATTACTCGTTTGATTTTATCGCAATGCCAGCCGTCTTCGTTTTCGACTTCGGATTCCCATTCCGCTTTCGTACCGTTATATTTTACGGAAGTAATCGGACAATCTTTGAACGCCCCTCTCTCTATCCTGTACAATCCGTTGCCTATCGTGAGATCGGTAAGCGAAGTACAACCCCTGAACATACCTCGTTCGATCGAGTATATGCCGCTGCCGAATACCACGCTTTTAAGCGCGGAACAACCTTCGAACGCGGAATCATCGATATACTCGGCGTCGTCGGATATCGTAACGCTTATAAGCGACGCGCAATTTCTGAACGACCCGACTCTTTTTACGCCTTCGCCGATTATAACGCTCGTAATCGACGAGCACCCTTCAAACGCCTCCATACTTAAATCGACGACGTTTTTCGTGTTTCTTACCGTTACGGTTTTCAGACTCGACGGCACGTCGCCGTTATTATAGTAATTGGTTCCGAACAAAAAACCGAGATTACGTCGCCATGCGTTTTCCGCCTTGTCGCCGACGAACGGCAACGTAAGACTTTCGAGCGAAGTACATCCTTCGAATACGGAACTTTCGATACTCGTTACGCTGTCGGGAATCACCGCGCTTTTAAGAGAAGAACATCCGTCGAATACTTTGTCTTCAATAGTCGTAACGCCGTCGGGGATTATTACGCTCTTTAGCGAAGAACACTCGCAAAACGCCAGTCTTTTTATATGTTTTAACGTCGAAGGCAACGTTATTTCGACAAGCGCGGAACAGCGGTAAAAAGTAAACGTTTCGAGGGTTTCGATTTTGCCGAGAATAGTTGCGCTTAAAAGCGACGTGCAACCGTTGAACGCATCGCCGAGATTCGTAACGCTTTCCGGAATAGTTACTCTTAAAAGCGACGTGCAGCCATCGAACGCTCCGCCGCCTATTTCTTCCACGCCGTCCGAAATAGTAACGGTTTCGAGAGATTCGCAGTCACTGAACGCGTATTGCCCTACGCTGATAACGCTCTCGGGAATGGTTACTTCCGTAAGCGACGTACAGTCGCTAAACGCCGAATAGCCTATCCGTTTAACGCTGTCGGGAATAATAACGGAAGTAAGCGACTTACAATCGCCGAACGCTCCGCTTGCGATATTAAGCGCGCCTTTTCTTATTTTCGCGACCTTATTGCCGCCGTCGGAATTTTTGAACGTATAGACTGTCTTCCCCGCGTACACGATTCCGTCGGGATAATCGTTAAGCCACCGAGTACCGTGAAAGGCGCGCGAGCCGATTTCGACTACGCTGTCGGGAACCACCACCGTTTTCAATTCGGCATTTGACGAAAACGCCCATATGCCGATAACTTCAACGCCTTCTGGAATATAAACGCTGTTTAATTTGCTCTGGAAGAAACAATTATTACCTATCTTTTTAAGTCCTTCGGGGAAAATTACGGTTCTGATGCTCTTCACAAACTCCGGGCTCGAATCGCCGAAGTCTATTTCTCTTACGGGCTTGCCGTTATAAGTCCGTCTTATGAACATAGTTTCGGGCGCGCTTTCGTTGCACCCCTTAACTATATAATAAGTTCCGTCGGATGACAATTCGTAATTCAAATCGGTGTATTTCAAGCCGCAAATCGTACAACCGTTGTCGCCGTAAACGTGTTTTTGCGCCAACGCTCCGCAGTGCGAACACGCCCTGTCGGTATAGCACGAGCCTTCGCCGAAATCGTGTCCGTAAGCGGTGAGAGTTTCTTCCTCGCTATCGCCGCACCTTAAACAGTCGGCGTGGCGTAATCCGTCGAAGTCGCAGGTACGATCTTCGTCGATTTCCCATTCGCCGTAGTTATGACCGAGCATTTCCGCAACTCTGTCCTGTAATCTTCCGCAAGTAATACATTGACGTCTTTCTTTGCCGTCCTTTACGCAGGTAGGAGCAAGTCTTATACTCCATTCGCCGTAGTCATGACCGGCGGGACCCTCGTATATGTCGTATACGTCGCCGCATTTTGCGCAGATTTTTATCCTGTGTCCACGTCTTTCGCAATCGGGGGACTCTATAACTTTCTCTTCGCCGTACTCGTGGTCGCTATACGCCAGAGCGCCACACCTCGAACATCTCGCGGGTTCGACGCAACTTCCGCCGACCATATCGTGCCCTAATTTATCGATGGACTCTCTTTCGACGTTGCCGCACTCGGTACATACTTTTTGTCTTTCGCCGTCGTTCGTACAAGTCGGCATAGCAACGGGTTTCCACTCGCCGACGTGTTCCTTCATAGGCAGATATTGCGTATCGACGCTCTGACAAGCATAGCAGTATCTCGTTTTTACTCCTTTCGCCGCGCAGGTCGCTTCGGACTGAGTAGTCCAGTCGGAATAAGAGTGAGATAATTTCATAATCGTAAGAGTAGAGGTCTGACCGCATACCGTACAGATTCTTCTTTTTTCTCCGTTTTGGGTGCAGGTAGCCGATTTTATAACGACGTATTCGCCGCTATGCTCCGCCAAAGCGAGATCTTTGGTTTCGGTCTTACCGCAAGTCGTACAAACCCTTTCCGATTTCCCTTTCGCGGTACAAGTCGATTGTTTCGTTATCGTCCACTCGCCGCTATGCCCCGTAGCGGATATATCTTTTTCTTCGTAAGCCGTGCAAACGGAACAATTTCTCGTCGCCTTTCCCTTTTCGGTACAAGTAGGTGCTTTCGCTTCCGTCCACTCGCCGCGGTGCGGAATACGGTCGATCTCACGCGTTGCGCGCGAGCCGCACGCAAGGCATAGTCTCGATTTACTGCCCGTAGCCGAACAAGTCGCTTCGCGGTCGATCTGCCAGTTGCCGTCGAAAGTATGATTACGCGGGAAAATCGTTCTATACTCCGTCTTATTGCAGGTATTGCATCGTCTTGACTCCGTATGTTCTTCCGTGCATAACTTCGACCCCGAAGAGAACGTCCAGTCTGTAAACTCGTGCCCTTTGCCCGACCCTTCGACGTAGCCGCAGTTTTTACATTCTTTACCTCCGACGCAAGTCGCGTCTTCCAACTCGTGATGACCTATCATGGGAACGACGTCGAATTCTATCTCGTCGCAAACGGAACAAACTCTCTGTTTTTTGCCGTCTTCGAAACAACGCGCTTTAAGAATAACCGTCCATTCGCCGCTATGCCCCGTAGGTTCGATATCCGTATTCTTTTCGTAACGGCAATTCAAGCAGACTTCCGTCGACACGCCCTTTTCGGTACAAGTCGCTTCTTTCGTAACCTTTGCCGCGCCGTATTTATGTTCGGCAAGATCGCCGTAAGGCTCGTTGCAACGACCGCACACCGCTTTTTCGGTACAGGTTGCCGTTCCGCCCGTATGCCCCAACGCTTCGCCGACGAAAGTCTGGCTGCCTTTCGCTCCGCACGAACACGAATAGTAGTATTCGCCCGCTTCGGTACACGTAGACGGAACGACGGCGTATTCGGCCGTTTCTTTTCGTTGATCGTACTTATGCGTATGTTTTGCCGTTTGTTTGGCGCAGGCGGCAAAACTCAACGCCGAGACGACCGCAAACAGCGCGATCGTCAATATACGAACGATTGATTTTCTCTTCATAAACTCGCTCCTTTTTCAATTATAATAACGCAACGTATATTATACGCTTTCAACCGCCAACGAAGCGTGAATATTCGGGGTTTTTACAAAAAATAATTACAACTATTTTTTTGTGATTTTTATTGCAAAAAGCACCGATTTGAGATATAATTTAAGTTATGGTGAAAAACAAAGGAAAAATCGATTTTATAATAGCAATCGCGGTTACGGCGTTTATCCTGATAAGCGTGGTTTCGACCGCTCTCGGACTTACGCTCTCGAACAAAACGCAGAACTCGAAACTCGGCTTGCCCGATATAAAAAATCGCGTTCTCGATTTTACGGGAGTGGATACCGACGACAAATATCTCAAACATCACATGTTCGGCTCGTACGAGTTTTTCTATAACGAATGGATAGTAACCGACGGATTCAGGGGCGAACCCGACGCGATAGTCAACGTTCCGCACCGCTATACCGAAACTACGCTCGACGGCAAAAGACTTACGAACAAAGGCTATGCTTCTTACCGCGTTTACGTCAAAGGGCTGAAAGTAGGCACGCCCGTGTACTTTATGAACAACAACTTCGTCGGCGGAATACGCGGGTACATAAACGGCGAACTCGTATTCTCTTACGGAAGTATGGTAAAATCGGGCGAAAACGTATCTAACGGCGAAGCGGAAATAACGACGACGTATACGGTAAAAGACGAAAACCCGCTCGAAGTCGTATTCGAAGTTTCGTCTTGTCGCCAAGGCGGTCTGACCTCGCCGCCGAGACTGGTGATTTCGACGACGAAACTCGCGCCCGTCGCGCCCTATTATACGAACAACGTCGGGTTTATAGTTTTAGGTCTGGTCGGAGCGTTATTCTTATTTTCGTTTATAATTAACTTCGGCTTGCCGTCGAACAAGCGCGATTATTCTTTCGCGTTCGTAATGGCTTCAACTCTCGTTTTAACGATATTTTCTATCGGCGTATATTGGCGACTGCTCGCGTTTATGCGGCTTAACACGTACAATTGCATAAGCGAAGTAAACTTTTTCGGCAATCTCGCGTTTTGCTGGGCTTTGTTTTATCACTACCGGAAAAACGAACTCATTCCGAAAAATAAAATTTACCCGATAGCCCTTGCCGCAGCAAGCGTTATCGCTACGGCGTTATTCTTTACTCTGGTAGGGCGAGCCGCGCGGGTTTCGGCGTATATCGTAACCACGCTTATTATAGCGGCGTTCGGATTCCCCACCGCGCTTAAAGTAAGGCAAAACCCCAAACGCAACGTAGTTTATCTGTTGCTTATACTATCGATGACGACCTTTACGACCTGCACGGCTTTCGACTTGTGCGATATTACGATTTCGGGGTTGGAACGAAGTATTTCTTACGTTTTATTGCCCGTTATCTTCTGCGTAATCGTCCTATACCGCGGCATTACCACGGACAACTCCGAAAGAGCGTTAAAGGCGTTGAAACTCGAAAAAGAACGCGACGAGATAAAGGCTTACGCCTTGAAATCGCAGATAAAGCCGCATTTTATATTCAATTGTTTATCGAGCGTTCAGGCGGCGTACGACAAGGACAAATCGCTCGGCGACAAGACTCTCGCGACGTTCGCGAGACACCTGCGCGCAAACGTGGATTCGTCGGAAATCGAAATCGTTCCGTTTTCGAAAGAACTCGACAACGTACTCAACTATTGCGAACTTGAAAATATGCGCAGAGATAAACCCGTTACGGTTTTACTCGACTGTTTAGACGAAGAATTCAACCTGCCCGTTTTAAGTCTGCAACCTTTCGTTGAAAATTGTTTCAAGTATTCGGGAGTAGAAGAGAACGAAGACGGTTACGTAGAAATAATCACCTACGAAGACGAAGATTTTTACTACGTCGAAATCAACGACAACGGCAGAGGCTTCGACCCAAAAACGGTAAAGCCGACGTCGGTAGGACTTAAAAACGCAAGCGAAAGGCTGAAACTTCTTTCGAACGCTACGGCAACCGTAACGAGCAAACCGAACGAAGGCACGCAAGTAAAAATAAAATTCCCCAAGGAGCAAAACCGATGAACGTAATAGTTATAGACGACGAAGCCGATTCGTTGCTTACGTTTGCTTCGCACGCAATAGACGAAGTGAACGTATCTTTGAAATTATTCAGAAAAAACGTAAACGACGCGCTGAATTACGCTAAAACCAACGACTGCAAAGCCGTATTTCTGGATATAGTGATGCCGACGGTGAACGGCGTGGATCTTGCGGAACGATTTATAGAGATATGCCCCGACATAAAAATCGTATTTATAACGGGTTACGCACAGTATATAGAGAGCATAAAGACGAGAATAGGCAAAAACTTTTACGGATTTTGTTACAAGCCCTACGATTCGGCTACGATAAAGGCAATACTTACGAGTCTCGTGAACGAGGGTAAAAACGTAAAATTCAAAGCGTTATCGCATGTCGATTGTTTTATCGGCAACAGCGCGGTGGACTTTCCGAGGGCGAAAAGCAAAGAACTTCTCGCGCTTTTAGTAGACAGGCGCGGAGCGATAATTTCGATGGAAGAAGCCGTTTCGTATCTATGGAAAGACAAGCCAGCGGATCTGGCGAAAAAACTTTACCGCGACGCGGTTTGTCGGTTAAGGCTCGTGCTTAAAAATTTAGGAGCGGAAAAAATACTCGACGTAAAGCGGGCGAGAATTTCGCTCGTAACCGAATTTTGCGAATGCGACGCGTGGGATTTATTCGACGGCAAGCAAGGCGCGGCTTTCGGCGGCGAATACATGCGCCCCTACGAATGGGCGATAGAAAAAGAAGCCGCGTTATGCAACCAGTACAAACACGCGGCGATAGAGTAAGGGTATAAAGTCCGTAAAATGCCACCCTTCCGGGAGTATGCTCTCCCGTTGAAGCGGGAGAGGTGGCGTGCATAGCGTGGCGGAGAGGGGGCGACCTGCCGAGGGGGCTTCGGCTTCGCCTCAGAATGACGCAAGTGTTATCAATTGCCGCGCTACGCTCGCAATGACGTTTTTATCGACAAAATAATACGAAGCCCTGCGGAAATCGAGTAAAGATTTCCGCAGGGCTTTATATTGGCTTTATATTATTGACGTTTACGCCGCCGATTGTAAACGAACGGACGATTTTTTGTATAAAGAAGCAAATTCCGTAACGACGATATTTATCGAAGCGTAAACCACTTCGTCTAAAATTCTCTGCGTGGCAACCGTTCTTATAATCGTTTTAAGCCAGAAAAACGGATTTATCGCGTTGATTATACGCCACACGATTTTGTAAGTTCCCACGGTCGTTTTGACCGATTTTTTCTTTACGATTCCGTCTAAAAAAGTGATATAATCTATCGCCGTACCAGCCGTAAAAGACCTTAAAAAAGAAAGCCCCGACGCGTCGAAAATGTCTTCTATCCGCTTCACCACCGTATGTCCGAAACCGAAAACTTCGTTGCCCGTGAGTTCGAGCATAGGTCGGTCGCTTTCGGGGTTATAGACTTCGGCGGTTTTTTCTATCAGATCGGCGTAAGAAAATTTTTCCTGCGTTTCTCTTCTTTTTTTCGAAAGCCCGAAAATTTTTCTTAACGTCCGCGCTTTATACGTTCGTTTATACGCCCGTTTCGCGTCGCGTTTTATCTTGTCAAGCCGCTTCGATTCTTCGCCCGAAAAATTGTTCTCGTTGCTTTCTTCAACCGTTTTTTCTATTCTTTTTTTTACGACCGCAACTATTACGAGCGCGCCCAGAATCGCGCCGAGCACTGCGCCCGCAAGACAGGCTATTATCCGCAAAAATATCTTCATACGGCAACCTCTTCGTCGTTAACGCCCGAAATCAAGCCGCCCGTTCCGTCGCGAAGATTATGCGAAAAGAGAAGATTGAAATCGGAAACGACGCAGACGATAGCGTCTTCCGCCGCGTCGTCGACCACCCTTACCACGCCGAAATTTACGCCTTTATTGACCACGCCTTTGACGATTTTACCGATAAACGAAACGCTTTTGGGCGGTTCTTCGGCTTTATCTTTATAGTAGTCTACTATTTCGGCGACTTTCGACAGCGTAAGGTCTTTGGGGTCTTTTTCGTCTACCATTTTCGTAAACAGCCTGTACGCCTTGTACACGAATAAAAATCTGTCGCGATGAAGCGCTTCGTCGTAGATTTTTTCGGCGTCGTACAAAATCAAATCGACGAAGCCCAATAGTTCGTAAACGGTAAAACACAGCGGAAGCGAAAGGTCGCGTTCGAATAATTTACCTTGCTTCACTACGGGATAGCGTTTAACTTTTTCGTCGTAATACTCGTCGGATAAGTCGGTTATTGCTATAAACAACTCGTTTGAAAACGCTTTGAGTTTTGCTTTGAAATCGCTTTTCGTGTTTGCCGAAACAAAGTTTTTAACCGCTCTTTCGGTAATCGCCTGCGTGAGTTTGGGTTTTTCGCCTTTCGGGAGTTTTCTTTTCTTACGCGAAAACGCGAAATAAAGCAAAACGGCGAAGCCGAAACCGATTATCGCCCCGCCCGTAAAAAAGAGAAACAACAAACTCTGCGAGCGCAAAAATTCTACGATTTTAGTCCACATAACTTTTCGTTCTCCTTTCCGTTTTTGTATATTTTTATAATCGTCGGAAGCGACAGCGGCAACGCCGCCGCGAACGTCAGAAGATCTGCCGCCGCCTGCGAAATTTGTAGTCCCCAAAGCCCCATGCCGTAACCGAATGCGAACACTATCGGGATATATATCAAGCCCTGACGGGCAACCGCAAGCGAAGTCGCGCTTACCACTTTGCCGATATTTTGCAAAAGCATATTAGAAATCGTTATAAACGGCGTTAAAACGAAAAACAGACATTGCGCCCGAAACGCCACGCCAGCGTATTGTACGACAAGCGGATCGACGGAAAACGGCGAACAGATTTGCCGCGCGAAAACTCCGCCGAAAATTCCGACCAGAGCGGCAAACCCCGTACAGACGGCAAGCGAAAAGACGTAACCGCGAATTACCCTTAAATACTTTTTCGCGCCGTAATTAAACCCGCACACGGGTTGAAACCCCTGTCCGAAACCTATTATCGCGGACGAACAAAAGCCTATGATTTTGGCAACGATCCCGAGCGCGGCTATCGCGGCGTCGGCTTCGACTTTTCCGAGAACGGCTGCGCACACGAAACTCGTACACGCGTTGGCTATCCCCGCAACGCTCTGTCTGCCAAGCGAAGGCAGTCCGCCGCGCGCGATATTCGATAAATATAATTTTTTGAAAGTAAAATTTTTAGGTCTTATTTTGACGAGACCTTTGACTTCGACCCCGACGAACAATAAAACGAAAGAAACGAGTTGACCGATAGCGGTGGCAAGCCCCGCTCCGCCCGTACCCATATTAAGGGCGATTACGAAAAGCGCGTCGAGCGCGATATTCAGAACCCCGCCCGAAACGAGCGCGATCATCGCGTAAAAGGCGTTGCCCTGAAAACGAAGTTGATTGTTAAGGGTCAACGCCGAGGTCATATACGGCGCGCCGAGCAGAAGCCAGAATATATAGTCTTTGGCGTAAGGTCTTATCGTTTCGGTAGAGCCGAGCGCGGTCAAAAGCGGATTTATAAAAATCAGCCCCGCTATACAGATTAAAAAACCGAACACGAGCGACGAAAAGAAGCCCGTTGCAGCCATGCGTTCGGCTTCTTCTTTATTCTTTTCGCCGAGTTTAAGCGATATGTAGTTGCCCGACCCGTGTCCGAAAAAATACCCGAACGCCTGAACGATAGTCATATACGAAAAAACGACGGTAATCGCGCCCGAAGCCGACGCGTTGATTTTGCCGACGAAAAAAGCGTCAGCCATATTGTAAAGCGTCGATATGAGCATCGATATAATCGTCGGAACAGCCATTTTTATTATCAACGGTTCGACTTTTCCGTTTGTAAGTTGTTCGAATTTTTCGTTTTCGGTCATACTGTTTTTTCGATATTTTCCGGCTTCTTTTCCTCCCGGCTAAGTTTTCATTTTATAAATTCGGCAACGCGAAGTGGAATACAAGCCCCGCGACCGCGCCTATCAGATACAAAGCAATCAATATTATAATATTCCGTTTTATTTTCTTTCCGTTACGGAACAAAATCGCAAGCCCCACGCCCGCGTTGGCGATAAGTCCGCCGAGCATCGAGCCGAAAGAAATTATTCCGTCAACGTACGCCGCCGTAAGCACCGCAGACGACGCGCAGTTGGGGATAAGCCCTACGAGAGCCGTTAAAAAGGGTTCGAAATATCTATTGCTTGCAAAGTAGTCCTTGAACGCCTCTTCGCCGACGAGCCCGCCCTCGCCGAAGAAAATTCCGAAAACGAAATTAACGGCGAACACGAACAAAAAAGTTTGCAGGGCGTGAAAAAGCGGAACGAAAATATAACGTTTGCAAAATGCGATTCTGCCCGTTTCGTCTTCGTCAACGTGGTCGTGGCAATGAGCGCAGACTTCTTCGTGTTTGAAGTCTGCGTTTTCCGCGACCTGCGGCTTTCTGCGGATAATAAGATCGATAATCTCGCCTATCACTATGGCAAGACCGATTTTTATAAGCAGCAGCCATACGAGGCTTAAACGCTTATCGCTGGCAAGAAGTATCGAAAACGCCTCGTCCGACGTAGCGATAAACACGCTGAAAAGAGTGCCGACCGTGATAAGTCCGCCGTCGTAGAGTTTTGCCGACATTACGCTTACCCCGCAACTGGGAAACGCGCCCGCCAAGCCCCCGAACACGGGGGCGGCTTCACCGCTTAAAAATTTACCGTGGCGTTCGAAGCCGACGTGCCGTTCGATAATTTCTATCAGAAGATAGGTTACGAACAACCACGGCAGCATTTTAGCCGAATCTATTAAACTGTCAAGAAAAATTTCGCCTATTTGCATAGCCATATTATATATAAACCGCCGAAAAATCGCAAACGATTTTTCGGCGGTATCCGCTTTTAATTGTTTTTATTGCTTTTATTTTTCACGCGATATTCGAGCGGAGTCATTTTTTCGCTGCTTTTGAAGTTCCTGAAAAAGTTGGTCGTATCCGCATATCCGCAGCGGCGGGATATCTCGCTTGCCGAAAGTTCGGTTTCTTCGAGCATCTTTTTTGCAAGAGTCAAACGCATTTTCGTAACGTACGCCATAGGCGCGACGCCCGTGTATTTTTTGAACACGTGCGAAACGTAGTACTTGTTTACGTAAAGCCGTTCGCAGATATCGTCTATCGTGTTTATCTCGGTATAATGATCGCGTATGTAGTTATATATTTCGGAAAACGCCGCGTTTTTAACGAGAGTTCTCTCTTCGACTTCGGTTTTGCGGAGAATCTCCGTCAAAACCATTTTGACGTACAGATCGACCATCATCTCGCCGTAAGGTTTCGATTTTTCGACTTCGCCGTATATCTCTTCGAAAAGCCAGCGCATACGCCCTTCGTCTTCGCCCGTCTTTACGACGATATCCGAGCCTTCGGGCAACAGACAATCGTGCGGAAGGTTGTTCATCTTTAAGCCCGTAACGCCGAAAAACGCGAGTTCGAGATCCTCTTTGCTGCCCGCAACGGTATGTTCGCCATGCCGCATGTGCGGCGGATAAACGACTATATCACCCTTTTCGATAAAGATTTTTCCGTCGTCGGTTATAATTTCGCCGCTGCCCTGCAACACCAGAACGACTTCCAAAAAATCGTGAACGTGGTAATTGCCGCCCCACTGCTTTACCCTCTGAAGCCTGCCTGCGTACAAAACGCGGGTATTGAATCTTAAAGGTTTGCTCTTTTGCGGCTTATATTGTTTGCGAACGTCTTCCTTTTGTAAATCCGAGTTTTTCATCTCTTCCCCTTTACGGCGATTTCGCTTGCAAAGCAAGCGAAAAGGAGCATACTCCTTAAACTTAACCGTATCGTTGTCGCTTATCGCTATCATTGTATCACACCGCGATAACTATTTCAAGCGTTTTTGCGTTTTTATGTATTTTTTTGATATTTTTAGCGGTCAATAAAAATTGTAACTTTTTTTTAGCGAAAATTTCCACAAGAAAAATTGCAACTTTTTTTAAGTTTCTCACAGGGCAAGAAAAATTGCAATTTTTTTTGTAAGATAAAATCGGCAACTACGGCTATTGAAATCCGCGTTTATTTCGGTTATCATAAAAGAGCCGAACGGTTGATGATGCGGACGGCAAGAAAATAATAGGGGAAAACTGAAAATGAGCGCATTACTTGAAATGAACGACGTTTCCAAACGCTTCCTCGGAGTGCATGCCTTAAAAGGCGTTCACTTCGATTTGCGATGCGGCGAAGTTCACGCGTTGGTCGGAGAGAACGGCGCAGGCAAGTCGACGTTGATGAAAGTGCTTACGGGCATTCACCAACCCGACGGCGGCGAAATTTTCTTCGAAGGCAAGCCTTACGCCGTAAAAAACATCGGCGAAGCGCAGAACCTGGGCATATCGATGATCCATCAGGAACTTAATATGATGAACGATCTGACCGTTGCCCAGAACGTATTTATCGGCAGAGAGTTAAAAAAAGGTCCCTGGCTCGACGACGCCGGAATGGTCAGAGAAACTCAGAAGATTTTCGACCGTATCGGTATTAAAATCGATCCGAAAACCAAACTCGGCAGACTTACCGTAGGAAAACAACAGATGGTAGAGATCGCGAAAGCCGTTTCGAGAGATTGCAAATTGCTTATCCTCGACGAACCGACCGCCGCCCTCACCCAGACCGAAATCGAGGATCTGTTCCGCATAATGGGCGATCTTAAAGCCAAGGGCATCGGTATGGTATACATATCTCACCGTATGGACGAGATAAGCAGAATTTCCGACCGCATAACGGTCATGCGCGACGGCGAATACGTCGGCACGGTAGACACCGTATCGGTTACGAAAGACGATATTATCAATATGATGATCGGCAGGGTCGTCTACGAAGACCCCAAAACCCACAGCGAAGTTCCCGAAGACGCCGAAACGGTACTCGAAGTCAAAAACCTTTCGTCGGGCAACCTTTTCAAAGACGTGAGTTTCAAACTCCGCAAAGGCGAAATCCTCGGATTTTCGGGACTTATGGGCGCGGGCAGAACGGAGGTCGCAAGGGCGATTTTCGGAGCAGACCCCCGCGACGGCGGCGAAATCTTCGTAAACGGAAAACGGGTTAATATAAAAACCCCCGAAGACGCGGTTAAACTCGGAATCGGATACCTGTCCGAAGACAGAAAGCGTTACGGACTGCTTCTCGACAAGTCGGTTGCGGAAAACACCGCCCTCGCCTCTATCGACAAGTACACGAAAGGCGGAATAATAAACGACAGGCAGATAAAAGCCGAAGCGAGAGAAGAAAACGCAAAACTCCGCACCAAAACCCCGTCGATGGAACAACTTCTTAAAAACCTTTCGGGCGGCAATCAGCAAAAGGTAATAATCGCCCGCTGGCTTATCAAAAACAGCGACATTCTTATCTTCGACGAACCCACCCGCGGCATAGACGTAGGCGCGAAGAGCGAAATTTACACTTTAATGAATCAACTTGCCAAACAAGGCAAATCGATTATAATGATTTCTTCCGAACTCGTCGAAATTCTCCGTATGAGCGACCGCATTCTCGTAATGTGCGAAGGCAAAAAAACGGGCGAACTCGATATTTCGGAAGCAAATCAGGAAAACATAATGCAACTTGCGACTTTAAGAAACTGATATAAGGGAGAAAACGAAAATGACTACTAACGAAAACAACAAATTCGGCGCGAAACTCAACTTTCGCGGCAAAGCCCGTCAGACGGGCGTAAGAACTCTGGATTACTTAAAAGTAAACGGCAAACAAAACGTAATAATCATAGGCGCAACGATAGTTTTATTCATTCTGTTCACGCTTATCAACCCCAACTACGCGCAACAAGACAATCTCGTTACGATGATTAAGTCTTTCGCGCCGTACGCGATACTCGGTTTAGGAGTAACGTTCGTAATAGCGACCGGCGGAATCGATTTATCTATCGGTACGGGAATGTTCGCATCGGCGGTAATAGCCGGCGCGATTTGCAAAACTTCACCGTCGCACAATACGTGGGCTGTAATTCCGATTATGTTAGCCGTAGGTCTTTTCTTCGGACTTCTCAACGGCTTCCTCGTCGCAAAATGCAAACTTCCTCCGTTTATAGCAACGCTCGGAACGATGCTTTTTTCAAGGGGTATTTCCGCGGTTATCGCTCAGGTGATCACCAAATCTACCACCGCTATAATTTATCCGCCTATCGGCTGGATGCAGGATATATTTTTAAGTTATAACGGCTTCCCCGTCGCCCTTCTCTGGGTTCTCGCTCTTACCGTTATCTGTATGATAATAATGTTCAAAACGAGAGTCGGCAGATATATACTTTCTATCGGCAGCAACGAAGAAGCAACGAGGCTTTCCGGCGTAAACGTAGACAAATATAAGATTATTGCCTATGCAATCGGCGGACTTTTCGCGGGAATCGCCGCTATTTTCTGGGCGGCAACCAACCCGTCGATCACCCCGGGCGACGGCGGCGGTAAAGAACTCGACGCGATAGCGGGCGTTTACATCGGCGGAACGAGCACCACGGGCGGCTCCGCTTCGATAGTCGGAACGATATTCGGCGCAATCATACTCGTAATCATTCGTCAGGGTCTTAACCTTTCGCTTAACAAACTTCCGATAAAACTCAACGCGACGTTTTTAACGTATGCCGTTACGGGCGTTATCGTAGTAGGCGCGGTATTACTCGATATAATGAAGAAAAAAGCCGCTTCGAGCGCGAAAAAAGAACTTTCCGCAGCCAAATATAAGAGAAAAGCCAAAGAAAAAATAGCCGCGCTCAACGTTGAAAAAGACTACGCGCTATCCGCAAAAGACAACGAAGAAGCGAAGAAGAGAGTTGAAGAAATAGACCTCGAAATAGCGACGATAAAAACGGATCTGAAAGAAAAACTCCCCGCTCTCAAAGCCGAAGACAAAAGACTTGCCGAGGAAGAGAGAAAACACAAAGCGGAAATCAAAGCCGCCGAAAAAGCGGAAAAAGCAAAAATCGCCGCTAATCAGAAAGCAGAAAAAGAAAACGAAAACAAATAATTACGGAAAAACGCAAATATTTTTGCGGAAAAATAAAAAAACGTTTCAGGAGGAAACAAAGATGAGAAAACTTCACAAACTTTTGGGCTTAGCCCTGGCAACCACCCTCTGCGCAACCACGATTTGTATAGGCGCGTCCTGTAAATCGAAGTCGTCTACTAAGGAAGGTATCGTAGTAAAAGGTACGGGCGACACCATAGCGGTTATCGCAAAAGGCGAAACTCACGCTTTCTGGCAAGCGGTTAAAGCGGGCGCGGAAGACGCGGGCAGAAAGTACGGTTTCAAAGTAACTTTCCGCGGTCCGACGCAAGAAAGCGAAACGTACGTTCCCGAACAAAGAGAAATGCTTTCGTCCGCCCTTGCGGATAACAATACGAGAGCAATCGTTCTCGCCACTATCGGCATGGGATTCGCAGACGAACTCAAAACCGCTCACTCGAAAGGTATTCCTATCGTAGAATTCGACAGCGGATTGTACGCGAACGGCGCGGAAGTAACGCCGGGTAAAGATCCGAGAATCGGAAAAGTTTCTACCGATAATAACGCCGCGGCGGCGCTTGTTGCTGAAAACTTCTATAACTATCTCGTAGAAAACAACAAACTCGTCAAAGGTACGAACTTCAAGTTGGGAATCATTCAGCACGACTCCACCGCAACGGGCGTAGACAGACACGACGGTTTCAAAACTAAATTTTCCGCTCTCGCAAAAGAAGGCGGCTACAAGGTAACGATAATCGACCAGGTAAAGACCAACAACAGCGGCGAATATAAGGCTGCGGCTCAGGCGCTGGCAGACCAGAACGTAAACGCGATATACATGACCAACGAAGGCGTAGTAAACGAAGTTTCGGCAGAAGTCGCGCAAAACAAGACCAAATACGCGAACATCCTTTTCGCCGGGTTCGACTGCGGAACCAACCAGTATAACTGGATTAAAAACACCGACGGCAAATATCCCACACTCGTAGGCTCGGTTGCTCAGGACTCTTACAATATCGGTTACAAAGCAGTTGAAATGGCTGCCAAGATACCTGCCGGCGACACGAAAGGTCATAAAGACACCGTAGGTATAGCCGGACAATGGTATACTTCCGCCAATATCGACGACCTTAAAGGCAGAAACATCTTCTATATGGGCTAATCGATAATCAACCGCGTAAAACGTCGTTATCCCGTATCGACGGGATACTCGTTTTCCCCTAACAAGCGGGCTGTCGCAATCGCGACAGCCCGCCGTTTTTATGATTTAATATTTACACCGCGCAAAACCACCCTTCCGGGAGGATATCTAACTCCGTTATTGCGAAGGAGCAAAGCGACTGTGGCAATCCCGAAGATTGGAGTACGTATGCAAGCCGCTCCGCCTTATAATGCGGGGATTGCTTCGTTTCACTCGCAATGACGTACATATTTATTGTCATCGCGAGCGTAGCGTGGCGATCCCGAAGATTGGAGCACGGACGACTATATAGCCGCTCTGACTTCTATTGAGAAGTTTATTTTAACAGATTTTTATTTTTTCGATTTCTTCTTTGTCGTCCAAACCCAATAACCAATCGGCAGATACGTCGAATATAACGCACAACTTTTTAAGACTCTCTATGTCGGGTTGAGTTCTGCCCTGTTCCCACGACGCGTAACAATTAGGCGAAACGCGTAATTTAGTGTACACGTCTTTTTGCGTAAGTCCTTGCCCTTTTCTTATATCTTTAAGCGAATCGTTAAATTTCATAGAAATATTTTATCTCAAACTACCCAAAATGGGTTGACAATACCCATTTTGGGTAGTATATTACTAATAATTAGAAAAATTTTAAGGAGAAACGAATGAAAACCAATGTAATGAAAAAAAGTCCCGCTCTTTATATCGTAATGTTTATTATATGGACTGCCCTTGCTGCATTTTTATGGTACAATTTTATATGCGTTATTATCGACGTTCCGTTTATAATACCGTCAGACAAAATAAACCGTGGCATAAAAATCACCGCATCGATTCTACTAACGCTTAATGCGTTATTTATTTCGTACTTCTGGCTCAACGGGGTTAAAGATTTTATTTATGTCGTATGGTATTATATTGCCAAATCGGCTTTAATTAAACGCCATGAAGAAATAATCGACGAAACAGTGTCGAATTGTTCGGCAAAAGTAATACTCGCCTACTGTACATGTAACGACTTTGACGGAAACAGTTTGTTAAAATCAATGCGGCAGGACTACGGAAATTTCGAGACTGTCATTCTCGATGACTCTGGTGACGAAAAGTATAAACGAGCAATCGACGAATTTGCCATAAAAAACGGAGTAACGGTTATCAGAAGAAAAGATCGGAAAGGGTTTAAGGCAGGTAATATAAATAACTACCTATTGAGTGAAAACGTTAAAAATAATTATGATTACGTAGTCATACTCGATTCGGATGAAATATTACCCCCGAACTTTATTAAAGAAAGTTTGAAATATTTTTTGAAGTATAAAAACGTCGGCATAGTACAAGCAAACCACATTTCGACAAGAAACAGAAATTTATTTATGAAATTGTTTCATATAGGCGTAAATTCTCACTGGCCGACGTATCAAACGATGAAGCATTTTTACGGATTTTCGACGATGCTCGGACACGGAGCGATGATTTCCCGCGAATGTTATTTAGCCGCAGGAGGATTCCCAAACCTCGTTGCGGAAGATTTATGTTTAAGTATTGAAGCACGCAACCACGGTTATTACGTAGCATTTGCCCCGAACATAGTCTGCGAAGAAGAATATCCCGTAGATTACGTCGCTTTTAAGAAACGGCATTCTAAATGGACGCAAGGAAATCTGGAATTTATAAAAAGGTACACCGGAAAAATAATAAAATCCAAAATGAAATGGTATGAGAAAGCAGACATAGTTCTTTTTACTTACAACTTACCGCTCACAGCGATTTTCGCTTTTTTCATTTTCCTTAACCTCGTATTTGCCCCTTTGTTGAACATAAATTTAGGCGCAGTATACAAATTATGGATGATAATCCCCACCGTGATTTTCTTCTTTTCGCCTATGCTGAACGATTTTATAGTATGGACTACGAAATTTAATCCGTTAAGAAACCTTGCGTATTTTTTCGGCGTTATAGTTCTGTACGGTTCTATGCTCACCACGTCTCTTATAAGCGCGTTGCTTGGAATGTGCGGTAAAAAAGCAAAATTTATTGTCACCCCGAAAACCGCTACCAAAATAACTTTTTGGCAAGCCGTAAAATTTCAAAAAAACGAAATCTTATTTTCTTCATTGTTGCTTACAATCGGTTTGATTATGCACAACGTGTTATCAGTTATCTTAATAATTTCTACAGGATATTTAAGTCTTTTCTTATTGTTTTTATCAAACAGAACGTACAACGAAACCCAAATTCAAAAAATAGACGCTCAAAGTTCCAAAATATCGTTAAGTACGAATAAAACTTACGTTTACACCGAAAATCTGGAAGAACAACTGAAAAAATCGGCTTAAAAATTTACGGGCTGTCGCAATCGCGACAGCCCGCCGTTTTTATTTATGGTTAATAGACTATGCAGAACACTCTGTACTTGCCGCCGTTGACCATTTTGCCGACCGACTTACGAAGTTTAATCCGAGTTTCTTCGGGCATCGCGCCCGTTTTGAGATTGACTTCTTCGGCGACGAGTTGACCCAAAGGTCTGCCGAATACGTTCGCGTCGGCAACGTCGCCGTCTAAGCATTCTTCGCCTAAAAAACGCATAAATTCTTCGCACTGTTTTTTACTGCCCGAAATGGGAGTAATGCTTGCGTTTACGCCTATTTTTACGACGTGCAGACTCTCGGTCGTCGCGTCGATTTTAACGCAATATCCCCTGCCGCTTTTTTCAAGACGGGGTTTATCGATTTTTACTTCGCGCTCGCTCGGCAACACTATTCCGTAACCCTTGCTTTCGGCTTCGCTCAAAGCGTTTTTAAGTTTATCGTACTCGCGTTTGGCTTCGGACAAATCTCTTACGAACGACATAAGTTTATAGTCGCCGTCGATCTCTTCGCCGCAGGTTTTTGAAATCGCTTCGAAGAAGAGCGATCTGTCGAGCGCAAGTCCGATTTTTACCGAACCGTCGCCCGCGTCTTTTCGTTCGCTTTGCGGCACTACCCTGTCTATCGACGACAAAGCCGCCGTTATAAGGCTTTCGTCTTTCATCTTACAAGCGGCAGACGAAGTTTCCCTTAAAGTGTCGATAATCGCCTTAACGACCTCGTTATCGGGCGGAAGAGCCTGCAACCAGTCGGGCAGTTCGACGTCGATTCTTTTAAGCGGAAATTCCGACAAAATCTTATCGAGAACGTTCGCGTATTCGTTTTCGTCGGCGTTAAGAACGTCTATCGCAACCACGCTTACGCCGTATTTTTCTTCCAGTTCGGCGCGGAGTTCTCTGCATTTTTTGCCTTTCGGATCTTTACTGTTGAGCGCGATAACGAACGGTTTGCCGATTTCTTTAAGTCTTGCGGCGGCTTTCTCTTCGGCGGGAACGTAATTTTCGCGGGGAATATCCGCAACGCTGCCGTCGCAGGTCATCAAAACGCCTATCGTAGAGTGTTCGCCTATGACCTTTTCGGTGCCGATTTCGGCGGCTTCTTCAAACGAAATAGGATCTTTATTCCAAGGCGTGGTAACCATGCGTTTTTCGCCGTTTTCTTTATCGCCGAGCGCGCCGTCTACCATATATCCCACGCAGTCGATCACCCGCATTTTTGCGGTGGTTTTACCTTTATTAAGCGAAACTTTTACCGCTTCGCCGGGTATAAATTTCGGCTCGGTAGTAGTAACCGTCTTGCCAGCGCCCGACTGCGGAAGTTCGTCGGCGGCTATTTTTTGTTTATTCTTACCCGTTACGTTCGGCAATACGAACGCTTCCGCAAATCTCTTTACGAACGTCGATTTGCCCGTTCTTACGGGACCGACCACTCCGAGATATATATCGCCGTCGGTACGCCGAGCCAAATCCTGATAAACGTCGTAATTTTCCATAGAAAAATCCTCCCACTTGTAATCGCGTTACGATACAAGTTATGAGAGGATTTATCGTTTTATGACAATATTTTATTAAATGAGTCCGCCGGATACCACCCTTCAAAGAAGAGTACGTTATTATAATATCAAGTCCGTAAGTTTTGCTCAGGATGACACTTTTTGTAACCTGTCATTGCGAGTGAAACGAAGCAATCCCGAAGATTGGTGTACGGACGACAATACAGCCACTCCGACCTTTATTGCGGGGATCGCCACGCTACGCTCGCGATGACGGACGTTTTTGTCTTTGCAACGGCAAGAGACCTTATAAATCGCGGTCGGACTTTTCGCGCACGAATATGCGGATAGGCGTTCCTTCGAAACCGAACGACTTTCTTAAAGTGTTTTCTAAAAAGCGTTTATACGAAAAATGCATAAGTTCGGCGTTGTTTACGAAAAATACGAACGACGGCGGACACACTCCGTCCTGCACGGCGTAATATATTTTAAGTCTTCTGCCGTTTTTGGTCGGCGGTTCGGTAGCGCGCACGGCGGACGAAATTACGTCGTTCAGAAGCCCCGTCGTGATACGCTTTTCGGCGTTGGCTTTCACTTCGTCTGCCAAAGCAAGCAATTTATTTACTCTCTGCCCCGTTTTTGCCGAAATATACACGGACTTGAAATAGTCCATAAACGCGAGATCCGTCTGCAACTTCTTTTCAAACTCGTTTATGGTATGAGTGTCTTTTTCGATAACGTCCCACTTGTTCATTACGATTACCGACGGCTTGCCTTGTTCGTGGATATAGCCCGCTATCTTTACGTCCTGTTCGGTAAGACCCGCTTCGGAATCGACCACGAGCAGACACACGTCCGCCCTTCTTATCGCGCCTAACGCCCTTAAAACGCTGTAATATTCTACGTCTTCGTCTACCGAACGTTTTCTTCTTATACCCGCCGTATCGATAAGCGTATATCTTTTGCCGTTTACGGTAATGGGCGTATCGATCGCGTCGCGGGTGGTGCCGGCAATATCGGAAACTATCGTTCTGTCGTAACCGAGCAAAGCGTTGGTTAAACTCGATTTGCCCGCGTTGGGTTTGCCGACTATGGCGATTTTCAAGCCGTCATCGCCGTCGAGTTCTTCTGCGGACGGAAAATCGGCGCACACTTCGTCCAAAAGGTCGCCTATGCCCTTCGCCTGTTCGGCGGATATGCCGAAAGGTTGCCCCAGACCCAATTCGTAAAAGTCGAAAAGGTCTTCGGGCTTATATACGTCGAGTTTGTTTACCGCAAGCACTACGGGTTTGCCCGACTTACGGAGCATATTAGCCACGTCGTGGTCGGCGGAAGTAAGTCCGCTTTTTGCGTCGCAGAAAAATATAATGACGTTAGCCGTTTCTATGGCGATTTCGGCTTGCTTTTTGATATGCTTCCACATTTCGTCGGTGGACTTAATCTCTATACCGCCCGTATCGACGAGCGTGAAAGTTTTGCCGCACCATTCCGCGTCGCAATAAAGTCGGTCGCGCGTAACGCCGGGCGTGTCTTCTACGATGGACAATTTCTGTCCCGTAACTCTGTTGAAAAACGTCGATTTGCCGACGTTGGGTCTGCCTACTATGGCTACTAACGGTTTATTCATTTGCTTCTCCGTCGATGGGTTTTAAGGTCTGTAATTGATTTTCTTCGGGCTTTTTATACACGAGTTTTTCGGTAACTGCGGTTACGAGCGCGAACAGGTAAAGAACGTACGGCATAACGTAGGATATATCGAGCAAACCTATAAACAGGTTCGCCGCAAGAAATACGACCATATAAATTCTGCCCTCGTATGTGCGGATATAAAGCCTTACGAGAAGGAATATAACCGCTATCATCGAAAGTATTCCGACTATGCCCGCGCTGCCGATAGCGTCGAAAATATAGTTATGCGCGTAACGCGAATAGTAAAACGACTGCCCGTCGCTGCTTTCCATAAAGCGGCGGCAAAAACCTACGCCGATTATCGGGCTTTCGGTAAAGTATTTAAGTCTTAACTTCCAGTGGTCTATTCTGCCGCTCGATATTTTTGACAAATCCATATTCCCGAGCGAAGCGAAGGCTTTTTCGATATAGGCGACAACGTCGATATTCGTCTTTCTGACGATTACCGCAAGCGCGGCTACGCAACCGAGCAGGAATATAAGAAAAATAAGCGCGAGCGACTTTCTGTTTTCTTTTCTTTGTACGAAAGTCTTTATACAAAAGAAAATCGCTATAACTCCGCCCGCGATGATTCCCGTGCGCGACAGGGTTAAAATAATGCACAGCGACGAGAAAATCGCGATCGTCCAGTAAAATATTACGTGTTTATTCTTTTCGGCTTTATAGTACGCGAACGGCAGAAACATAGCGATAAGTTCGCCCGCGATGTTGCTTACGCCCCACCCCGTTATGATTTCGCCTTTCCATGCGGAAAAGCCCTTTTCTTTTATGGTCGTTTTGAACAAGTCGTATCGTATGACGTACACGAAAGCGACCTGACACGCGGCGACGAAAGCGACTTCGGCAAGCAGCGTAGCGATATACTCGAACAAGTCGCCGTCGTTTTTGACGGTGGCGACGAATATAACGTAAAAACCGAGCAGGCACGCGACTACTATCGAGTTTGCGAGAAGACTTTGCAGGTAATATTGCTGCCCGACGCCCGCGATTAAAAACGTGAAAGAAGCGATGCCGAAAGCGAGATAAGATTTACCGCTTTTTATATTTTTGCGTTCTTTTATAACTCTGTAAATTATCCCCGCGAAAGCGACTACGCCCGCCACGATCATAGGATATAGGTGTTGGGGTTGGGTAAGATAATTAGAATTATCGCCGTACCCGGGGCTGTGTTGAGTGGAAACTACGAAAATCGTATTTACGAATATCGTCAGCCACCCGCGATAATCGTCTACGAACGCCGCCATAAAGCCCATTGCAAGGCAATAAAGCACGACAGAGTACATATCTATCGCGAGCATATGCACGACAAGGGTCAACGCTCCGACCGCCCACACGTATGCGGGTTTTCCGACGAATTCGTTTATTATGGCGATTACGCCTTTGAAAGTTCTCTCCATTTTTCGTTTCTCCGATTTTATTATTTTCTCCTGCAAACGGCGCCCTTCCGGGACTCATCCGTCGCGCTGCGCGCGCCACCTTCCCTGCAAGGGAAGGCAAGTGGCGTTGCTCAGAATGACGCATATAAAATCATATCACCAACATACATAATACAACATTTCCGGCGATTATGCAAGCGATATGCGGTCGGAAACTGAACGGACGAAAAGTCCGCGTTCTTCACCGAGCGTTACGCAGTCGTTTATATACGCCGCGAATTTATCCGTTACTTTCGGCAGTCTTAACGCCACGCACGCGACCGAAGCGATTTCTTCGGTATAGAGCGCGACTTTGTCTTCGAGCGCGGCTTTTATAAGCGCGATTATCTCGTAAGGGGTGAAGTCCGTTTCGTATCTTCTTACCGCTTTTTCGCCCGTTTCTACCCTGTACTTATCGAAAGTAACGGGTTTATCCGTCTTGCGGTAATAAAACTCGCCGAGCATCTTTTCGCGTTTGAAACCGCAGAGCGGAATAAGCGCGAGCATTCTGTTTTCTACCTTGTTGCCGAATTTCAATATTCCGAGCGTAGAAAGCGTTCTTCTTATAAGGAATTTTTCGGATATCGGCTCTTCCGCGCCAACGATCGCTTTAAGCCGCGACACGATTTCCGCGTCGTTGTCGCCGGAAGTTACGTAGTCGGCGGTTTCGAAAAGTTGCGTAACGTTTGCGCACTTGTACGCCTTTTGCGCTTTGGCTATACCGGACCCCGTCTTTTTATCTCTGCCCGTAATGCGGTCGAGCAGGTCTTTTATGCGTTTTATCTCGCGTTTGGGGTTATTGTAGTAGTTGACGGCAAATACCCTCGTAACGTTCCAGTTATTGCGTTTAAGGGTCTGAATCTGCAATACGTTCCTGTCTTTTACAGAGAATTTATCGTTGCCGTCGCACATAACCGCGAGAATAAATCTGTGTTTGTTCTTGGGGTCGAGCACGGCTACGTCTATCTTGAAGTCGGAAACGCCCACGTCGAAACGGCACTCGTAGCCGTATTGCGACAAAGCCGCGGCTATATACTTGCCCAGCCCCGCGCGGGTTTTCGCTACGCTGTCGGACGAAACCGCAAGCGTGGTTTTGCCTTTTTCTGCGAAATTCAGAAACGCTTTAAGCCCCGCAACGCCCTTGCTGTTGGTCTTTGAAAGATCTATCATAGCGCCCGTTATCGACGAGAAGACTATCATTTCTTCTCTCGCTCTCGAAGCGGCTACGTTCAGTCTGCGCCAGCCGCCCGCCTGATTGAGCGGTCCGAAATTGAGCGATATTCTTCCGTTTTTGTCGGGACCGTAGCACACCGAGAAGAGTACCACGTCGCGTTCGTCGCCCTGTACGTTTTCAAGGTTTTTGACGAACACGGGTTCTTCCCTTTCGTAAGCCCTTTCTTCGAGTTTTTCGTTCGAGATGGCAGCCGTGAGCCTGCGTTCGATATAATCTCTCTGTACGCTCGAAAAGGTTACCACGCCTATGCTCGAACGGCAAAGAACGGGGTCTTTCAGGCGGCGGATAACCTCTTTGACGAGAGCGTCCGCTTCGGGTTTGTTGCGTTTGGTAAAGCCGCGGTCGTACAAGCCGTCTTCGACGTAAACGAATTTAACCCTGCTATCCGGCGCGTCGGGCGACGGGAAAGTACAAAGTTTATTGCCGTAATAGGTAACGTTGGAAAACGCGATAAGGCTTTCGTGCTTACTGCGGTAGTGCCATACGAGATGCCTTTCGTCTACGCCGAGCGCAAGGCAATCGTCGAGAACGCTTTCCATATCCTCGGTTTCGATTTCGTCTTCGTCCACGCGGTTGGAATCGAAGAAAGCCGTAGGCGGCAACTGTTTGGGGTCGCCGACGATTATCGCCGACTTCGCCCTTGCGAGCGAGCCTATCGCTTCGGCGGTGGGCATCTGCGAGGCTTCGTCGAAGATTACCGTATCGAAAAGTCCGCTTTCCGCCCTTAAATACTGGGCTACCGTAGACGGGCTCATCAGCATACACGGAGCGGCGGTTTTCAGAAGTTCGGGTATTTCGTCGAAGAGTTTACGCAAACTCATTCCGCGTAAATTGTTCTTCGCGTACCGCTTGAAATTCATGAGTTCTATGCTGCCCTTGCCCTCGGTGGAAGCGAGCGGCAGGCGGGATATGAGTTCGCTGCGGATTTGTTCTCTGCAAGTGAGCGAATATTCGTCGAGCAGAAGCCTTAACGATTCGGTGTTTTCTTCCTGCAACGCCGCCGAGAACCGCGCAAGCACGGGGTCGGTGGAAATCGTCGTTTTAAGGAAGTTTTCGTACACGTTCTTTTCAAAACCCGCTATCACGTTTTCGGGGGTCAGATCGCCGTTTTCGAGAGAATCGGTTACGAAAGTAAGCCCTTCTTTTTCGAGCGCGGCGGCTTCGGCGCGGTACGCGCACCAGTTGGCGAGCATATCGACGTTTTCGATGAGTGCCCCCGCCCTTGCGGCGTAGCCGTCCAAAACGTCGTCTTCGGGAAGTTTACCAGAATCGGCTTTAATCGTCTTATTAAAGGCTTTTTCGGCGGCGTAGAAGCCTTTGAGCGAGGTTAAAAGTCCGCTAAGGACGGGGGCGGTAAAACCGCTTTTAGCCGCTATGCAGGTACTGTTGAAACCGTCGGCGTTATAGTCGAGAAAGACTTCCGCCGCCGTATCGTGAAGTTTATATAACGGCGCGAGAAATTTCTTTCTTCCGTCGCCGAAATCGATTTTGCCGAAAGCAGACGTGAATTTATCCGACAATTTCGTATTCGCCTTTATCTCGTCCCGGTCTTCGTAAATAGCAGACAAAAGTTCGAGCGACGGAAGATAAGAATCTTCGGTAAATTTGTTTATCGCGGTTTTCGCAAGACGTTTTATTACGGACTGAACGACGGCGTTTTCGGTAATTTCGCCCTCGCTTTCTATCGCCCGCGAGAGTTCTTCTTTTTCACCCTTTTTAAGTTCGATTAACTTATCGAAAGAACGGTAATATTTTTTAAGGTTCGCGTCCAGACGGCGGTTTGCGTTATAAAACGCCTGAAAACTCTCTTCGTCCGCGCTGAAATATTCGTCTAAATCGCCGCCCGACAAGTCTTTTGCGATCGATTCGAGAAGCGTAAGTTTTTTACGGGTAAGCCGCGTGATTCTCTGCCTGTAAAGGTCTAAAAACAACGCGATATAACTCTTTAAGTGCTTGATTTCGGCGATTATAACTTCCGCCGAACAGTAAACCGCATTCTTTACGTCGGCGTTGTAGTCGGTAAGACGAACGCTTGAAAAGGGCGAGTTATACACGCCGCCGCATTCCCTTGCCGAAACCGACGCGCGGCGGATCATGTTTTCGTAGCGTTCTACTTTTTCTTTGGTGAGTTTATCGTAGAAAACGCTTTCGATATTCATTACGTCGGGCGCTTGCGCGTTTTCGTTGCAGATAAGCATGGCTTCGTAGACGGAAACGCCCAGCCTACGTTTTTTATGCAGAGCGGCGAGCGGGTCGCCGAGCGATTTTTTGAGTTCGGTTATCCTTTCCGCCTGCCCTTCTACCGACGACTTATCCTGCGTACCGGCAAGCGCGAGAGTCGACGTGAGTTTTTGCAATACGTCGGATTTATTCGTTTTATCCGAATGAAGTTCGAGACAGAAATCGCCCACGCCGAGCATATCGAGCCTTTTTTTGACGACCGACAACGCCGCCTGTTTTTCGGCGACGAAAAGCACCCTTTTGCCGTCGTGCAGGGCGTTGCAGATGATATTCGTTATCGTCTGACTTTTGCCCGTTCCCGGAGGACCGTGCAGAACGAAAGTCTTGCCGAGTTTGGACGTTTCTATCGCTTCCCACTGCGAAGAGTCAGCCCATATCGGCATAAGCACTTCGGCAGGCGAAGTTTCGTCTTCGGTTTTTTCCGCCGTTTCGTCTTCCTTTTTGGTTAAAGGCTTATTCGCGAGCATAGCCGCGACGAGTTTGTTCTTTGAAAATTCGCCTATGTTTTTGCGGAGATCTTTCCACATTTTGTAGCGCGAAAAGCCGAAAGTGGACAGAAACACGTCGTCGGTAACCGTCCAACTCTTCATGCCCGCGACTTCCATTCTGACCATTGCGAGCACTTCGGAAATTTTAAGGCTCTGAAGGTTGCCGTCGAGTCCGCGCACGTCTATGTCGTATTCGCGTTTGAGATATTCGAGCAGCGTGGAGTTCACCGAACATTCTTCGTCGCCCGCTTTGATTTCGTAGCCCTGTCTGCCCTTGCCGACTTTGAGTTCTACGGGTTGAAGCACGAGCGGAGCGTATTTTTCCGCGCCGTCTTCGCCGAATTTAAGCATACCGAACGCGAGATAGAGTATCTTGCTGCCCGATTCTTCGTCGGATTCTTTATTCTTTTTATAGAGTTTATACAGGACGTCGGAAAGTTGCTCTTCGTTTTCGGCAACGCGTAAAATCCCGCCCGAAGCGTCTTCGGCGAGAAGTTCTTTGACCGCTTTCAAGTCTTTGCCGAGCCCGAACGGAGTTTTTCTTCCGCTTAAATCGACGCTTGCAGAGTTTATAGGCAGAATACGCAGCGTTTCGCCCGACTGTATTACCGAAAAAGTCGCGTCTGCGTCGGCGGAAGCGATCTGTACGGAATTATACAGCGGTCTGAAATTGAGAAGCGCGTTTTTCATCGTGAGATCGAGCAGCCGTCTTTCCCACTGTTTATCTCTGGTCTGTCTGCCCTCTAAATTGAGTTTGATTTTAAGCAGCAGATCTTTCGGCGCGGCGTCGGGCGAAGTTTCTTCTTCGGAAAGTATCTCGTAGCCTTTTATCGTCTTGTTTCTCGTCGGCATCGGGGTTATGCGGTTGAGCCTTGCCCGTTTTATATCGAGAACGCGTTCGTAAACGCCCGTATCGAGTTTGACCGCGAAGTGGTTTTCCGAAACCGAATACGCCGCCGTTTTATCCGAAAAGATATCGTCTATATCGAAACAACTTACGCCGTTTATCCCTTCCGAAACGTACTGAGCAAGCCTTGCGGTATCGTCGGAAATTATTTCGGGCTGGCAGGTTTCGTACAGCCACACGCCGCAGGTGATCTCTTTTTCTCCGTAAACGAGTACGGGGTTAAGCCCCGCGCTTTCGAGTACCGAAGCCACGAAAACGGCTGCCTCTATCATGGTCGCCGCGCGTTCGCCGAGTATTCTCGTACCGCCGCCCGCTTCGACCGGCGAAGAGATATCGCAGTCTTTTTTGGTAAGCCCGTAACGGCGAAGAACGGTGTAAAGCGAAGCGATTACCCGCCTGACGGCGTTTTTGTCGTTTGCGTCGTAGCCGCCGAATTCTCCGCTCACTTTCCAGTTTTTAAGTTGAGCGGACATCTCGGTTTTAATTCTCGAACAGTCGGCGAGTTTGGGGCGAACGAACGCCGCGAGCGTATCTTCTCTTCCGCCCACGCCCTGCCAATACTCGAACGGCAACGCCGTAACGGTAACCGAGATTGAAGCCGTTTCTTTATCGCCGTGATAGAGTTTTACGGTAACGGTTTCTTCTTTTATCTCGCTTAACGCCGCAAAGTAAAGGGGCGAAACCGCGTCCGACGCGTCAACTTCCACGCTGCTTTCGAAGGGTATTTCGTCTATCTTTTTAACGAAGTCTTTTATAAGTCCGTTTTCGTTAAGTATTTTAACCGTAAAATCGGTAAGCGAATCGGCGCCCTCGTTGTTTACCCTTATCGAAGTAAACAGCGAAGCGCGGGTATAACAATCGACGAACGAAGCGTATTTTACCGCTTCCGCCGTCAACGTTACTCTTTCTTCGTATTTTTTCTTACGTTCTATCATAGTCTTACAAGCCTTATGAACATATGCGTATATTTTAATATATCGGTATTATACAATACGGCAAAACCGAAAATCAACTTTTTGACCGCCGATTTTCAAATTTCATTTTTTATGCGAAATTTTTATACGCGAAAAGCCGCCCGCGAATTTTTAAGTTCGCGGGCGGCTGTCACTATTAAGTTGTCAATTGAATTTTTTAAGCGCGATAATCACGTCCGTCAGAAAAATCACTTCTTCTTCGGGCGTACCCTGTTTAAGCAGGGTTTTAAGCGTTTCGCGAAGTTCGTCTTCGCCCTGATCTCCTTTTATCACGCTTTTAACTTCCTCGTCGGAAAGGTAAGGCGCGACCGACCTTAAAAAAGTTTCCGCAGTCGGACTTTTATTCTTTCCGAAAAGATTGCTTAAAACGTAAGACAAACCCAGCGAAGCCGACGCGCTTCCTATTATCTGCGCGTAATTTTTGCCGAATATGAACGCAACGAGCGCGGCGAGCGCGAGCGAGCATATCAGCCTTACGGCGAGTTCGCGTCTTAAATTGAGCCTGAATTTACGTTTTACGAGCATTGCAACCAGACTTACCGCCGCCGCGATAAGAATCTGCTCCGCTCCGTAACCGCCGAATATACCGAGTATAACTTCGATATCCATTTTTCACCGCCTTTCGGGGCGTCAGAAAATGAATTCGGGAATTTTACGCGCGTATCTTGCGGCAATCGATTTGCGGCGTTTTACAAAGTAGTAACGTCCTTTCATTCATTCACCTCCGCGCCGTAGTATTTTTTCAAGGCGCGACGGCATTATACACCGAAATCTTAAAAAGTCAACCCCTCTGTGAACGGTTTTTTCAAAAATTATGGCAGGCAATTTGTCAACCGCTTTACTGATACGTCTTTCTTGGCGAAGCGAAGAGTTACCGGAATCGCGGCGTTACGAAGCCTTGTCGAATATACGAACACAGAACGCGGTCATATCGTCGCGGGCGATTCCGTCGGTTAAAGACAAAGCCTTATCCATAATGTTTTCGGCAAGGCTCTTCGGATTGATCGCTTTTTCGGTGGTGAGAAAATCTATCAGGTCGGAAGCCGAACCGAACGCGTCCGAAATTCCGTCGCTCACGAAAACTATCGTGTCGCCCGATTTAAGTTCGGTTTTACATACCGTCGGGCGCATTTCGTCGAGAATTCCGAGCGGCAGAGAACTGCCCTCTATTATCTTCACGCTGTCTTTGGTTATAACGAACGAATAAGGCGTGCCTATCTTTATGAAGTCCGCTTTGCCGTCGTACAAATCGACTATACCCAAATCCATAGCGGTGAAATCGTCTTCGCGATTGAAAGTCAACGCTTTATTGACGGTTGACAGCACCAGATCGGACGAAAGCCCCGACTTATAAAAGGTTTCTACCAGCGATATTGCCGTTGCGGAAGCGTCTTCCGCGCTTCGTCCGCTGCCCATTCCGTCGTTTAACGCCACGAGAAATTTTCCCGCCGAAAGCCTTGATATAGAGTGAGTATCGCCGCTTTTGGTCTTATCCGACTTCGTTCTCGCGGCAACGCCGAACGCCGCGTCGAGTTTAGGCGCGCGGGTCAAAGTTACCGCGGACAATTCCGCCGACACGTTTTCTCGGTAAGATATAACGAGATCGTACCCGACGACTTCGCTTACCGCTTTCAGAAAGTACGGCGAAGCGACGTTTGCCGACGGCATTACCACGTTTATTTCGGCGTCCGCTCCGCCGAACACAAGTATTTCGGAAACGTAGATTCCGCACGCGAACAAGTTATCCGTAATCTTTTTTTCGAGCGAATAAGAATCTTCGAGCCGCCTTGAATAATTCGCCGCCATACTCTTCAATATCTCCGCAAGACCTTTCGTCTGCGCAACGACGAGGCTTCTGCCGCTTTCCAGAGCCTCACTTTCGGCGACTCCGCGCGCATAATCTTTCAAAAGAGAATTGAGTTTTATAACCACGCTTTCGGGGCGGTCGCATTCTTCGGTGAAAACACGGGGCAGATCGACGAGATTCAGATCTCCCTTCGCCGCGCCGAGCGTTATAATTTTATCGAGCGTGAGCGAATCGGGGAAGCCGTTTCTTCTGCACTTACTCTGCGACGGGCAAGCCGCGCATACCGAATACAAAATTTCGTCCGCAGTTTTCGCCTTCAAATCCGCTTCGGTACGCGAAACTTTGCCGAGTTTAGCCATAGAAGCCGACATTTCGTCGAACGCCGCAGACACTTCGTAAAGTTTGCTCGACAGCGAAGCGCGGGTGCGGTTTACGTTATATCTGCCTAAATTGTCGTTTCTGAAAACCCGCAATTTTTTGTTGAGTTTTTTCATTTTTTCGTTGGGGATAAACGCGTAAATCAGACAGGGCGCGAGCAGGAAAAAGGTCTGGTAAGCCGTCATTCCGTCAAAAGCGGAAGTAAGAAAGTACAAAGCGGTTTCTATCGCCACCGCCCCTATCGCAGTCAGAAGCGGAGAGTATTTAGAAAACGCTATCGGCGCGAGCGATATGAGCGCGTACACCGCAAGCGGCGTAAACGAAGTATAATAAAGCGACGGCGGCAACGCGGCTATGACCGCAAACAAAAGCGGAGCGAACCCGCCGAGAAGCGATGCCGACAACATTACCGTAAAAGTAGAAACGGCAAACCACGGATATTCGCCGCTAATCGAAACCGCGCCGTAACCGACCGCGCACAAAAGAATCGCGGCGGATATGAATTCGTCGGTAGAAACTCTGTAACGAAGCCCTTTTATCAGCCAAACCTTTGCGGCGGCGATCATCGGGAACACCGACACAGCGATAACGCCCGCGAAAATCGCTCTTATTAAAATACCGTCGTAAGCAGAAGAAAACACTACGTAGGGTACGGCAGATATCCCGACGAAAAGCGAGCATAAAAATACGTACCCTTTCGCCTTTTTCGTCTTTAACAGATACGCCGATATCACGACCACGCTCCCGCCGACGAAAGCCGTCCATAGAACGGTTATATCGAAAGATAATAGAAACGGAAAGATATACAGCGCGAACGAAACAGCGGGGTTTAAGCCTACGTACACGTTGGCGAGAAGCAGTCCGAGCGAAAAGGGAGTAAACTTTCCGTCGGCAAAAGTTATGAGCGTATACGCCGCGAAAGAAAGAGCGTATCGCACGGTTTTACGCATATTGAACGGTTTTTTCATAGTAACCGCATTATATTATATCCCGCGTAGCGTATTATAAGATTTATCGTCGCATTTTATACTTTCACGCCGAATACGAATATTTTATCCGTATATATACCACCTTCCGGGAGTATGCTCTCCCGTTGAAGCGGGAGAGGTGGCGTGCGTAGCGCGACGAAGAGGGAGGCGGGCTGCCTAGGGGGCTTCGGCAGAGCCTCAGAATGACAGTGGTACTTGTCATGTTGAGCGCAAGCGAAACATCGCCTGGAAAGGCAAAACCGTCGGACTTAATATTACCGTAATATTTACTTCGCGC